>Ga0129336_10001787_pt1 | contig 13137 bp, 12 predicted proteins | sample CPB6_02_DNA_FD_96878 | JGI IMG/M metagenome (GOLD analysis project Ga0129336, IMG submission 96878) | Freshwater to marine salinity gradient microbial communities from Chesapeake Bay, USA - CPBay_Sum_0.6_0.2_DNA | ecosystem: Environmental > Aquatic > Marine > Coastal | place: USA: Chesapeake...
GCTACGAAAGTGTAATAAGCTTCATTGCTTTTATATCTGTATTGCTGGGAGAGGTCTTCTCCCCACACGCGCAAGTGAATTTCCATGGAGGAATTAAATGCTCTTGTCACCTTCGCCTCAATGTGTACTGTGTTTCCTAATTTGATTGGGTTTTCAAAAGAAATGTTGTCCACCGAAGCGGTTACACAGGGCACACTGCAATGTTTTTGAGCAGCCAGTGCAGCAGCAATATCCATCCAGTACATCAGGCGTCCTCCCATCAGGTTTCCAAATAAGTTGGTGTCGTTCGGGAGTACTAGCTCCGTCATAATAGTTAAGCTGTCTGCAGGAGATTTGGATTGCATATTACCGTTTCTGCAAAGATAATGCAGGAGCTGTGGAGAAAAGAGTAGGGGTACTGGCCGCTTTAGATGATTTGGGGAAAAGTACTTTTTCTGCTTTTTTCCAGTAATCAAAAAAGGAATTAAACCGACCTGTTAATTCCGGTACCATCCAGTCTCTTGACTCATGATAACCAGGGAAATGATGGAAGGAAGGATGTTCGCGCGTATAAATTGAATTGCAGTTACGGAGTTCAACCAATTCTCCAACTTCCCCGGCAAAAATTTGAAGTCCATCAATATTTTTTCCAAGATCAATCATGAAGTTGATCACTTTTTCGCTAACGGGGTGTTCTCTAAAATGGGAGGGTTCTAATACAAGTATGCGATTTGCTTTAATCTCTTTTTTCCAGTTCGGATCGATATGATAAGGGTGATAGAGTAATACTGGTAAGCTGGGATCCAGTAGTGGAGTTTCTTTTTTAGGTAAATGGGTGATCAGCGAAATATTCTCAACTGATTCCAATACGGATGGTACTTCGAGTGTGGGGAGGTCCAAGTAGGGTTTGTCTAAAAAAGTACCCTTTTGTTTTGTACCGCAGTACTGGTTGATATTTTCTTGATTGCAGTAGTATTTCTTGGAGGAAAAGGTGCCTGCTACCCATTGCCAACTCAGTGTGTTGCTCGCCAAATCACCATCCAGCAGATGATAGTACATCCATTGTGATGCAAGACGCCAATCAGTTCTTCCGATGTTACAACTTATTGAAGCAACATACATACGAAGATGATTGTGCATATATCCCGTGCGAAGAAGTGTCTGGATTCCCTCATCCACCGCATGGATCCCGGTTGAAGCATTCAATAAGGCTTTGGGTATTTTTTGACTTCTTGTGGCCGTCCTGTTCATCCGTATATCCTCAAAAATATCGTCGCCTAATTGTTGCCATACTCGTTGAAAATAATCTCTCCAGGCCAGCTCTTGTATCAGTCGTAACACTTGATGAGGTTGGTAATCCAATTGCATCACATGCTCGGTAATTTCACGGGTGGAGAGAACACCTCTGGAAATGTAGGGAGACAAATAAGTTACCTTACCGTCCAGGTAATTACGCGTAATGCCATACCCAACGGGATCAATTTTTGTGATACGATTTTTAATGGATGGTATATCTGTTGGGAATAGCATGTCAAAACCTTAAACAATAAATTGTCTATTTGGTTCTGTCTAATTGCAATAAAAATGCATTGGCCACCTCAAAAAGCCGCTTTTTGCGGTCAGGATTCATCTTGTCCAGTGTTTTAACTAACATGCCCAAGCGGGGGTTCTTCAGAAAAAAGCCTCTTTGTTTATCCATAAAGCGCCAGAAAAGGCCATCCCATATTTCGGTCCAGGAAACAACTTCTCCATTCTCAAGTTGTGTAGTTTTTTTCTTATCCCAATCCCCCATTTTAAGTAGATAGTTGCTGCCGCTGATATAAGGTTTAGTGGTCATCAAACCCCCATCTGCAAACTGCGTCATGCCATATACGTTTGGGACCATCACCCAATCGTAGCTATCAATGTACCATTCCATGAACCATTTATATACGTCGTCCGGATCAAATTCGCAGAGTAGCATAAAATTCCCCAGCACCATTAGTCGCTCAATGTGGTGGGTGTATGCATTTTTTTTCAGTGTTTCAATGAGATGGTCAATCGGGTGAATTCCGGTTTTTCCAGTCCAGAAACTGGAAGGTATTTTTCGAGTGAACTTCCAGTAATTGGTGGATCGTTGTTTGCGTCCCTCCCGTTCGTAAACAATGCGAATAAATTCCCGCCATCCAGCTATTTGTCGAATGAATCCCTCCAAAGAATTGAGGGGTATTTTTTTACTTTTCCCCACCTCAAGCGCATCTTTAATCAGCAAGGTGGGCTCAAGCAAACCGATATTTAGCAATGGACTCACCACTGCGTGATGTAGCCAAGTATGTTGAATGGTCATTGCATCTTCATAGATGCCAAAATCTTTGAAGCGGGTTTCTAAAAAATCTCTCCACCAATCGCGTGCTTGTTCGTGTGTTACTGGATAATTAAAGTTTTTTGTTTCTCCAGGGTTTTTTGGAAAGTTACTTTCCACGTACTCGATAGCTTCCTTCACTTGCTTATTGGGCCTCATTGTGGGAAGAGCTGGGGGTGAATTTTTTGTAGGGTAACGCTCTCGGTTTTGATCGTCAAATGTCCATTTCCCACCGACAGGTTTTCCATGTTGGTCTAGCAACCAATTTCGTTGTTTTCGTTGCCAGCAATAAAAATCAGTTTGAAAGTATGTTTTACGTTTTTCAAAAAGGGGTTCTACTTCTCTAAGCGTATTTAAAAATCCTGGGCTATCATACTCGGTAAGCTCAAATTTTAGTTGCTTGGCGTTTTTGCTGAGCTTCTGTTGTAGCCAGTCGTCTACTGGGTTTATAAAATGCAAGTTTTTCAATCCATTTTTTGCGAGCTTTTTCAAGTAGGCTGATAGCTCGTGCATGGGATCGGTTGCGGCGATATAGCTGACGGAGAACCCCTTTTTTTCCAGCATTTCCTGAAAGGCCCGAAGGGAGGCACGATGAAGAATTAGTTTTTGTTTGTGAAAGTGATACTGCGTAAAGAATAGCGCCTCCTCAATTAGCACCACGGGGCGTTTTATTTCCAAAGCAGGATGGGGGAAGTGAAGTTGATGAGGAAAGATGATGGTTAGTTCTTTCATAAGAAAAGGGCTCGTACCGTAAACAAAAATCAAGGGTATTTGTTCTTTAGGAAATCATTTTATGGAAAGCTTGCGTGGAAAACATGTATTAGTGGTTGGTGCCACCGGGGACATTGGAATGCATACAGCCCGGCTTTTGCAAAGTAGTGGTGCAAGCCTATTTTTATCAGGAAGAGACGCAGCGGCACTGCAGTCATTCGCTGCATCCATGGGGCTACCTGCCAGCCATTATTTTGCTGCTGATTTACAAGTGCCAGCCGCAGTTACTCAACTGGCGGAGCAGTACTTTTCTGTTTTTCCAGCCATTGATATTTTAATCAATGCATCCGGTATTGGAATTATAAAGCCGTTGGAAACGTTGTCTGAGGAGGAGATGATCCAAACGTTGCAAATTAACTTGCTAGCGCCCTTTCGTCTCTTGAAGGCTTTTTTGCCGGCTATGAAAACTGCTAAAAAGGGACTAATCATTAATATTCCTGGTGTTTTAGGAAAAGTACCGATGGCGGGGGCAGCTGCCTACAGTGCTTCCAAATATGGATTGGTGGGAATGATGCAAAGTGTAAGAGAGGAAATCAAGCGTACAGATATACGGATCACCAATGTTTTCATGGGAGGGGTTAATTCTGGTTTCTGGGATACTATTGACCTTCGTGTGCAACGAGAAAAAATGATACAACCAGAGGAAGCAGCACGATCAATCTGGTTTCTCTGTCAGCAACCCGTCAGTGGTGTTGTCAGCGAAATGGTGTTGCAGCCTTTCAATCACCAAGCTATTTAATAAGTACAGTTGTATAGGTTCTCCCATTGTTCCGTTATTTTTGCGGGCATATAATTCGCTATGTCCACCCACGCATTGCCTCCATCTTTTGACAACACAGCGCTTGCCTTTCAATATAAATCTGATCCTGAGTTAAAAAAGGCTCGGTTTCTATTTAAAGTAATGTCAAATCCCATGCTGGTACAGCTTGGTACCCGACTCACGCCATGGTCCATCCGAATGGGGCTTCCTGTGAAAGGACTAATCCGTTCAACTATTTTCTCCCAATTCATTGGTGGGGAAACATTGGAGCAAACAATTCCTGTTGCCGCCAAATTAGGTTCATTCCAGGTAAAAGTAATTCTTGACTACGGGGTAGAGGGAAAGCAAGGGGAACATTTTTACGATCAGGCACGTGACGAATTTGTGCGAGTGATTGATTTTGCTGCCACACAACCCAATATCCCTTTTATCAGCATCAAATTAACGGGACTTGCGCGATTTGAATTATTAGAGGAGCTACATCGCAAAATGGTTGTAATCAATAAACCTTTGTTAGAACGGTACGAATTAGCATTAAATCAACTTTCGCCAGCTTTACTTAATGAATGGGGACGTGTTTGCTCCAGAATGGAAAAGATTTGTTTTCATGCTACCGCTAAAAAAATTGCGGTGGCCCTAGATGCGGAGGAAACCTGGATTCAGGAGCCGCTTGATGCGCTCTGTGCTATTATGATGGAGCTTTGTAATAAAAAATCGCCTTTTGTATATAACACTTATCAGTTATATCGGACTGACCGCTTGGAATTTTTACAAGCCATGCAGCAGCTGGCTAGTAGTCGTGGGTATATTTCAGGCGCTAAGTTGGTTCGGGGTGCTTACATGGAAAAAGAAAGAAAACGTGCCACCCAGTTGGGGTATACATCTCCAATTAATCCCAATAAGGAAGCTACGGATAAGCTATACAATAGTGCCTTGCGTTTTTGTATTCAGCATATCAACCATTTTGGAATAGTGGTGGCTTCACATAATGAGCAAAGTTGTTTGTTAGCATTTAATTTACTGATCGAGCAGGGATTGCCTTCCAATCACCCGCATATTCACTGGAGTCAGCTTTACGGGATGAGTGATAATATCACATTTAATTTGGCTGCTGCAGGGTGTAGTGTAAGCAAATACTTGCCATTCGGTCCCATTGAAGATGTTGTTCCCTATTTAATGCGGAGAGCGCAGGAAAATACGTCCGTTAAAGGCCAAACAGGTAGGGAGTTGGGGCTGATACAAAAAGAGTTGGTGCGTCGGGCTCATTCGGCTTAATATTGCACTATGCAGCAGTACCACGATTTGTTACAACATATCCTGGATAAGGGAACTGATAAAACAGACCGCACCGGCACAGGAACCCGAAGTGTTTTTGGATATCAAATGCGATTTAATCTTGCGGATGGATTTCCGCTGGTTACTACCAAAAAGGTTCACCTCAGAAGTATCATCCATGAGTTACTTTGGTTTTTGAAAGGAGAAACCAATATTGCATACTTGAAGGAGAATGGAGTGAGTATTTGGGACGAATGGGCAGATGCGCAAGGGGAATTGGGCCCTGTTTATGGTAAACAATGGCGACGCTGGGAGGGTAAGAATGGGCAAACCGTAGATCAGATTACTTCCTTAGTTCAAGAGATTAAAAAGAATCCTGATAGCCGCCGACTGATCGTAAGTGCCTGGAATGTGGCAGAGCTTCCACAGATGGCACTCATGCCTTGTCATTCACTCTTCCAATTTTATGTAGCGGATGGTCGCTTGAGTTGTCAATTGTATCAACGCAGCGCAGATGTGTTTTTAGGGGTTCCCTTTAATATTGCTTCTTACGCACTTCTTACGCATATGATTGCACAGGTTTGCCAATTAAAGCCTGGTGATTTTGTACACACTTTCGGCGATGTTCATATTTACAGTAACCATTTTGAGCAAGTAAAATTGCAATTGAGTCGCCAGCCCTTTCCGTTGCCAACCTTGCAGTTAAATGCTGCTGTCACTGATTTGTTTTCGTTTCGTTTTGAGGATATCGAAATTTTGAATTACCAATGTCATCCTGCAATCAAAGCACCGGTGGCTATCTAACATAATCGACATGCAAGTATCCCTCATTGTTGCAGCCGCTCATAATGGTGCCATTGGTAAGGGGGGAGCTATGCCTTGGCATTTGCCCGCCGATTTAAAACATTTTAAAAATATTACCTGGGGGCTACCTGTAATAATGGGTAGAAAAACTTTTGACTCTCTTGGAAAAGCCCTACCAGGACGTACCAACATTGTTATTACCCGTCAAGAAAACTGGAATCCCTCAAGTGATGTAATTGTAGTGGCGGACACAATTACGGCCCTTTCAAAGGCAAAGGAATGCGGAGTAAAAGAAGTTGTGATAATTGGGGGTGGTGAGATTTATAATTTATTTTTTGAGTTGGTAACACGAATCTATCTCACACGGGTTGATGCTTCTCCTGATGCTGACACCTTTTTTTCTTCTTTCCATCCTCAAGATTGGAAACTTGTTAGTCAATTAGATCGGGAAGCAGATAGTAAGCACGCATTTAATTATTCTTTTCAGGTTTGGGAACGACTAACCTAATGTTTGGTATGTTCACAACCACACAGCTTGCTATTCGTTATTTTAAATTCTTATTAGGGGCTTCTAATCCCCGAGGGCATGGCGTACATTCTCCTTTTGTTTTTGATTTTTTGATAAATGTGCTTCAGGATAAAAAAGCGTATCAGGAATATGCGGTGTGGGCTACTTGGAGAACGTCCCTGTTATCATCAAAAACAGTGTTGGAAGTTTCGGAAATTGGAGCAGGGTCTCGATTAGGAAATTTCACCCACCGCTCCCTTTCTTCATTGGTAAGAACTGCGGCCAAGCGGACTCGTACTGCCAAACTTTTTTTTCGTATGGCCCGCTACTATCAGCCCAAAACAATTCTTGAGCTGGGTACATCAATGGGGCTGTCTAGTGCTTTTTTTTCATTGGCGTGCCCGAGCGCCGCTATTTATACGATTGAGGGAGTTGAATCTATTGCTAACCGGGCAAAGCAAAATTTTAAAGATTGGCGTTGTACGAACATAAGGGTACTAACAGGAAATCTGGATCATGCACTTACTGACTTATTGCATCAAGTAGAAAGTCCCGGTCTGGTATTCATGGATGGTAATCACCAAGAAGAATCCACGAAACGCTATTTTTTACAATTGCTTCCCTATTTAGATTCAAGCGCTATGCTAATTGTAGATGATATTCATTGGAGTCTAGAAATGGAAAACGCATGGGCATTTATTCAATCTCATGAAAAGGTTCGTTTGACAATTGATTTTTTTGAATTTGGAGTCGTATTTTTTGATTCTTCTTTTTTGGAGAAGTCCCATTTCAAGATCCGCTATTAATTATTACCTTTGCCCCGCAGTTTTACTAATACTGCTTACAAATATGACCATTGGAGTTCTTCGTGAATCAAATCCGGAAACAAGGGTATCGTTATCAGATGAGGCTGTTTTATCCCTAACCAAAAAGGGGTTCTCCGTTTTGGTAGAACAGGGAGCTGGATCGCTATCTTTTTGTAGTGATGCAGCTTACCAAGCTGCTGGTGCTACGGTATGTGACCGAGCAAGTGTGATGGCTAACGCAACGGTGGTTTTATCCATGCATGCGATTCCTGTTGAAGAGCTGGCATCAATCAGTGGTAAATTATTGATTGGAGCTTACCAGCCTTTATATAAAAAGGATTGGGTGCAGGCAGCTGCCCAGGCTGGGGTTACTTGTTTTTCATTGGATATGTTGCCCAGAACTACCCGAGCACAGTCAATGGATATTTTAAGTTCGCAGGCAAATATTGCGGGATATAAAGCGGTGCTGCTGGCGGCTAATACTTATGGCAGATACTTTCCGATGTTCATGACAGCAGCGGGTAGTATCACCCCTGCAAAAGTATTGATTCTGGGTGCGGGTGTTGCCGGACTACAAGCTATTGCTACTGCAAAGCGCTTAGGGTCTGTTGTAGAAGTTTTTGATACACGACCTGCTGTGAAAGAAGAGGTCATGAGTCTGGGTGCAAAATTTATCGAAGTGGAAGGAGCTGCCGATGCTAGTAAGGCTGGTGGGTATGCCGTTGAGCAGTCTGAAGATTATCAGCGTAGACAGCGTGAACGGATTGCTCAATCTGCAGCTAAAGCGGATATCATTATTACCACAGCGCAGATTCCAGGAAAAAAAGCTCCACTCTTAATCACTGCCGACATGATTGCTTCCATGCGAAATGGATCGGTAATCATTGATTTGGCTGCTTCAACGGGAGGAAACACACCCTTTACAAAAGATGCTGAGTGTGTTAATCAAAATGGAGTAATAATTGTGGGTGCATCCAGTTTGCCTGCAACGCTTCCCGCGGATGCAAGCAAATTATATGGTAAGAATGTGCTCAATTTCTTCCAGTTGCTGGTAGATAAAACAGGTGCCTTGCAATTGAATTGGGAAGACGAGCTGGTAAAAGGCGCTTGTGTAACTTATCAGGGAAAAATTGTTAATGAAAAAATTGCTTCAAGCTTATAAAAATGGAACAACTATTATCTTGGATCAGCGTACATCAGGAAATTCTATATATCGTTATCCTGATGATTTTTGTGGGTATTGAGGTTATTGGTAGAGTACCCAGTGTTTTGCATACGCCATTGATGAGTGGTGCCAACGCCATACATGGGGTTGTTATTATCGGCGCCATCATTGTAATGGGGAAAGCGGCTTCTTCCAATTACCTGGCCTTGATACTAGGATTTATCGCTGTGATTGTTGGAACATTAAATGTGGTGGGTGGTTTTGTAGTTACTGACCGGATGTTGGAGATGTTTTCAAAGAAGAAAAAATAATCCTGAAATAAAAAAAGATACTTGTGGAACTGAATCTCCTTACTTTTTTATACCTGGTAGCCTCTGTTACTTTCATTGTGGGTCTTAAGATGTTGTCCCATCCTGCCAGTGCGCGCAACGGCAACAGGGTTGCTGCTATTGGAATGACGCTCGCTATTCTTGGAACCATTTTTTTATATGAAGAAGAGGGCGCTCGCCTGGGAAATTATGGATGGATCTTTGGTGGTATTTTAATTGGAACAGTAGTTGGGACCTTGGCTGCAAAACGCGTCAAGATGACTGCGATGCCCGAGATGGTTAGTTTATTCAATGGAATGGGAGGGGCTTGCGCTGCCTTAATTAGTTTAGTTGAGTTTGACCACCTGGCGCATTTAGATCCCATGATGGCGGGTGTTTTATTGATGGGGGGTGCTGCAAATGCCGTGGAAGGGTTCTTGCTAATTATTGTATTGGGTCTTATCATTGGATCTGTATCATTTGCCGGTAGCATCATTGCCTGGGGAAAGTTGAATGGTTCAATTAAAGACTTTTCTTTTAAAGGTCAACATATCTTCAACATTCTTCTACTGGCAGTGATTGTTGCGCTTGCTGCTTATTTGATTGTTTTCTTGCCCGCTAATGCTGTATTTATCTTTTACACAATCTTTTTCCTGTCTTTACTCTATGGTGTATTCTTTGTATTTCCCATCGGTGGTGCGGATATGCCCGTGGTAATTTCGTTGTTGAATTCATTTACCGGAGTTGCCGCGGCTTGTGGAGGTTTTCTATATGACAATAAAGTAATGCTTACCGGAGGAATTCTGGTTGGTGCTGCAGGAACATTACTCACCATACTCATGTGCAAGGCAATGAATCGTTCGCTTACGAATGTGTTGATCGGTTCATTTGGCGGGGGTAGTTCAGCGGTTGCTGCTGCAGGCGGTGCTGTTGGCTCACATAAAGAAATTAGTCTGAGCGATACGGCAGTTTTAATGAGCTATGCCTCCAAGGTTTATATTGTTCCCGGATATGGACTTGCTGTTGCACAAGCACAGCATGCTTGTCATGAATTAGAAAAGTTACTCGAGTCAAAAGGGGTTGACGTGAAATATGCTATTCACCCTGTTGCAGGTCGTATGCCAGGTCACATGAATGTATTATTAGCAGAAGCTGATGTTCCCTATGAGAAATTACTTGAAATGGAACAAGCTAATGATGAGTTTTCAACTACTGATGTTGTTTTGATATTGGGCGCTAATGATGTGGTAAACCCCGCAGCAAAGTCTGATCCTGCTTCACCAATATATGGCATGCCAATATTGGATGTAGAGCTCGCTAAACATGTAATTGTAAACAAAAGAAGTATGAAGCCTGGTTATGCCGGTATCGAAAACGAGTTATTTTTCCGCCCGAAGACTTCTATGTTGTTTGGTGATGCTAAAAAAGTACTCCAAGAGCTGGTTGCAGAGATCAAGAATCTCTGATTCTGCTTAGTTTTAATACGTGCTACTCCCTTCTTCATTTCTAGAATCGTTAGACGGTCTGCCGGGCTATGATCGTGCGCTTTTTGAAGCGGCCCATGCTCATGCAGATCCTATTACCTCCATCCGTATTAATCCATCAAAGCCAGTGGATTTATCATTTTCTTTGGAGCGTGTTCCTTGGACCTTGTTCGGTTCTTATGTGAACCCTCGTCCTTCTTTTACATTTGATCCCAATTTTCATGGAGGAGCTTATTACGTTCAAGAGGCAAGTAGCATGCTACTTGAACAGGCTTTTATACAATCGGGGCTACAAAACCAGTCTATTCGTGCATTGGATCTTTGTGCGGCACCCGGTGGTAAGGCAACGCATCTCCATTCATTATTGGCACCAGAAAGCTTATTAGTAGCTAATGAGGTGATCCGTGCCCGAACAGGTTTGCTTCGTGATAATATAGTTAAGTGGGGAGCAGAAAATATAGTGGTTACTCAAAATGATCCAGGTCAATTTGAACGGTTACCCGATTATTTTGATTGGATAACCTTGGATGCCCCCTGTAGTGGAAGTGGGATGTTTAGAAAAGATCATGAGGCGATTACAGCATGGACACCTGCACAGGTAAATCATTGCGCCCTCAGACAACAACGTATTTTGCAGTCAGCTTGGAAGGCGCTTAAGCCCGGAGGAATTTTATTTTACGCTACTTGTTCCTATTCTGCTGCAGAAAACGAGGCGATAGCTGATTGGTTTATCAAAGAGTATGAAGCAGTTTTTCAGCCCATTCAACTTGATTCCTCCTGGGGAGTTATTGAAACTAACAATGGGTATCGTTGCTGGCCTCACTTTGTAAAAGGGGAGGGCTTCTTTTTTACCTGCCTAAAAAAAATCCATTCCGATGTAGCGGTTAATCCGAGCTATCGATTTGAAAAATCAAAGCAAATCAAAAAGGCCACTCTTTATCCCTCGCTCAACGGATGGGTGGAGCTAGCGGGTATGGAAGTGATGGAAATAGGGGAGGAATTAATGGCATTGCCAAAAATGTATCAGGCGGATTGGCAACTAATTCAACAGGCGTTAAATCCGCTCTATGCCGGAATCCGGTTGGGAAAATGGATGCGTGATAAGTTAGTACCGGATCATGCCCTGGCATTGTCTAATCGGTTGTCTTCTGCCGTAGCAAAATTACCACTCGATAAGCAACAGGCTATTGCGTACTTACAGCGAAAAGAAATTAATGCTGATTTTGGAACCAAGGGTTGGGTGGTAGCAGCTTATCAAGGGTTATCGTTGGGCTGGTTAAATGTTCTATCAGGTCGCGCCAATAATTATTACCCCAAGGGATTACGAATATTGAAAGATCATCTGTAGTTTCAATTTAACAGGCCTTACTTCAAAACCGATAGCCTTGCAAAAAGGGAGTAATAGGCATTTTCTTTTTCCCTTCGAGTTGTAGCTCCTCTATTTGAATCCATCCATCCTGGCAGGCAAATCGAAGAAAATTTTTACCGTCCGTGTCAATTGTGCCGGGAGGAACACTAATTTTTTCTTCCAGGGGAGTGGCTTTATAAATCTTCAATAATTTTCCATCCAGTTTTGCAAAGGCCCCAGGCACGGGTGATAATCCACGAATCAAATTATTGATAGCAGTTCCAGCGCAATTCCAATCGATTTCTCCCGTTTCTTTTTGCAACTTTGGAGCTGCTTTTAGTAGTTGCTCAAAGTTGCTTTGTGGTACAGGTGTTATTTTTTCTTGTACATATCGCTCAATTGTTTCCGTTAGTACTTTGGCGCCCATCACCTTTAATTTGTTATATAAGGTTCCAAAATTATCAGTCTGCTCAATCTCTAATTCCCGCTGTAGCAAAAGATCTCCTGTATCAATTTCATGCTTGAGCAAAAAAGTGGTGACACCTGTCTTTTTTTCGCCGTTGATTAATGCCCAATTGATAGGGGCGGCGCCGCGATAGTTTGGTAAAAGAGAACCATGTAAATTAATGGTGCCCATTGGGGGGAGTGCCCACACTACTTCGGGAAGCATTCTGAATGCAACTACTACTTGCAAATCTGGTTTCCATGCTGCCAGTTGCTCCAGGAATTGGGGATCCTTTAATTTGAGTGGTTGGAGAAGGGGGATCTTGTTTGCAACCGCCAACTCTTTTACGGGGCTTTGTTGTAATGCAAGCCCTCTGCCAGCTGGTTTATCTGGAGCAGTAATAACACCCACTACATTTAATCCGCCGTCCAGTAGTGCTTGTAGACTGGCTACTGCAAAGTCTGGCGTGCCCATAAACACTATCCGAATTGACTTAGGATCTTTGTTCATGGATGCGAAAGTACAAAATGTACCAAGGCTTACTCAAAGTCCTTATAAAGTAAATATCTTTTTCTGATGGCTTTGAATTGTGACAACTGGGGTTCCCAGCTTTGTCTTATTTCTTGCTCAGTTTTACCATTCTTGATTTGTTCCATCAGTGCATTATTGCCTGCGAGTTTATTAAAAAATGAAAGCGTGGGATCTCCCGACTTAGGCATTAAGAAAAAGCTATCTTTTTGAGGAAAAATTCGGTATGCTTCGAGGATCCAGTTCAATTGAATTTTTTGATTGGTTTTTTTTAACACATCCACTGGCGTTCCGCTGTAATCCCAACCATAACAAATTACTCCATAGTGTTTTGATTTCTTGGCTCCCTCATTGGGGTTTGGTGTGAACTGCACCATATTCTTAGGCAAGGCTGGGTGTCCTATTAATTGAAAGGGTTTATTTGTTCCTCTACCTTCACTGAGTACAGTACCTTCAAAGAGGCAAGTGGTAGGGTAGAGATAGATCGATTGAATAGTAGGTAAGTTTGGCGAGGGACGAACTGGAAGTACATACTTAGACCGGTGATCGTAATTCTTACAGCAAATTACGATGAGCTGAAATGCTTCTTTGTTAACAAGTTCGTTATTCCACTCA
>Ga0129336_10001788_pt1 | contig 13133 bp, 10 predicted proteins | sample CPB6_02_DNA_FD_96878 | JGI IMG/M metagenome (GOLD analysis project Ga0129336, IMG submission 96878) | Freshwater to marine salinity gradient microbial communities from Chesapeake Bay, USA - CPBay_Sum_0.6_0.2_DNA | ecosystem: Environmental > Aquatic > Marine > Coastal | place: USA: Chesapeake...
CGAGATCGCAGCGCCCACACGCTATCGCAAGCTGGTGATCCACCAAGTCACTGGCGACTTCCGCAGTTCGACCTCGGTGGTCGAAGAGCCGTGGCGCGATCCGGGTCCGGGCGAAGTGCTGATCCGCAACGAATACGCAGGTTGCAATGCAATCTTTGACAAAAATCTTTGTCGCAACACCATTCGTTACGTGGATGTACGACCCCCGTTCGACATGGGTGTCGAAGCGGTGGGCAAGATCGTTGCGATGGGCGCCGGGGTCAAGGGGTGGCGCGCAGGCGATTGCGTCGCGGCAACCCGGCTAGGCTCCGGTTATCGTGAGTATCAAATCATTGAGGCCAGCCGACCGATAAAGGTCCGCGACGCCACGCCGGAAATCCTCGCGCTGATCCCGAGTGGCGTCTCGGCGATGGTCGGGCTCGAACGCATTGGTGAAGTGAAAGCCGGCGACACGGTCGCCGTGTCGGCGGCCGCCGGCGGTCTCGGCCATTTCGTGGTTCAACTTGCCAAGCTGCGCGGCTGTCATGTCATCGGTATCACCGGTAGCGACGACAAGCTGGCCTTGCTGCGCGAACTCGGCGTCGATCGTCCCGTCAATTACCGTCGCGAAGATTTGCACGAAGTCCTCGCTCGGGAATATCCGACCGGTATCGACGTGGCCTACGACTCGGTGGGTGGCGAAATCTTTGATGCCTTCGTCGAGCACGTGGCCTTTCGGGGTCGGGTGGTGGTGAGCGGTCATACCTCCGATTTCGACCAGGAGATCGAGTTCGTACCGCAGCCTCGCGCCTACCGGAAGCTGTACTGGAAGTCCGCATCGATCCGTGGCTTCCAGAATCAGGCCTTCCCCGAGCACTTCGCCGAAGCGGCAGAGCGAATCCTCGACCTGTATTACCGGGGTCGGCTGCGTGCGCTGGTCGACCCGACCCCGTTCCGCGGAATCCATCAGATTGCCGACGCCGTCGAGCATTTGCTGGCCGGCAAAAACGCCGGCAAGGTCGTCGTGAAACTCCGTTGAACCGTCCGCCAGATGGCGTTTCGTTGCCGCCGCGCAACAACAGCGCTCCGAAGAGCCAACCCCCTCGGCTGCAAGGGATGCCGTCTGCTAGATTAAGCGGCCGCTGCGCCCCGCGGGTGCGGCGGCGGATACCGAACAGGGATCATCAACTTACAGGGACCACGCATGTCTAACCATCGTTTGTTGCCTTTTGCCATCGGGCTTGCCGTGCTGCCGGCCGGAGCCTACGCCCAGAACGACAACTCGTCGGGCGTGCTCGAAGAAATCGTCGTCACCGCCGAACGCCGCGAAGCCTCGCTGCAGTCGGTGCCGGTGCCGGTCACAGCCATCACCGCCGAGGCGCTGACCAACAAGCAGGTCACCGAAGCCCGCGATCTCGCCCGCTTCGCTCCGAGCCTCAAGATGTTCAACAACATCACGACGCCCACCAACCTCTCGCCCTCGCTGCGCGGTTCGCTGCAGCAGGACGCCTCGTTGGTGGTCGCCGAGTCGCCGTTCGGCATTTATGTCGACGACGTCTACATCGCACGACTCAACGGCAACAACATCACGCTCGCCGACATCGAGCGCGTCGAAGTGTTGCGCGGCCCGCAGGGCACGCTCTATGGCCGTAATACTTTGGCGGGCGCCATCAAGTTCGTCTCGCGTTCGCCGGGCGAAGACAGCTGGCGCAATTTCAGCGTCGGCGCGGGCAACTTCGATCAGCAGCGCATCAGCCTGAGCACCGGCGGCAAACTCGCCGATAATCTCGGTGGCTCGTTCTCGGCGCTGTACAGCAACAAAGGCGCGCAGTTCTTCAACCGCAACCCCTCCAAGGCCAGCAAAGTCGGCGAAGAGACCAACTGGGCGGCGCGCGGCAAGCTGCGCTACACGAGCGGCGATCTCGAAATCACGGGCTCGCTGTCCTACGCCAATTCGAACAACGACGGCGGTCAGCTGATTCCGGCCTCGACGCCTGCCGTGGCCTCGAACAAGCAGTTCACCTCCGACGATCTCGTGCCGCAGTTCGGGCCGTACACGCTCAACACGCCGAACGTGGCGCGGGCGAATGGCCTCAAGAACTACCCCGAGGGCTCGACCAAGCAAACCATCGCTGCACTGAACATCGGCTACGACATCGGCGGTGCGACGCTGCGCTCAATCACGGGCTACGTGAAGACCGACGACTACTTCACCAACGACTTCAGCGGCAACGGCAACGTCATGGCTGCCAACAAGGCCGACGCCGAACAATGGAGCGAAGAAATCCAGCTGCTCGGATCGACCGACAGCCTGAACTACCTCGTCGGTGCCTATTTCTTTGACGAAGACGGCGCGCAGTACTTCAACTGGAACTCCTACTTCGGCGCACCGGGCAGCGCCGCGTTGCCGATCTCCTTCAGCACCATCAATGCCAACACCAAGTCGACCTCGCTGTTCGCGCAGGCCGACTACAAGGTCAGCGAGGCGCTCAAGGTCACAGCCGGTATCCGCTACACCGAAGACAAGAAGACCTTCAAGCTCGATTGGAAGAGTTTGCTCGGCGCTCCGCCGGCGCTCATCAACCTGAAGAACACCTACTCCGAAGTCACGCCGCGCATCGGTCTCGACTACACGCTGCCCGCCAGCGGCAACGTCGACAGCATGCTGCTCTATTTCTCGGCAGCGAGCGGCTTCAAGTCGGGTGGTTACAACGGCATCGCGATCTTCAACCCGAACGATGCGAAGGCTCCATACTTCCCCGAGAAGAACTGGACCTATGAGTTCGGCGTCAAAACCGACATGCTCGGCAACCGCCTGCGCATCAACGCCAACTACTTCCTCGCCAAGGCCGAAGACCTCGCGCTCAACGCAACGGTCACCAACAGCGACGGTACGGTGGCGTTCCCGGTGCAAAACTCGGGTAAGGCGACCATCCAGGGTCTCGAAGCCGAAATCACCGCGGTGCCTGCTGAGGGTCTGACCATGTTCCTGAGCGGTACCTTCGCGATGGACGGCAAGTACGACACGCTCAACCCGACGAGCTCACCGGCGAACTCGCTGAAGAATTTCGGCGTGAACCCGGTCGTGCCGCAGACGCCGAACTTCTCGTTCACGGTCGGCTTCGACTACGGCGTCGACAACAGCTACGGTCGCACCACCGTTGGCGCGGACTGGTTCACCACCGACGATTACGTCACCGCTGCCACCAATGACTTCAAGGTCAAGGGTTACAGCACCGGTAATGCGTTCGTGAACCACGCCTTCAACGACAACTGGTCGGCACGCGTCTCGGTGAAGAACTTCACCGACGAATACGTGATCACCACCGGCTCGCGCGGCTTCCTCGGCGGATTCATTCCGCTGCGTCCCCGCGAGTACATGTTCACCATCAACTACAAGATGGATTGATCGGACCGGTTCCGGCCGCGCGCGGCATCAGCCGCGCGCGAGCCGGGCCGCCGCCTCGCCGGCGAGGCGGCCGAAGGTGGTTGCGGTCAAAAGACCGTTGCCCGCCATGTAACCGGAGCATCCCGCTCCCGAAATTCCTCGCGCCGCACCGCCGCCTGCAAAGACGTTAGGCAATGGCGATCCGTCTTCGCGCAGTACTCGTCCCTCGCCGTTCACCGCAAGTCCGCCCTGCGTATGAAACAAGGCACCCGTCACCTTCACCGCGAAAAAAGGCGCACGTAGCGCGGGGGTCCGCGTGAAATCGCGGCCGAAACGATCGCTGCGCTCGGCGCGCTGCAAAGATTCGACCTCGGCCACGGTGCTGGCAAGACCTCGGGCGTCGATGCCGGCCTCTGCAGCCAGCGTGGCGATATCTTCGGCCTGCATCACCGCCCTGGCCTCGAGCGCATCACGATAATCGTCGAATTCGAGCATCAGCTCGTGCAGTCGTTGATCGTAGATATCCCAGGCCACGTGGCCGGGTTGTGCGACGACATCCACCGCCTGCTCCGAATAGCCGCGCGCTTCGTTGGAGAAGCGTTCGCCATGAACGTTGACCTGATAACCACCCTCCATGATCAGCGGCCAAAGAATCGGGATGCCGCGTCCGGCTGCCAAACCACCGTGACCCTGATAACTGTGTATGTCGCGTATGGCCGCACCCAGACCCTCGCCCCAGCGGATCGCATCACCCTTGTTGCCAGAGTGACCAAAGAAAGTAGCCTCGGCGATCTCGGGAATGAAGCGTCGCACCATGTCGGGGTTGCCGGCGAAGCCACAGCAGGCAAGGACCAGCGCCTCGCAGCCCAAATCTTCGATGCTGCCGTCAGGCCGCCGAACGCGAACTCCACGCACACGGCTCGTCTCTCGATCGACGAAAAGATCACTGACGAGGGCATCGGTCATTACGTCGATCCCACGGCGTCCGACCGCGGTGGTCAAGGAACCCATCAGCTCACGGCCAGTGCGATTCGGCGTTCCGTGCATGCGCTTCACGCTATGTCCGGGATACAAAAAACTGTCGACGAGCGATAACGGTACGGCGTGATCGTCGATCAGCCACTCGACCGTACGCGCCGAGGCCTGCGCGAGTGCCAAGGCGATGGTCGGGTCCGTCTCGTCGTGCGTCTTGGCGATGATGTCGTGCGCGAACAGCTCTGGCGAGTCGAGGATGCCCTTCTCGCGCTGCAATCGCGACCCCGCCGCCGGAATCAGCCCGGTGGACATGGCCGTCGTACCGAGCGTCGAGGCGTCGCGCTCGAGTACCAACACCTCGGCTCCCGCCTGCTGCGCCGCCAGAGCCGCCGTCAGTCCACAACCGCCGCCACCGATGACGATCACGGGTACGCTGCCTGCGAAATTCGCTTCGCCGGTCTGCAGCAAACCTGAGCGACTGGCTGTCATGGTGTGGGCTCCATCGGGGCATGCAGCCTAGCGAGCCATGCGGGCCGACTCAACCGACTTCGCAAGGGCACGGCCTCCGGCGGCCGCGGCCACTGACCGGACGCACCCGGCCTCAGTCCGCAACGCCTTGACGACTGCGACATACGATGTAGACGTCATTACCGGGGGTCATCATGAGCTCTGCTTCGTCCGCGCTTTCGCAATACACGCTCTCGCAACCGACGCTCGATTTTCTCGCGCGATCGCACGGGCATTTCATCGGTGGCAAGTGGCTGCATGGCAACGCGGGCGGAGTGATCGACATTCACGACCCTGCCACCGGACTGAAGATCGCGCATTGCGCGGCCGGCGGGGCAGCCGAGATCGATGCCGCCGTCAAAGCGGCGCGCGCAGCGCTCGAGGGCCCGTGGTCGAAGTTCACGGCGGCACAGCGGAGCGCCGTGCTGTGGAAAATCTCCGATCTCGTTCTCGCCAACTTTCAGCAGCTATGCGAACTCGAGATTCTCGACAACGGGCTGCCGACACCACTCGCACAGTACGTCTGCGGCATGGTGGTGCCCGAGTTTTTTCGCTACTACGCCGGCTGGCCCACCAAAATCGAGGGTGCGACGATTCCGGCGGCACCGCAGGGCAAACTTCCCGGCGAGGCGATCTCCTTCACCTTGCGCGAGCCGATCGGCGTCGTGGGAGCGATCACGCCGTGGAACTCGCCGCTTCCGATGGTGATGCTCAAAATCGCTCCGGCACTCGCCACCGGCTGCACGCTAGTCTTGAAACCGGCGGAACTCACGCCGCTCACTGCGATGCGCCTCGCCGAAATCTGCCAGGAAGCGGGTGTCCCCGATGGCGTCATCAACATCGTCAACGGTCATGGCGAAACCGCCGGCGCCGCACTCGCCGCCCATCCTGGGGTCGACAAGATCGCCTTCACCGGCTCGACCGAGGTTGGTCGACTGATCGTGAAGGCCGCAGCGGGCAATCTCAAAAAAGTGACGTTGGAGCTCGGCGGCAAATCGCCGGTCGTGGTGTTCCCCGATGCAGATCTCGCGCAGGTCATTCCCGGAGCGGCACGCGCCTGCTTTTTCCTGCAGGGACAAAACTGCATGGCAGGTACACGTCTTTTCGTGCACGACAAAGTTCACGATCAAGTGGTGGAGGGTATCGCTGCGGTCGCACGCGCCATGAAAATGGGTCCGGGACTCGACCCCTCCTCGGAGTTCGGACCGCTGATCTCGGTACAGCAGCGCGATCGCGTAGCGGGTTTCGTCGAAGCAGGACGAAAAGAAGGCGCAGAGGTGGTCTGCGGCGGACACTCGCCGAGTCGCCCCGGCTATTTCTTTGAACCGACCGTGCTCGCGCACACCACCAACGACATGACCCCGGTGAAGAACGAGATCTTCGGGCCCGTACTGTGCGTACAGCGTTTCGGCGATGGTGATCTCGACGCAGTGGCGCGTGCCGCCAACTCGACCATCTATGGCTTATCGGGTAGCGTGTGGACGCGCGACCTCGGCATCGCCATGCAAATGGTACGCAAGATCGACTCGGGTCAGGTCAGTGTCAACATGCACGCCGCCATCGATCCCGCGATGCCGTTCGGCGGCAACAAGCAGTCGGGATGGGGCCGCGAGTTCGGCAAGGAAGGCCTGGAGCCCTATCTGAAAACCAAAGGCGTCTCGATGACGTGGTGACGAGTCCTCACCGCGCTCGAAACGTGTCCAGCAATCTTTGATACTCGGGCGATTGCACGAGCAAGCGCCGACTCGCGCGGTGTAGTGCATGCATCTCTTCGGGTTGCAAATCGAACGAGGTAGGCAGCTCTACGAGCGCGGCAAACTCTGGCTCGGTACGCAATGAGTCGATCTCTATCTCGATGTAATAAAGCTCGGCATGAAGATCACGAGCCTGCGCCTCGAGTGCCGCCCGCAGTCGCAACTTGCTCTCGACGGTGTAGCGGTCTACCGGCACGGTGCCCATCAAGCGCAGCATTTGCAGGGCGGGCGGCGGTTGCCGCTGCTGACCCACCCAAGTCGATTTAGCATCGCCTGCATTGACCGACAGATACACGATTCGGCGAACGGGCTTCAATGTCGACGCATGGCGCAGGTGCATGTGATCGTCACCATCGGCCAGAGCATCGAGCATGGCTCTCGCGCCAAGATTGTCGCTGAGCGCGCCATCGACCAGATGCAGCCAAGGCAGCCACGGAGAGTCGGGCCGTCTCGTCCCGAGCCGCGAATCGACTCGATCACAAGTACCAATGTAGTTGCGTACGGTGATCGGTGTCAGCAACGCCGGAACGAGCGAAGAAGCCGCGACCGCACGAGCCAGCGGAAAACGCGATAAATCGCTGCAGATATCATCGAAGTTGTCCTGCGTGAATTCGAATCGTGCCGCGAGCCCGACTTCCGTCGAATTGATGATCAGGAAGGGGCGTTTCCCGCGACTGTCGAGATCGGCGAAGGTCGCGCCGTGAAACAGTTCGCGGTCGAAAAAATCGGCATAGGCATCACCCCGAGAATAGTTTCGCGACCAAAGACGCATCCAGCCCGGTGGGCTCCAAAGAATTTTTCTGGTCAGAGTGGCGGTGATATCGCGAACGAGAAATCTCGCGGCAAAGTCCTCGAACAAACGATCTCCGTAGAGCACGTAGTACGCTGCGGGAACGGCACCCCCCGAAACCGCAGAGATGACATCCACCTCATCGAGCAGGCGAGTCGGGTGATCATTACGCTCGATGGAATCTGCAGCGAGCTGCTCCAGAACCCCATAGGCCATGGTCGAGGCACGCATACCGCCGCCCGACAGGCTCAACAAAAAAAGCAGATCGTCGTCACCTCGTGCACGCAGCACGTTCGCCAGACGATAGCCCTGAGGTTCGCGGGTCTCGGTGATCGGCTCGCCGAGATAGACGCGCGGCGCGGCGCACCCGGACAGCAGCCAGAACAAGAGAAAACCCCAGCCGCCGAGTCTGCAGCCTGCGCGCATGTCGCCTCACGACAATCAGGCGCATCAGGCTGCCACCTCAGGCAGCCTTACTCATACCGGGTAACGCACACCTTCGCCGAAGGAATTACCAACTACCGGTGTTCGGCATGGAGACCCAAGGCTCGGTGGGCGTCAGCGCGCCTCCAGCCTGCAGCAGCTCGATCGAAATACCGTCGGGTGAACGCACGAAGGCCATACGACCGTCGCGTGGCGGACGCAGAATGGTCACACCATGATCGACCAAGCGCTGACACGCGGCGTGAATATCGGCTACGGCGTAAGCGAGATGGCCGAAATTTCGGCCGCCGGTGTAGGTTTCGGGGTCCCAGTTGTAGGTGAGTTCGACCTGCGCCGAGTGATCGCCGGGCGCCGCGAGAAACACCAGCGTGTAGCGCCCCTGCGGCACTTCTTTTTTAGAAAGCAGCTCAAGGCCGAGAGCGTCCCGATAGAATCGCAGCGAGGCTTCGAGGTCGGTCACGCGGACCATCGTATGCAAATATTTCATGCCACAAATTATAGGACCTAGCGGTGAGCTTGTCTGAAGCAGAATGGCTGGCGATTCTCACCAGTCTACGGGTAGCGCTGCGCGCATTGCTGTTCACGCTGCCACCGGCGCTTTTCTTCGGTTGGTTGCTTGCACGCCGACGTTTTCCGGGGCGCGCCTTGCTCGACGCACTCGTGCACTCCCCACTGGTATTGCCGCCGGTGGTCGTTGGGTACTTGTTGCTGCTTACGCTCGGGGTCCAGGGGCCGATCGGCAGCTGGCTCGATGCCGCCTTCGGCGTTCGACTCGTATTCAGCACCAACGGTGCCGCCATCGCCGCGGGTCTCGTCGCCCTGCCCATCATGGTGCGCACCATCCGCTTGTCACTCGAAGCCATCGACCCGCGTCTCGAGCTCGCCGCCCGCTCATTGGGGGCCCACTCACTCGACCGCTTTCTATCCGTCACGCTGCCGCTCGCGCTGCCCGGCGTGCTCGCCGCCGCGGTACTCGGTTTTGCGATGTGCCTCGGCGAATTCGGAGCCGTCATCACTTTCGCCGCAAACGTACCCGGTGAGACGCAGACTCTCGCGCTCGCCATCTACGGTGCCTTGCAGGCACCCGACGGCGAAGCGATGGCCCTGCGACTCGCGCTCGTTTCGATGACGATCGCCGTGCTCGCGCTGCTCGGTGCCGAATGGCTGGGTCGACGTATCGGCCGCTGGAACGCGCGTTCATGATCGATACGCTCGATACGCGGGCGCTCGAAATCGACGTCACGCATCAACGCGGTGACTTTCGACTCGAGACACGCTTCGAGGCTCCCGCCAGCGGAGTGACCGTCGTCTTCGGCGCCTCGGGTGCGGGAAAGTCCACGCTGCTAGATCTCATCTGTGGCAACTTGAAGCCGGATCGCGGACTGATCCGCATTGGCGAGCGAGTGTTCGTCGACACGAATCGCAACGTTGATCTGACAACCGAGCAGCGTGCCGTCGGTTGGGTGCCACAGGATGGCTTGCTCTTTCCGCATCTCGATGTCACGGCCAATCTCGAGTTCGGTGCACGTCGTGCACGTCGTCGACTCGACCGACCAGTCGAAATCGACAGGCGACAGGTCATCGATACTTTGGGCCTCGGTAAACTGCTGCAACGTTGGCCACGAACACTCTCTGGCGGTGAGCGTCAACGCGTTGCGCTCGGCCGTGCACTGCTGTCGAATCCTTCGCTGCTCCTGCTCGACGAACCCCTCGCCGCGCTCGATGCACCTCGCAAGGCAGAAATTCTCGCGCTGCTGGAATTGATCAAGCACCAATTTTCGATCCCGGCCATCTACGTCACGCATAGCCTCGCCGAAGTGCTGCGTCTCGCCGACCACCTCGTGTTGCTAGATGCCGGTCGCGTCGCGGCCAGCGATCGCATCGACTCCTTGATGGGTCGCGCGCATACGCCTTTACTGTCCATGCGCGCCGATACCGGGAGTCTGCTGACACTGCGGGTCTCGGGGCGAGATCCTGCAGGCGACGGCTGGCTCACCACGCTCGAAGATCAGACCGTACGCATCCCGCTGCTGCCGCTCGCCGTCGGTGTCACCACCCGCGCCTACGTACCGGCGAACGAAGTGATCATCGCAACGCAAGCTCCACAGGGACTCTCGGTACGCAATGCCTTGCGGGCGACGATTCTTTGCCTTCGTGATCGCGGCGACGGCTCGGTGCTGGTCGAACTGGCCGTCGGCGCACAGCGGTTGCTCGCTGCGGTCACGCCGGCGGCCGTCAAAGCCCTCGCCCTCGCTCCCGAGCAGTCAGTCTACGCGCTCGTGAAATCGGTGTCGCTCGACGCCCCGGCCGGCGGTCGCCTGCTCGAGATGGGCTAGAACATCTGCGACGGGCCGGGCGCCTCGGTCTCCTTGATCGCATGTCGCGCGGCAATGAAATCGCCAGTGATCATTGCATCGTAGGACTGGCCGGGTCCGACCATCGGATAAACACCGGCATCGGGATCGATGATGACCTCGAGAAATGCGGGTCCCGGATGACGAATGAATTCTTCGACGACCCTCGGCACGTCCGCCTTGCGATCGAGCCGAACGGCAAACGTGAAACCGTCAGCCTGAGCCGCCTTGACGAAATCTTTCTTGTGCAGTGATTTGTCGCTGGCCGACATGCGTCCCTTGAAGAATAGCTTCTGCCATTGCTTGACCATGCCGTCGCCGAAATTGTTGAGCACCACCACTTTGACCGGCAAGTCGTAGGTAGTGACGGTCTCGAGCTCGCCGAAATTCATGCGGATCGAGGCATCACCGTCGATGTCGATGACCAGCGCCTTCGGATTGGCAAACTGCGCACCAATCGCCGCGGGCAAGCCGAAACCCATCGTGCCCATCGAGCCCGAGGTCAACCACAGTCGCGGCTGCCGAAAATCGAAGTATTGCGCAGCCCACATCTGGTGCTGACCGACCCCGGTTGCGATGATGGCATCGCCGCGAGTTTGCCGGTTGATTTCTTCGATGACGTAATAAGGCTGAATCAGCGGGCTTTCGCGGTCGTAGTTCATGGCGTGCCGACGTCGCAATTCTGCGAGCTCGGCGTGCCAGGTCGCGAGATCAGGCCGAAAACCGCTCGCCTTGCCGTGAGCCGTAAGCGTCTCGAGTGCATTGCTCAATTGTCCGACGTGGCTCCAATCGACGCGCTTGACCTTGTTGATCTCCGCCCGATCGATGTCGAGGTGGGCGATTTTTTTGGCCTGTGGTGCAAATTTGGTAGGTACGCCCGCCACACGATCGTCGAATCGCGCACCCACGGCGATCAGCATGTCGCAATCTTCGACCGCGTAGTTGGCAAACGCGGCGCCGTGCATGCCGAGCATGCTCATGGAAAGGGGATGCGTGGTGTCGAAGGCGCCGATACCCATCAGGGTGGTGACCACGGGAATGCCGAAAGAAATGGCAAAGTCGCGGAGCGCTGCCGAAGCTTCACCGTTGACCGCACCGCCGCCCACGTAGAGCAACGGCCGGCGCGAGACTGCCAGCATCTCGAAGAATTGCCGGGCTTCGTCGGGCTCGACGGCGGCGTGTGCCGCCGCGAACAAGCGCTTGCGATATCCCGGAATGGGCAGAAGCCCCTCGCCCGCGAACGTACCGGTCCAGTTCTGCACATCTTTGGGAACGTCGATGACCACCGGCCCGGGGCGACCAGTTCTCGCGATTTCGAAGGCGGTACGTACCGTCGCTTCGAGCTTGGTCGGGTCGGTCACGAGAAATATGTGTTTTGCGACGGCGCCCATCAGCGCCGGCACGGGCGCTTCTTGGAAGGCATCGGTGCCGATCGCGCCGGTTGGTACCTGCCCGCAGATGACGATCATGGGAATAGAGTCCGCCATCGAGTCACGTACCGGTGTCACGGTGTTGGTTGCACCAGGGCCGGAGGTCACGATGCATACCCCGACCCGGCCACTTGCCCGCGCGTAGCCAGCAGCCATGAAACCCGCACCCTGCTCGTTGGCGGGAACGATCAACGGCATTTGCGGCAAACCGCCAGCCATCTGTTCCTGGTTGTAGCGAAACACCGCATCGTAGGTAGGCAGGATCGCGCCACCCGAATAACCGAAGATGGCGGTCGTCCCTTCGTCGGCAAGCACCTGGACGATCATTTCTGCGCCGGTCATGGTGGTGCCGGCACGCGAATGACGGGCGACAGCAGTGGATTGTGAGACAGCAGGCTCGGACATGGCGATCAACCGGAAAAACGAGCAGGGGGAAAGTCAGACTACCAGTTCAGCCGTGCCGTGCAATATGCTTCGAGACCCATGCGACACATCATCGCCATCAACCTGCAGAACGAAGCGGGAGCCCTGACGCGGGTCGCCGGCCTGTTTTCGACCCGCGGCTACAACATCGAATCACTGTCCGTGGCAGCGACCGACGATCCAACGGTGTCGCGAATCACGCTCGTCACCAAAGGTTCGGACTCGGTGATGCAGCAGATCATCAGCCAGCTCAACAAACTGATCGACGTGGTCGCCGTCGAAGACATGACACAGGGTGAGCACATCGAGCGCGAACTCGTGCTGCTAAAACTCAAGGTGCGGCTCGAACAGTCGGACGCAGTGCGCGGTTACGTGGTGCGCGCCGGCGGCCGCGTGCTCGATCCGGCGAGCGATGGCTTCATCGTCGAACTCACCGCGAGCGAAGCCGAGATCGACAAGTTCATCACCGATCTTTCGAAAGGTGCCGAACTGCTCGAAGTAGTGCGCAGCGGCGCGCTCGGTATCAGTCGACTCGAGCGTGCAGCGCGTCAGCGCCGCGAGTAACCCGCGGCAGCATCTGTACGAGTGTCGCGTCCTTCTTGATGAAGTGATGCCACAACGCAGCGACGACGTGCAAACCCACCAACGCGAGTAGCGTCCAGGCCGCCCAGATGTGCGCAGGCTGCAGGACGTTCGCCCATTCGATGTTTTTCGGCAGCAGCACCGGCAGTTCGAACAAGCCGAAGAAATGGGTGCGACCGCCGTAGGTCATCGAAGCGCTCCAGCCGAGAAAGGGTACGGCCAACATTCCCAGATAGATCGTACGGCAACGATCCATGTCTTTTTCACATCCGACCTCCTGCGTCTCGAACGCTTTCCCCAGCGTCGTCCCGCCCTGCATCGTAATCGTAAAGTGTGCGTAGCTCCGCCATGCCGGCGCCGAGAGCCTGCACCTGCTGCTGCGGGTCGTCGGCAAAATAAAGCTCGGAACGCGCGCGCGACATGACGAGTGCCGCCGTCACGCGGGCGTGGCGTGCCGACTCGTAGCGACGTAACGCCTTATCGATGTCTTGCGAAGTACTCATCACC
>Ga0129336_10001789_pt1 | contig 13131 bp, 25 predicted proteins | sample CPB6_02_DNA_FD_96878 | JGI IMG/M metagenome (GOLD analysis project Ga0129336, IMG submission 96878) | Freshwater to marine salinity gradient microbial communities from Chesapeake Bay, USA - CPBay_Sum_0.6_0.2_DNA | ecosystem: Environmental > Aquatic > Marine > Coastal | place: USA: Chesapeake...
CAAGTCAGAACAAATCCATCAGCAATCTGTTCATCATCCAAGAATGATTGTTCTGAATTATCTACGGTGCCAGAGATGAGTTTTCCTGCACAAGACGAACAAGCACCTGCGCGGCACGAGTATAGCATGTCAAGACCTGCTTCTTCTGCTGCTTCAAGAATGTATTGATCATCAGGGCACTGAATAACAGTTTCAGTGCCATCGGGGGATTGAAGAGTAACGTTGTATGTAGTCATCAATAAGTTTCGCAAATTTTCTCTACGGATGCTGCCAACAGTACGAAGAAAGCAACCGTTGTCATTGTAAACAGTAGTGCGGTCATAGTCAATCAATTGTCAGAGAATGCCAGGAATAATTTGACCAGTGGTGAGATAAGCACCAACACCAGCAACGAAACCAAGCATTGCCAGACGTGCGTTGAGGATCTCTGCCTCAGGGGTGAATCCGAATTTCATAGTTGTTCTCCTATCAGAAAATTCCAAAGAAAAGTTTGCCAGTGGCGAGGTAAGATACAGCACCAAAGATGATGCCCATCATTGCCCAACGACCATTATACATCTCAGTCATTTGCATCGGGGTCAGGAGACCTTTACGGTTATACTCTTGGTAAACCATCTCTGGTTCCTTCGCCCACATGTTTTGTTGACCATATTCGTTTGAGGTGACAGTCATGTTAGGTTGTTAAGTTTTGTGACAGACTTTACTATATAGGTTTCCTTAAGGTTTGTCAAGTGTTGAATGTTATGACATCGCCACCTGCAGCGCCAGAAAGGTAAGATCCGTTACCATATAGATTCCAGTCCACAGGACCAGCAGCAACAGCACCACTGAAACTGATGGTGTCATACCCACCAGCACCATTATCACCAGCAAGAGCACCCCAATACTGGGTAGAATCACTCACTTCTGGGGTAGGTTCAACATAGTCCTTGGCAATACGCTGAAGACCAAGGAAGTGACGCCACAGTTCACTTAGAGTATTATCATTGAAGTCTGGGTCATCCAGAGCAGATTTAAATGCCACGCGGGCGGCGTCACATGCTGCCTGAAGGTCTTGTTTAATTGTCATCATCATCTCCTTTAATGTAGCAGGGGACCGTATCTGGGTCCAACCATTTTGTGTATTCAAAGTCTTCGATGGCAGTCATAAACTGCATCTGATTGTCGCATAGATACATGTCACGATAGCGACCTGTATATGAGTCTGCTTTTTGGATACGGAAGTCGGGTTTACCATTGATTTCAAGGGTGCCTGCTTCCACATATCGGTAGGGGAATCGGGTGCTAATGACCTTAACTGCCAAATTCGTCTCTCCAACGTTGACTCAGGTATTCTAGCACATCCTGACGCCACTCCATCAACTCGTTGTAGCACTTTTGATTGTGGGCGCACTGGCGCAACTCTTGGTCTGGTTTGTGGACTGATTCAATAAAGAGTCCTAGAGCGTCTCTACGCTTGATTTGTTTTTCGTCTGTCATGTGTAGGAAAACCAACCAGTAATTATAACTTTTTCAGATTGCTCGCTCACCCTACCCCTATGGTGATGCGTCCAATCTGCTGGCCAAATGACGGTGTAACCTTTCTGTGCTGGCACATACTTGTTCTGATGATACCATTCAGTGCCACCATCAGGCACATCATTTAAGTATGTCATAAAGACTAAGTGTCTATAAACATTGCCTGGTAATGCATTAGACCTTTCAGTATGCCATTGTTTAAATCCCCCGTTAGGTGGATACCATTGCATACTTAAAGGTTCGACTACAGAAAATCGAGAGGTCTCACAAAAAGGAAACCTCTCGATATACTTATTCAATACACCTTGCAATGCCCCCATATAGTTTTGAATATGAGGTAACGATAATTGAAAGGGGATGTGTAAGTCAATTGACTCTTTGTAGTCTCGGTCCACTACCACATCCCCATGCCTCAGCACTTGACCCTCATGGGTATGGAGGATCTGTTGACTATGCCAGAATTGAAATAGACCATCTACTACAGAGTCATCAATAAAATCCCCCCAGATAAAATCTGAAATGGGGGATGCGATTCTTCCTTTGTATACTGTTATTTCTTCTTGCATAATCGAAGGGGGGTTATCCCGACCAGGGTGAGTTTTGTGCCATCCCAAGGCAGGGTCATTTGACTCCACCAGGGTAAGATTTACGTCGTTTCCAGGACGCCATCAGCAATCATGCTATCTATTAGAATCGAATAATCTTCTTCAACATCAATACCCCAGAAATGAATTCCACGTTTATCACTATAGAAGCGACAAAGTTGGGTGAAGAGTGATGGATACTCTGTGTCAAGGGCGACGATACCATTGACAGCATCCTTAAGAACCTGGAGCCTATCTCCGAAACGATCTCTAACAGTCATGACTGCTCTCCTATTTTGTTTTTTACCCCACAAGGGGGAGTGGGAAGTATCGGATTCGAACCAATGACTTACTGCTTGTAAGGCAGCCACTCTACCGCTGAGTTAACCTCCCACGACGATCCAGGTAGGATTCGAACCTACGACCGACTGCTTAGAAGGCAGTTGCTCTAATCCTCTGAGCTACTGGACCAGAAAAGTTAACCCTCTACTTCTTCATCAAATAGTGTGCGTCTTACAGTGCATACTTTACCACGCATGTTGTATGAAATAATGCTACGTCTAATGTCCGATGTATTCTCTTTTGCTTCGTGACCGATTGTAGATGGAAAGATAATCATGTCGCCTTCCTTTACTGGTGGACAAAAGGATTCCAGTCTTCCACTCCAAGGGTTAAGGAATGGAGAATAGAATGTTGTTGCAGTATGAACCTCAGGGTCATACTCAAGATAGATTACAGAGGACCAACCACTGTGTCCATGATTATGTATACCGTGCTTGTTGCCCTTGTATGCGGATTGAAACCACATGTCTGTAAACTCTATCTTCATACCATTAGTAAACTCCCTAAGGTATGGTGTGATGATGTCGATAACTACATCTGCATATGGGGGCAGTGGGTCAGTCCTTTCTTTATGAAAGAAGTCCGTGTATACCTCCCCATTACTTTCTAGGTGAGTATCGTCTAAGTCTGGTAGACAATCTAGTATTCTTTTTTTGTTTGTCTCCCAATCATCAATGCTATAGTGGATGATTGGGACAGAAAACATACTGTGCAGTGTCATAGGCATTCTTGAGTTTCACGAATCTTACTGGCAATTGCTTCGGCATTTGCTAGGTTTCCCTGCTCAATGTCGATATGCAACTGGTCAATAAGAAATTCAATCATCTGATTCAGAAATTCATAGTCTTCTGAATAGTTGTCACCTTCTTGAAAGTCCAACTCAATCCCCCTCGACTACCTTGTAAGTATATAGGATCAAGATGGGAGTGTCAACCCTTAAAATTGCGGATAAACCACTCAGCATCCACTACCACAAGTGGTTTCTTTCTATTCTTCTTCATGAAGAGGATTGGAGTGTGGTCTCCAGCGTTGGCACATGCCTGGTCATACGCTTCGTATACATTAAGTCTCTCAACATTCTTACATTCAATACTGAAAGGAAACTTACTTCTGGCATCTCTAGCCATGATAAGGTCTTCCCCGCCAGCACCCATGCTTCGTGACTCTATATCTTCTGGATGAATATGACGATGCTCAATGAGCATATCTCTCACCCACTGTTGGAATCTTCTTCCTTTTCCTTTTGCACTTTGAGGTTTCATTAATCTGCATATCCATCATCGTCGTCATCAAAACGATATCCAAATCGTTTGTCTTCCGACCTCTGAAGATATTTAGTAGGGTCTTCTTTGATGGCATCCTCAAGACTCTCTGCTAATAATTTGAGGTTGTGCGCAATCAGTTTTACCTTTTCGTAATTCATGATGGCTCCAATAAAAAAGAGGGGAGTTACCCCTCTATCTATATCAACCTCTCATTGCCATTGAGAGTTGTGCTTGTTGCAACTTTCGTTGCTTAATAATTTGCTGACGGATTACATCTAACCAGTTCATTTTGCTACCTCCTGATTTTTGCAGGGGCGGTAGGGGGTGCCACGGTATACATTATTAGGATGTGCTGGTGCATGTGTTTCAGAATACCAGTGCTGATATTCTTGCTTAGGTGTATCAGTATCATACTTTACACCACGGTAAGTTGCGATTGACATTAGGGTTCTCCTTAGTTGGTTAAGTTAAAGAGCGTTCCTTCAGTCGGCTTTTGCGTCTTGGAAACAACCTTTCTTGGTCACTTGTTTAATTTCATATACAAGCTCATTTTTCTGCTTGGCATCAATCATTTCGCTAGCATTAACTCTAGCAACCAACAGTTGTGCCTGTAAGCAAGATAAGAAGATTGCTTCCATAGATGAACGTCCCGTTCCGAGTCGGCTTACTTCCGTCGCTTGTGCGATGAACGTATGAGTATTATAGCATACTCACCTATATTTAATCATTTTCTTCTGTATCTTATGATACCATCTTTACTTATCTTTAGAATTCCTTTGTCTTTCTTCAATTCCGTCCTCAACCGTTTGAGATAACTCAAGTGGTCCCTGATACCAGTTCTCAGGTCTTTCAGCGAGCCAATCACTTTCTCCTGAGTCTCTGACCCATGGTGCTCTGATTCTAATTTCGTCCAATCCCTCAACCTCCGATGGTTTCGATGTGATGATGGGAGCCTGAGTTTCTTTTTCTTCTTCATTCCACTGCTCCACAATTTCTTTTGCTTGTCGGTCAACGTCATCCATAGTCACTTGGACTTTCGTATCCCAATACCATTTCTCTATGAAAGAAAACAGATACTCAAGAATCATATTCCAAGGTGGTGCTTGCTTTGCTATCCACCTTTTGATTCTTTGAATATCTGTCTCTTTCTCTTTATCTAAAACGACTTCAAACTTAAAGTTTAAATCCTGAGAAGGTAGTTGCTCCGACATCCTGTTTGATACCCCCAACGATGTAAGATTCAATCTCTGTTTCTTGAGGTGCGTTTTGCTGCCCTTTGCTATTTAGCCAGTGCTCAGTCCAGGGGAGAGGATTAGTCTTCGCTGGAATATCAAACACAGGGTCAATACCAATAGACTTCATACGACGGTTTGCAATCCATTCCACATACTGCGATAGCAGTCTCTCATTCAAACCAATCATACTGCCATTGGAGAAGAGATAGTTTGCCCACTCCTTCTCTTGGTTCACAGCATCAATAAACATCTGCTTCACAGTCTCTTTCTCCTGCTCAGCGATCAGTTTCATATCAGGGTCATCACCATCTGCCCACTTCTTCAGAATCTTTTGGGTAAGAACAAGATGCTGTGATTCGTCTCTTGCGATAAGAGAGATGATTTTAGCACTGCCCTCCATAAGTTTGAGCTCACCGAATGCAAAAGAGCAAGCAAAAGAAACGTAGAAGCGAATACCTTCAAGGATGTTAACATTAGCAATTGCAAGATATAGTTTACGCTTAATATCTTTCAGGGTTTCTTGAGCAGCATCAACACCCTCAAGGGCATGTTGCCACTGGTTACCAGCAGACCACTCATTAACAGCATCTAAAAATTCATTATATGCAGAGCATACACTCCTGGCACGAGCAAGAATCCTTTCGTCATCAAGCACTGAGTCGAATACTTCAGTAGGGTTTGCATACACATTCTTGATGATGTGGGTGTAGGAGCGAGAGTGAATCTGCTCCATGAATTCCCAAACACCCATGGCACCTTCCAACTCAGGGAGGGAGCAGTAAGGAGAGAATGCCATGCCAGGTCCACGACCTTGCACAGAGTCTAGAAGAATTTGGTATTTAAGATTGGATGTGTAGATATGTTTTTGTTGCTCACTAAGAGTCTTGTAGTCTGCTCGGTCTTTCTGAAGGGAAACTTCTTCGGGTCTCCAGAAATAACCAAGTTGAGTCTGAGTCAGTTTGTCAAAGTCAGGATACTTATACTCATCATATCTCTGCATTCCAAGAGGTGCTCCGAAAAACATAGGTTGTTTTTTAGTGTCAACCTTCTTCTCGTTAAATACCGTTACTCCCATTCTTCCTCCTTAGGATTTGCGTAAGTGCCAAAGTTACTAATGTAATATAAAAATGAATTAATCCTTGGGGCAATACCAAAGGATTCACAAACATCGAGCCAAGACCTGAAGTCTTCCTGCAGGTCTTCACCCAATTCTATTTCAACTTTCCTAGACATTACAAGCGTCACATGCTTCTTCTTCAGTGGTAAGAAGTTCCTCAATCATAGCATCGATATCAACAGCACGCTTGATGTTTTCTTCCACGTCAGGATCTTTCTTTGCATCGTATGTATTCTGGTAGTAAGAAGTCTTCCACCCATACTTGTATGTAGTAAGGAAGTCTGTCGCCATTACTGAAGTAGGAACTTCAGCATTCTCATAATTCTCTGGGTTGTAACTCCAGTTTCCAGAAATCGCTTGATCAAAGAACTTCTGCATAACTGCAACAATATTAATATAACCAGTATTCCCAGGCATATCCCAAAGCAACGTATAGTTGTTTTTAAGAGTTTGATACTGGGGGACAATCTGCTTGAGAGGACCCTTCTTCGACTTCTTAACGGACAAGTAATCGCGAGGTGGTTCGATTCCATTGGTTGCATTTGACACAACGGAACTGCTCTCCGAAGGCATCTGTGCGGACAGTGTGCTGTGTCGGAGACCGTGCTCCAGGATAGATGCCCTAAGACCTTCCCAATCATACTTATATTCAGGTGCTACTAATTCATCAACGTCCTTCTTGTATGTATCGATAGGCATAATGCCATCAGAATACTTAGTGCGATTGAAGGCATCACATGCACCCTTTTCTTTAGCAATCTCATTGGATGCTCGGAGAAGGTAGTATTGAAATGCTTCAGTCAGGTCATGCACCAGGGTAAGTGCTGCAGGGTCATCATAGTGCTCCCCATGCTTCGCCAGGTAGTGTGCCAGACCGATGAATCCAATGCCCAGGGAGCGCCTTGCAAGGGTGCTACGGCGGGCGGCAGCAACGGGATAGTCCTGATAATCAATCAACTCCTCCAGACCCCTCACAGCGAGGTCACAGAGACCTTCCATCTCGTCAAGAGACTTCAGTTTGCCTACGTTGATAGCAGACAGGATGCATAGTGCAATCTCACCATCAGCATCATCGATATGATTGATGGGGTCTGTAGGAAGAGTAATCTCTTGACACAGGTTGGACATGTAAACTTTGTCCTTGAATGATGAGTGAGAATTACAATGGTCAATATTCATGATGTAAATACGACCTGTCTCTGCTCTCTCCTTAAGAAGGTCGAGGATGAGTTCTTGAGCACTAATAGACTTCTTGGGGATGGTTGGGTCTGCTTCGTATTTGGTGTACAGAGAATCAAAATCATCAGTACCAAAAGCGGCGTAAAGACCAGGGACATCATGAGGGCTGAAAAGATGCATAGATTCATTCTTGATGAATCGTTCGTAGAAGAGCTTGCTTGTTTGTATGCTGTAATCAAGTTTCCTAACACGGTTGTCCTCAGTTCCTTTGTTGTTTTTTAATACGAGAATATCTTCTATTTCCTGATGCCAGATTGGAAAGTGTACCGTAGCCGATCCACCTCGGATGCCATTTTGAGTGCAGCATCGGACAGTTGCCTCAAATTTCTTGAGGAACGGCACAACGCCAGTATGGGCAACCTCTCCGCCTCTAATTTTACTGTTGATACCACGGATTCGACCTGCGTTGATACCGATGCCTGCCCTTTGAGCAACATACTGACCAATAGCCATGTCACTGCTAAAGATGCTGTCGAGGGTGTCATCAATATCAACAAGAACACAGCTTGCAAATTGTCTGAGAGGCGTTCTAACTCCTGCCATGACGGGAGTTGGAATGTTGATTTTGTGCTTGCTGATTGCGTCATAGTACCTCTTTACATATGAGAGTCGTGTTTCCTTAGGATAGTCACGAAACAGCGTTGCCGCAATCATGATATACATTTGTTGTGGAGTTTCATAAATCTCACCACTGCTTCTATCTTGCACGAGGTACTTGTCAACGACTTGACGTAGACCTGCATAAGTGAAGAGATAGTCACGATCATTATCAATGAAACTATCAATGGTCTCCCACTCCTCAGGAGAATACTTGTCCATGATTTCACTGTCATATACACTCCCAACACAACATTCAGTTACATGGTCAAACAGGAATGGACGATAGTCTGGGTGACCACCATACACAGACTTACGAAGACCAAACAGCAGCAGACGTGCTGCTACAAATTGATAATTAGGAGCATCAAGACTAATCAAATCATTAGCAGAGCGAATCAGAATCTCTTGGATGTCGCTCGTCTTAATACCATCAAAGAATTGCAGATTAGCATTCATCTCTACCTGCGATTCAGATACGCCTGCAAGACCTCTGCAAGCGTGCTCAACCATCGTATGAATCTTATCGAGGTTGAGAGTCTCAACCGACCCATTACGCTTTACTACACTAATCTCACTCATACTTTTTTCCAGTTTGTAAACTTAACTTGTGCTTCTAATCCTTGGAAGGTGTTGCATTCTATCACACGATTTACATTGCGTCCAGCAAGCACCATGTCGTTAATATCTTTCTCTTTAATTTGAGAATCCCAAATGACTACCTTATGACCTCGTTGTATGGTCTTTGCGATACGTTCGACAATTTGTTTATTTCGTGGTTCGTTATCGTATATCCAAACAGAATCGCTAATACCCCAGTTGTTAATATCAAGGTCAGCTCCACACATAGCAACCGAGTTGCGAATGAAGAGCGAGTCCAGCGGTCCTTCAGTGACATAAACTGTTTGGTTGGTGTCGATTGAGTCAAGTCCATAAATCTTTGGAGAGTCCTGATTGAATAAAATTGTTATGTAACGTAGCGTTGCATTTGCAGCCAGAGATCTACCCTGGATGCCAAACCAATTACCGTCCTTGTCAATGAATGGGATAATAATTCTAGGTCGGTCATTCTGTAGATTCTCAAAAGTATTTGGGACTTTGGTATTTACCCAGCGTTTAAACCTGTCGGTATAGTAAAGAGAGGACAATTTTTCCTGAGGAATTTGCCTACCCTCCAAGTAGTCTCTCGCGGGGTGTCCTTTATTTAGGTCGGAGATTGATACAAGGTCATCGACTTTTTCAGCAAAGTAAGGTTTCGCTGACTTGTATTCTGGATTGGGAGTATGTCTACCCCTACCAGTCATGCCCTGCTTATACTTCTCCATGACATACTGATCATGAAGGTCTATGGCATTCTCTTTCAGGAAGTTAGAAAGAGACCTACCTACACCGCAGTTGTGGCACTTATAGATAAACTCCGTCTTCTTCAGGAAGAAATATCCTCGTGCTTTGTTTTTGTGCTTCTGAGAATCCCCACAGTAGGGGCAGCGAAAGTTATACAGACCAGACTTGACGTGCTTATACTTCTCTAAGCGGGTGCTGAGAAGTCTGATGTATTTGTCGTCAACGTAGTCCATGAAACCTTAGTCGCTTCAGGTAGCATACTCTGTTTCTGGGGCAGTGTCAAGATATTTCCGAAGAGTTGTGCTGCACCAATGACCACTACGGCTGCTGTCCCAATGCCTGTAGCAATCCATCGGAAGGTAGCAAGGTCATTCACCCTAGTTTCAAGACCTTCCAATCTTTTAATAACTGAAGTATGCTCTTTTGTATTTGCTGCCTTCACATCATCTAACATTTTAATAATAATTTGGTCATTCTTATCGCTCTCATTCAAGCGATTTTCATGACGCTCCAGAATGACAGCAACTCTATTGCTGTTTTCGCTGATGGTAGCAACTGCTCTCTCAAGTTTGTCGAGCATTTCTTTTGATAGGTCTTCATAGATATCGAGTTTGCTTTCAAGGACCGCTAACTTCTGGAGACCGAATGCCATTACTCTGCCCTCAATGCTTGTTGTCTTTTCTTCCAGTAGAATTGAATAACTTCATTGGGGTATAGACGCTTCACTTCGATGCGCTTAAAGTTTTCTGGGCGATAAATCTTGCGTAACTCTATCTTGATTTGAGATTCAGATTTTCCGTAGAGGACGTATTGCTCAGCCCCATCATAAGAGATGAGGAATGGTAGGAAACTTGTGTCTTTTTGTGCCCCTTCAGTCTTCAGCATGTCTGAGGTGGACATCGCGTAACGACGACGCTTCATTGGTTTTCGACGAGTCAATCTTGTGACGCCAGGCTCCGTCGCTGGTGGGAGAGATGTCTCAGCACCAGTGCCTACAGAGTTTGTTGGGGCGTCTTCGTTAATCATATATTGTTTAAGATTTTAATAACCTGTTCGTCAGTTGGGACTTCGGTTAAACATCCCGCTATCTCTGGATACCTGTCGAGATAGATTAGCAGAGTTTTGATTAATGACCAATACTCTTCTTCAAGTTTATACATCAGTAAAGGAATTGTACCTTCGCCAAATACATTGAATAAGATAATCAGGTGATTAATAACAAGGTTAACACGGAGGACACCAGTTTTCAAGTAACGTTTAAGTAGTCTCTTCAAATACTTAAACTTCTTCATGTCCTCCATGAAATCGTCAACGGTAACCGACTGTGGATTATCGTAATGCTTAATGGCAAACATCAAATAATTTTTTTCACTTAGAGATTCAAAATGCATTACGAGTTACGGCATGTTATCAGTCTACGAATGTCAGGGTAACGGTATCAGAGATAACTTCCTCAGCACCCGCAGAAGATGTGAGTTTTACGCGATACTGATAACCATCTGATGCTCCTGTAATACCAGTGAGTGCAAGTGATGCACTTGTTGCACCAGTGATATTTGTCCAACGTGCAGTAGTGCTGGTTCTACGCTGCCATTGATAGGTGACGGTGCCAACACTTGCAGTAGCAACAACACTGAATGTTGCAGCACCGCCAGAAGTATCTTGGTCAGTGGGTTGAGTACCAATGGTGATTGCCGATGCTACGTCTGCTGCGATGGTGTCGTCAGACTGAGTTTCATTAGCATTTGTATCTGGGTTTGTAATAAACGTCAGAAGTTCTGCTTTATGGCGAGTGTTACCAGCAGCATCGGTGTATGTGCGATATGCCCACCAACCAGGACTGTTAATTCCACGCAGTTTATTTTCTGAAAGACTAGCTTCAGTGCCATCACAGAATACAATAGTTTCTGTAGCAGACCCAGCGCCATTACCACGGGCGCGTCCTGCTTTTGTTTTATTAGTGTTTGAGTCAGTTCTCCCGTAAAGAGACATTGTGTTTCTCCAAATCGATTACCTATATTTTATTTATAAAATAGGGGAGGTGTATAACCTCCCCGAATCTATCAGCAACCCTTAAGCAGGGCAGTCTTTACAGTTGCGGCAATCAGATCGTCAACATCATTATCAGTAGTTTTCACATAACGCTCCAGCAGTTCCACAACCAGTTTCTTAACTTGGCATGACCCCATCAGTTTGAAAAGGATGGGTTTGATTACCAGCAGAATAGCAGGCATGGGTATTCTCCTAATAGAGGACTTACCCTATATAGGCTAGGAAGGCATTAAACCGCTACGTTGCTTATCCTTCTCAGCAGTTGCTTGAAGCATCTTCTGCTTCATTCTGTCCTTGATTTCTTTTTTCTTTGCCTCGTCCCCGCCACCAGCAGACCCTTCTGCACATTCCTCTGCAACCTTATCAGGGGTTGCATCTACCGCACCCTTGCCAGTTGGTTTCTTGGCAGGTTTGGTAGGAGTGCCCATGTCATGACATGTTGACTCTTTCTTTACTTCACCTTTCTCATAACCGATGCCGTCACCATCGTCATCCCACCAACGCTTGACTTTCTTTTCCTTATCCTTTTTCTTTGCTGCCTCTTTGAGGTCAGCAAGATTGGATTGAATTAGTTTTCTAAGTGACTCAGACATAAGGTCCTCTTTCCTAGGATTGATCGTTACGTTACCTTTCTTAGTAGTTTTTAGATAACTCTTCTCGCCGTTTGGCATCAGTCCATGCCCTCCATAATCTTTTCAATTTCTGCTTCGGTAAAGAGACCCGATTCAGACAGTCTATTTAGGAAATCAACTTGCTCTCTATTCAGAGACTTCTTCTCGTTAGGTGTCAGAGCACCACGTTGAGCACCTCTTGCTGCTTGCTTTTCCTTCACCTTAGGATCATCAGACTTGTGAGCATAACCATGAAGACCAGGGGATGATGAAGTAGTCTTACGGAAGTCACCTCTCTGCTTTCTAGCAAGATCAGATCTCTGCTTAGCAGCTTTGTCATTACCGAAGGTGGGTTTATCTGCAAGTGCAGTTGCTCTATCTGCTGCCTGACCACCACCAGTTGACTTAGCAATCTTGTTACGGATAGGTGCTTCATCATAACCACGCTTTGCCATCGCTGTGGCTTCCTTAACGCAGTCATTGACTTCCTTGCCACCCTTCATCTTGGTGCCACGCTTCTTGTAACCTTTCCAGCAAGAAGTGAAACCATTGTCGTCAACACCATCCATCTTCTTCTCAATCATCATCTGATGGAGGTCTTCGATGTCGATGTGCTCTTTGACTTGAAGACCCATATCCGAGGGGTCCTTGGCAGTCTTCTCGCCACCCTTACCGACAACGATATAACGACCGTCAGACTTACGACCAGTCACGACGTATGAGTTACCACCTGCTTGGACTACACGTCCGATATTACGGTCATCCTTGAATTGTGCTTTCTTCTTCTGGAGCATTTCACGCTCAACAGGGAATCCAGCATAACCTTCTACCACAGGCTCCCAGGCATCGAAAATCTCAATAACCTTATTGAGACCCTCATTCAGTCTTGCGGTGTTTACTGTGCCGCCAGTCTCGATTGCCTTGAGGATTTTAGTCTGCTCTTCCATGGTATAACCCATGAGAGCAGAGGATACTAGCATTTCTAACGTCATCGATTTAACCGTAAATGGTTCGTGTATTATTATTTAGTTTTGGCAGTTTTTCTAATCTCTGCATTGAATTCAGAGAATTTCTTAACTGCTTGTCCAGGCGTCATTGCTTGGACTGCCATTCTATATGTATCAGTTCCAACCTTCCAGTCGTTACCGCTACCATCATCAGCAGAATAGTTGCTCTGGTCCTGTGAAGTATCTGATGCATTACGAATTTCAGTCACATGTTGCAACC
>Ga0129336_10001790_pt1 | contig 13130 bp, 9 predicted proteins | sample CPB6_02_DNA_FD_96878 | JGI IMG/M metagenome (GOLD analysis project Ga0129336, IMG submission 96878) | Freshwater to marine salinity gradient microbial communities from Chesapeake Bay, USA - CPBay_Sum_0.6_0.2_DNA | ecosystem: Environmental > Aquatic > Marine > Coastal | place: USA: Chesapeake Bay...
CAAAAAGCAGAAGCAGGAAAACAAAGCCCTGTTATAGCAGATCTAACACAAGACGAAGTAGATCCAGAAACTAAACAACTGCCTTAAAGGGCCCTAAAGGACACGCCCAATGCCTATACGCAAGATAGAAGCAGGCAGGATAATAACCGTACAAGCTGATCAATGGGTCGGTCCCTATGGCACCATTTGGTACGATGAAACCGAAGGTGTATTACGTATTGGTGATGATGTCACGCCCGGTGGTAGAATTATTACAAGCAGCGGCGGAGCAGCTACTGATTTAACTGCTGTAACCACCAACATCTTACCAGCAAATACTTATTCGGGCTTGCTCAACATCGGTAGCCCTACAAATCCCTGGAATACACTTTATCTAAGTTCAAGTAGTTTTATTTTAGGTGGAAATACCTTATCGGTTATAGGCGGAGGAATCTATGTAAATGGTAGTCTTGTAACCGGCAGCGTTGGTCCACAAGGACCTCAAGGTTCTGTAGGACCGTCGGGACCTAGTGGTGTTTCTGTCACTGGTCCCCAAGGACCACAGGGGGCTATAGGCCCACAAGGACCACAGGGAACAGCAGGTCCAAGTGGTGTATCAGGTCCAAGTGGAGTATCCGGACCACAAGGTTTAATTGGAAGTACAGGAACACAAGGACCACAGGGGGCTATAGGCCCACAAGGACCACAGGGAACAGCAGGTCCAAGTGGTGTATCAGGTCCAAGTGGAGTATCCGGACCACAAGGTTTAATTGGAAGTACAGGAACACAAGGTCCGCAAGGCATAACCGGACCTCAAGGAGCTATAGGACCTCAAGGACCCCAGGGGCTAATAGGTAACACTGGCACACAAGGACCTCAAGGACCTCAGGGAGACATAGGTCCCCAAGGCATTACTGGACCACAAGGCATCACTGGACCACAAGGCATCACCGGACCTCAGGGCGTGAAAGGTGCAGATGGAACCAGTGTTACGATTGTAGGGACAACATCTACACAAAATGGACTGCCTTATCCTTACGCAGGATCTACCGGATCTGGATATATCACGTCTATCGATGGCCATTTATACATTTGGGGTGAAGGAACTTGGACAGATGTAGGTACTATAGTTGGTCCATCTGGTCCTCAAGGCATTCAGGGAGTTCAAGGACCACAGGGGTTAGTAGGTAATACTGGCACACAAGGACCCCAAGGTATTACTGGTCCTCAGGGGATTCAAGGCATTACAGGCCCACAAGGGTTAATAGGTAATACTGGAACACAAGGACCACAAGGACCTCAGGGCGATATTGGACCACAGGGACCACAGGGATTAAGTGGACCACAGGGGCTAATAGGTAACACTGGCACACAAGGACCACAAGGACCACAGGGCGATATTGGCCCCCAAGGACCACAGGGATTAAGTGGACCACAAGGGCTAATAGGTAATACTGGCACACAAGGACCTCAAGGGGCTATAGGACCACAAGGACCTCAGGGCGATATTGGGCCACAAGGACCTCAGGGATTAGTAGGTAACACCGGCACACAAGGACCTCAAGGACCTCAGGGCGATATTGGGCCACAAGGACCTCAGGGATTAGTAGGTAACACCGGCACACAAGGACCTCAAGGGGCTATAGGACCACAAGGACCTCAGGGAGACATAGGTCCGCAAGGTATCACCGGACCTCAGGGATTAGTAGGTAACACCGGCACACAAGGACCTCAAGGACCTCAGGGAGACATAGGTCCGCAAGGCATCACCGGCCCACAGGGGCTAATAGGTAACACTGGCACACAAGGACCACAAGGACCACAGGGCGATATTGGCCCCCAAGGACCTCAAGGATTAAGTGGTCCGCAAGGCGTTGCTTCTATAGTTGCTGCTAGCTTAGTATCAAGCACAGGAACTACTATAACATCTATTGCAAGTATTACATCCATATCTTTCCAATCTAGTGCAGGATTTATAATTAGCGATTTAGGAAATGGTGCAGTGCAGGTAGATAGTCTAAGTAAATCAGTATTTTTATACCAAGAAGGTGTCATTAATTATAAAATAGGTACAGTGAGATGGTACGCACCCCATCCACTGAATATCACTAGGGTCATTGCTAGATTAGCTACTACGTCTACAATTAATTATTCTTTAGTGGTCAAAAAAACAGGCACAAGTGTTAAAACTATATCTGTTACTACAACTACTACAAAATTTGACTCAACTGCTTCAATAAACTTGTTAGTTGATGATTATCTCACTGTAGATGTTATAACAGTAGGTGGTAGTGGGGAAAATGGTACTGAATTGAGTGTAGAGTTCAAATACACCTTTATATAAATACTAAATTATTTAGGGAACACATATGGCCATCGTTTTTACTAATGCGGGTGAAGCAATTGCTCTAAGAAATATAGTCAATAACACTCCACCTCAAACACTAGTTATAAAACTATATTCTAACAACAGAACACCGACTAAATTAGACACCGCCACAGACTATACAGAAGTAGTAGGATTTGGGTATTCTTCACAAAATCTTACAACTTCTAGTTTTACTTTTACTGAAGGTGATCCTAGTATAGCAGCCTATCCTCAATTAACCTACAGCTTCACTGGTGCTGCAGGTAATGTTTATGGATATTACGTAACACAACAGGTCAGTGGAACGCTGATGTTTGCCAATAGATTCAGTAATGCACCAATTAATATTGCCAATAACGGAGATGAAATAAGGATTACTCTAACTATTCAATTGAATAACCCCTAATATAAAATATGGACTATCCACAAAAACGTCGTTATGATAGAGTCAAGGAAACTACCTACACAACAGGAACAGGAGCCTATCTTTGCGGTGGTGCTCCAGTAGGAGCGAGAACTTTTTCCAGTACAGTTTATGATCAAGAAATTTTTGATTATGGAGTAACAGAAGCAGGAGGACCAGGCTGGGAAAATGGGATTGGCAGATATAATACTGCTACAAATACTGTTACACGGGTACATATATATGACAGCTCAAATAATAATCAACCTGTAAATTGGGGCGCTGAATTTAAAAGTATATTTTTAACGGTGAATGCACAGAGCCTAACTGACATTCAAGACGATGTTATATTGGGCAGTTTAATTTTAGGATAAAACATGCCTACACGTTTTGATAACAAAGTATTGATTAATGTAGGGACTGATCTACAGACAGTGATAGCAACGACAGCATCAGAAAGAGCTACAGTGGTTGGATTTAATGTCACGAATGCGGCTGTTTTAGACTGCTATTTTGATGTCAAACTGACAGATGCTCTTAGTACCACTGGTTTTTATTTAAAAAATATTTCACTACCTAGCGAAAATACCTATAAAGTTATCACGAACGGCGAACGTCTAGTCCTTGGGCCATCAACAAGTCTTTCAATTCAAAGCACTTTGGCCAATAGTCTTCATGTTACATTAAGTTATGTGGTTATAACCTAAGGATTTATCATGAGTAATTATTACGCAAAAAATGCTGAAACTTCTAAAAGAGAACGTTATTATTTTTATGGGCTTAATAGAAATGATGAGGACGGGTTTATAACCTTATACAAGGTAGATGTAAATGAAAATGACGGGCAGATACCTATTCAGAGTCCAGGAATAGAAGCGCCAGGTACTAGGACGTTTGAACATTTTGAAATAGGTGTAGATTTTTTTGAAGGTAGAGATATTGAACACAATCTTGTTTTTGATAATCTAATTTGTGAGCAATACAAATGGGATGCTAAAAATATCTATTATTTTATAGACGATGAAGGTAATTTGGTAGCAAGAGTTAATTATCCTTATCAATATTCAGAAGGAGTAAGTGAATTTACTACCCTTCCATTATTTTTTCCACAGGATCTTGATTTAGGATCAATTCTTCAAACTAATCCGCTTGAAAATGCTAGTATTGTAGATCTAGGTTCAGTAACAGATTCTGAACTACCTTCGGACATAATTGATCTGGGCAATATTACATAAATATCAAAAAAGGAATTTTAGGTCATGGCTGAGTTTAAACTAGGTAGAATTAAATTTGTATGGAAAGGTGCATGGCAAGCTACCACCAATTATTACAAAGATGATGTAGTCAGTTATGGTGGAAATTCCTATATCTGTATTGTTAGTCACACCAGTAGTAGTACATTGCCTTCTAACCAGGCAAATTGGCAGATTCTGGCAGGCGGAACAGATTGGAAAGGCCAATATACTGCTGCTACGTTCTATAAAGTTGGAGATATCGTAGATAGCGGCGCTAATCTTTACATTTGCCGTACAGCATATACCAGCGGCGCCAGTTTAGAAGATAACATAGCAAACTGGGATTTGTATGTAGCAAGTGTAAATTTTAGAGGCCCCTGGACAACGGCCACTATCTATACAGTAAATGATCTGGTTAAATATGGCGCAAATGTTTATATCACTAATACCAAGCACACTTCAACAGCAACCTTTGATTTGGTTAAGTTTAATCAATTTGTTGAAGGATTAAGTTTTGAAGATAGTTGGAATAGCGGACAATTTTATGCTATAGGTGATATTGTAACATACGGTGGTTATGTTTATATTTGTACAGATGAACATACCAATCAAACTCCTAGTGCTGTTTCTACCTACTGGGATGTTTTTACTACAGGTTTTAATGTTATAGGAACTTGGAATACATCAACCTCTTATAAGACAGGTGACGTTGTTCAATATGGTGGATATTCATATGTAAGTAAAGTAGATAGTACCAATCAAACACCATATATTGGGACATCAGGCGTAAATGCCGGATATTGGAATTTAGTAGTTAAGGGTTTAAATCCTACAGGTTCCTGGACAACTTCAACAATTTACGCACCGGGTGATATTGTTGAAAAAGATAATAATAGCTATATTGCTAAAGGTGTGTCACTTAATCAAATGCCTCCTAATTTCACATATTGGAGTGTATTGAGCCAAGGAAGTATAGGTGCTGTATTAACAGAACGCGGTGATTTGGCATATAGAACTGCGGCAGGCGCAGTTGTTGGCCTGTCAATGAGTGATGGTACCTCTAATGGTAATGCTGTACAGGAAGGTTTTGTACTTAAGGCTGTAACAGTTAATGATCCTACCAGTGCCCTTGAACCAAGGTATGCAGAATTTGGCTATGTATCAAATGTCTGGTATGTTGCTCCATCAGGTACAGACGCAGCAGGCTATGGTAGAACGATTGATCGTCCGTTCGCTACAATAAAATATGCCAGTGAACAGGCTACAGGTCCTGCTACTATATTTGTGAAAACAGGAACTTATGCAGAACAACTGCCTATTCGAGTACCTCCTTTGGTTTGTATTTTAGGTGACGAAGTTAGATCTGTCACAGTTACTCCGGCGGCAGGATTAAGTAGCGACGGTGTGACTCCTAATAATAGACAAAAAATGTTCTTGATGAACAATGGGTCTACAATACGTAATTTGACAATGAGTGGCTTGACAGGTCAATTTACAGGAGTTCAGAGTCCAGCCGGAAGTGGTGTTCAGCGTGTTACAACAACTTGGCCAAGTGCTACTGCTTCGGGTGCTTTCGTAGCCTTTGATCCAACAGGAACTATAACCAGCAGAAGTCCTTATGTACAAAACTGTACCACAATCGGTACACGATGTATAGGTGTTTGGGCTAACGGTAATGATCATGCCGGTGGTTATAAGTCTTTCGTATTAAATGATTTCACACAGATTATCGATGACGGTATAGCAATATGGGCTAAAAATGGATCAAGAATTGAATTAGTAAGTGTATTCACTTACTATGCCTACATAGGTTACCTAGCAGAAAGTGGTGGCATTTTACGTGCTCTAAATGGTAACAATAGTTATGGAACTTATGGTGATGTATCTGTAGATTTAGATCCGACAGATCTGGGATTTACTGGCGCTGTTGATAATCGCAGTACCGAAGCGACTGTAGGTCGTGTGCTCGTAGGTGAAGGGCGTGTTACAGCAGTTTTATGGGATTACATGGGTCAAAACTATACCACTGCTGCTATTACATTTGAAGGAGCACCGACTGGAGGAACTACAGCGGTAGCCACACCAAACTTTACTAACGGTGCTCTTAGCCACGTTAATATAACCAATGCAGGAGCAGGCTATCAGTACATCACTGGCACAGGACGTCAAGGTGGAACTAATGGAGGTGGTACTTGGTTTGCTTTGGCCGCTACTGACGCTATGACTTCTAACAATCAGTATCAGGGAATGAGAATCATTATCACTGAAGGTGTTGGTAGCGGACAGACCGGTGTTATTAAGAATAGTTATGTCACTGATGCACCTAGTGGTTTTACTCGTGTAGTATATGTTCAAAATGAAAGTGCGGTTGATGGTTGGGAAAGTCTAACCGGTGATCCTATTGTAACTGCTCTTGATCAAAGTTCTAAATACGAAATTGTTGCCAGAATTACAGTTACAACAGCAGGATACAGTCCTACTACGGTCGCTCGTGTGTTTGCTCAAATAAGTCCAGAAACTAATACATTATCTGGGGCATACATCCTCAACGGTGGCGCTGGCTACTTACCAGGTAATCTTCCTTCATTTACAATTACAGATCCAGGTGCAAGTAGTGCTGCTACAATGACAGCTCAAATAAAAGACGGGGCTATCAGTAGCCTAACTTACAGTAACAGAGGAGCAGGATATGTTACAGCGTCTGTGACTAGTGTAACAGGTAATGGTTTCGCTGAAATTGCCCAGTTTGGAACTGCTATTAACTTCTTAGGAATGACTACAAAAGCACCTAGACCGGGCAGTATTATGACCATAGCAGGTCAGGCAGGTAACTTCTTAGTCATTCAGACTAACACTTACAATGCAGGCACTGGTGCTGCCAATGTAAGTTTAAGCCCTAGTATAGATAGAACTAATCCTGTAACCCAGGGTGCCCTGGCCACTGTTTATGAAAAATTCAGCCAGATTCGCCTAACAGGACATGATTACTTAGCCATCGGTACCGGTAACTTTGCCAGCACTGCTTATCCCGGTGTAAGCACATTAAATTACATTAAGAACAACGAAAAGAAATCATTAAATAACGGTCGTGTTTTCTACGTTTCAACAGACCAAGATGGTAACTTAAGTGTAGGGGATCTATTCCAGGTTAATCAAGCAACTGGTCAAGCTACCTTAAATGTTAGTGCGTTTAATCTTACTGGTTTGAATAGTCTACAGTTAGGCAGCACGGGTGCCACTGTATTCAGTTTCTCAACAGATGGCACAATGAGTGCGAACTCGGATCAAATTGTACCTACACAGCGAGCAATTAGAACATATATTAATAGCCAACTAGGTTCAGGATCAAACAGTCTAACGGTAAACGTATTAAATGCTGGTAAAATCTTTATAGAGAATGAAACTATAACAACTGGTGCTGGTACTAACAGTGATATGATTCTAGATGCTGACGGTACAGGCAAAATTACGGTAAATGCCAATATAGAATATGTAAGTACATTTACAGGATTTGCTGCTCTTAGTGGTAATCATTTAGCTAATAAGAATTATGTAGATGGGAAAGTAGTTAGTTCTCTACATGGATTCACATTGGACGCAACTGGTGCTTTAACCTATACTACTGAATTGGGTAGCGAAGCCACTACGGTAGACGGAAGCGCCTTTACTGAATTTTTCCTTGCTAGCAGGGATATAAATATTTCAATTACCGCAAGTGGTAACTTACAGATAACCTACAACTAAAATTATGCCTACAACTACACTTGGAAAATTACGATGGGAACTTAGAGGTGACTGGCTTGATGCTAACACTTATAGAGCAAATGATATTGTAACATATAGAAACCAACAATTTATATGTATTCAAGATACATTGCCTAGTGATGCTGGCGATAGGAGTCCTACCAATAATGCTCGCTGGACTAAATTCAGCAGCCTTTTTAACTTTAGAGGTACCTGGACAAATACTACACAATATTTTGTAGGTGATATTGTGAACCAGACTACAACAGGAACAATATTTCCTGCTAACGCAAACTTCGAGCTCAGTAGAACTGTTGAACAAAGTTATTATTGTGTAGCAGATCATACTAGTAATTCTACAACCAATCCTATTGATACAACCTATTGGGCACCAATTAACAGAGAAGGAAAATTAGGTGCACCAACTGCAGCGGGTAGCGCTTCAGGGCGATTTACATTGGGACAATACAGTGGTAATACACATATGGTAGGTATTCTACCCAACAGAGGTATCATATTTGATGCTAATACATATTATAAAGGTGGTGGTTATAAAAACACCATGGAATCTAGATCTATGGGCTATGTTAGCCTAGATGGTCAATGTGTAACTTGGGGAACAAGCGATAATGGTAGTTTAGGGTTGGCAGATAATACCAATGCCAGTAGCTTACATAATATTAGTTTTAATTTTTACAAATGGTTTCGCAGCACTAGTAACGGTGGAGCCGGTGTTCATTCCACACCAGATAATCAAATTCCTCGTGTGATACAATGGGAAAAATCTTACGATAGGAATTTGGTTCTTTTCAATAATGGTGAAGTACATAGTTGGGGATATGGAGGCGATGGCCAAAATGGAAACGGTACTAATAGTACCTATAATTTTCCTGTAAATGTTGGTGGAACACTGGTTAATGTCTATAATGGTGCTGATGTTCTTTTTGATAAGAAAATTAAAAGAATAGCAATGAGTGGCGGATGCGGTACTCCTGATAGTATCTGTCATAATCTAGCACTTGACGAAAATGGACAAGTATGGGCATGGGGGTATAATGCCTTTGGACAATTAGGTATAAACAACCTTACCAGTCAAAATATACCACAGGCAATACCTAAGGCCAGTTTTAGTGGTAGAGATATAATGGCAATTTGGGCAATGGGTAATAGAACAGGTTGGAGTTTTGCTGTTGATACAACAGGGGCTCTTTGGGCTTGGGGTTATAATATTCAGGGACAATTAGGCGTAGGTGATAACTCAAATAAACAGGTACCTGTACAAGTAACTGGTGTATCTTTTGGTGCTGCCCCTGTGGGTAGTATATTAAAAATTAATGCTTTAGATCGTTGGAACGGTTCTACAGGTGAAGGCTGTAGTGCTATTTTAACTAACTCTGGTCGTGTTTATACTACCGGACTTAATGGTAGTGGATGGATGGGCAATAATAATACTACAGCCTTAAATGTTTGGACTGCAGTAGGCTCAGGGCCAGGAAGTACCAGTAACAACAGAGCCAGAGATATGTGGCTATATGGTTCAGGTGGCAATCGTGCTAACATGTTGGTTAGAGATAATGTAGATGGCATATGTTATACCAGCGGATACAATGTAAGAGGACAGTGTGCCCGAGGTGGTACTGGTACAACACAACAGACCACGCAGGCTGCAGGCAAGATGAGTATTGCAGGGTCGCTATATGATCTAGTAAATGTGCGACAATTAGGATTTGCCAGTCAAGATGATCAATGTTCTGTTGTAGTGGTATTAGATAATGGAATGGCCTTGGGCACAGGTGAAAACAGCCATGGACAAATTAGTAATGGTACCTATAATCAGTTTCAAAACTGGGCAGATCCTAACGGTATTGAAGAAACCATTAACTATGCCTTTCAATTGTGTAGAGGTGCCAGTGATATGATAGGTAACATGCAGGATATTATGGGATTCGGCTATGATTCCACTAATAACTATTTTGCTTTTATCTATCAGAATAGAGATGGACGTATAATGGTCACTGGTAGAGGTAATCAGGGTCAAACAGCAATATATAATGCGGGTGTAGTTGATGCTTTATCGTCAAATATGATGATGCCTGTGGTATTTTATTAATAGGAATTCAAGATGGCAATTTTAGATTTAGGCAAGATTAGATTTCAATGGAAGGGTGTCTGGACTTCAGGATCTACTTACACAGTCAATGATGTAGTTTCATACAATAATGCCATTTGGATTTGTACTGCAACACAAGGCCTAGGAGTAGCGAACGAATTTAGTCCTGGACTTCGTGACCGTGCCAATGCTAACGGAACCACTTTTGATCCTGATAAAATTATAACTTTCGATATCACAGTGGCTTCGGTTGGATTAACTTCTTTATTTTTCCTAAATGGACATAGAAGCCAACAGATAACTATACTTCCTGGATTTACCTACAAGTTCTATCAGAAAGATGCTAGTAATACAGGTAATAGGTGGGCACTTAGTACCACAATTGACGGTACTAACAATGGTGGTACAGAATATACCACAGGTATCACTGCTTCAGGTACCGCAGGGATAGATAGGGAATTGACATTGGTCCATACTGCTTCTAGTCCTGCTACTTTATATTATTATAGTCCAACAAATGCCGGCTTAGGTGGTCTAAGTGTAGGAAGACTCCTGAGAGGAACAACTTGGAGAGGCTGGCAATATTGGCAGCAAGTTACCAGCGGATTAAATTTTAGAGGTGCATATACAACTGCTACTCAATACTATTATAATGATGTTATAGAATATCAGGGTGCTACCTATGTAGCACTAGCAGATATAGCAGCAAATCGTGCCCCAGTAACTCCTACCGCTACACATTACTGGGATCTAATGATACCCGGTGATCGTAGACCAGAACAGGCAGCTATTGCTTGGCCACAAAATGCAGGACCTATAGGATGGCCTTATCCACACGGTAGAAGTGACACAATTCCCAGTTATCAAAGTGTCAAATTTATCTCCATGACTGGTAGATTATTAAGTCACGGTAGCGCAACTACAGGTAATCATGGAATAAGTAGAGATGATAGCCAAAGACTACAGAGTCATCCTAATGAAGTAAATTTTAACAATTACGATTGGTGGAACAGTAGAGATAATGGAAAAAATGGAAAATTAGTAACTCCAGACGGACAACCTCCTAAGGTAATACAGGTTGAAAACGGTTGGTCATATTCGGCAGTTCTATTCAATAATGGCGAAGTATGGAAATTTGGGTATGGGGCTAACGGAGAAAGAGGTGATGGTGATAATACTACAACCGTAGGTATCCCTCGTCGTGTGATCGGACTAAACGATGTTAAAATTGTAAAAATCAGTCAAGGAATGTGGGCTCAAACAGATGCACATCATTGCCTTGCCTTAGACGAGGATGGCTATGTTTGGGCATGGGGTTTTAATGGCCAAGGACAACTTGGTCTAGGACATACAAATAACGTTAGTGCTGCCACAAGAATTCCAAGATCATATTTTGGTGGTCGCAGGGTAATAGATATTCTAGCAGGAAACGGCAATCCAGGATTTAGTTACGCTAGAACCAGTGATGACAACATCTATGCTTGGGGAGATAATCAAAGTGGTCAATTAGGAGATGGTTCTACTGTTCAAAAGAATAGACCGGTACTGATGAGCGGATGGGATCCTTTGGCAAATAATGGAATTCGAAAATGGCAAGTTACAGGGAGTGGAACTAACGCACAGTTTATGATCTTAGATGGCAATAACTTTTTATGGCACACTGGTTATAATGCCAATGGTACAGCAGTTAATGGGTCTGCAAGTAATAACATTAATTTAACAAAGGCCACTGCTACACCCGGTGGTTCAATAAGTAATTTTTGGTTATTAAGTTTAGGTATGGGCACTGAAACAGGCCAACAAATGGTTTGGATTAGGACAAACACTGGCGTCAGTTATGTGGCAGGAAGAGGTAGTACTGCGTCATATATTAACGGTCTAAATGCCAGTGTGGCAGTCTTACTGTCACCACAATTAGTTACATCTGTTTCTAATGTTAAAGATGTTGTCTTAATAGGCGGCAATGGTACCAACAAATGTATTTTTTGGCTCACCGATAACGGAAGAGTGTTCTTCCAAGGACAGAATATGGGGGCAAATCCTCAGATAGGTACTAATAATAATGCTAACGAATTAGGTGGTGCTAACTTCCTACCTATTGTGGGATATCAGCCACCAGGAATGACCTGCACCAATTTGATGTATTTCAGCACACACGTTGATACAAACAACCGAGCACACGGTATTGGATACTTAATGGATAACGGTATGATAATGGGCAACGGACACCATAATACATCAGCGGCTAGCACGCCATATGAATCAGGTATGTTTGGTTATAATGCTTGGTATAGTGGACGAGGTGCTTACTATCAAATTCCTGTGCCTATTACATTCGCAAGATAAGGAGATGAAATGAATAAGGTTTATAGTTATAGAGACAGTGTAGAGGCATTTAATATGCCAACAAGAGCATCTAATGCTCAAGACACGGACCATTGGCATCTTGGTGACGCAGATGGAGTACATTATTTTACTTTTAATCCAGACACGATTACTCTGGCAGATAATCCAGATCATGATCAAAGAGTCTATGAGTCAGATGAAGACAAGGCAGAATTAGTAGAAGTACTGCCTCGATTACACTATCTTCAACAACGACTTCAAGAAAAAAGAGCAGTTTTTATGGGCCAATATGACGAATTTACCAAATTACATGCGATTGTCAACGATAATGCGGCCTTTAAAGCTGCCGTAAATTCAAAACACGCTGAAATAAATAGTTATATTACAAGTTTAGGTTTCTAAATTATGAGTTCAATTGATATCAGTCTGTTAAAATATACCTGGAAGGGAACATGGGTATCTGGCACAGCATATTTTAAAAATGATGTTGTTCAATACGATAATGCTGCTTATGTCTGTATGAAAGATATTCCCAGAGAATATGAAATAGGTATGGATATCTCTGTTAGCACTGACTTCTATAGAACCAATGCACCTAAAATATTCTTTAAGGACCGTCCATTCAGTGATGCTGAATATTGGAAGTTGGTAGTTCGTGGGAATACACTAAGAGATGCTTGGGGACCTCATCGAGTTTATCAACAAGGCGATATAGTTCGCATTGGTGGTGACCTGTACATTGCCAAAAGTCTAACACCAAGAAACAGTTGGGTAGAGGACACTGTATATTGGACTAAGATATTTGAAAATACCAATGCTGCACTTAAGCGTAATTGGCCCATAGGATTCGCCAATTCAGGACCAGTAGGTTGGACTCGAAATAATGGTAATCATACACAAAATCAAACCTGCGACGGTAACCTTTTCTGTGCCATTGATGCTCTA
>Ga0129336_10001792_pt1 | contig 13123 bp, 19 predicted proteins | sample CPB6_02_DNA_FD_96878 | JGI IMG/M metagenome (GOLD analysis project Ga0129336, IMG submission 96878) | Freshwater to marine salinity gradient microbial communities from Chesapeake Bay, USA - CPBay_Sum_0.6_0.2_DNA | ecosystem: Environmental > Aquatic > Marine > Coastal | place: USA: Chesapeake...
TTCTGCGAACTACACTAGCACCACCAAAGCCTTTTGTATTTGGTTTAGGTCCTTTGGTTTGTTTGTTGTTATTGAATGGGTTAGCATTCTTTTTTGCTGTATTAGCCATATTAATAAATGGATTTTTACTTTTCTTTTCTTCAGTCATTTTTTCACCTTTATTGAATTTAAGTATTCTTGTAGACTTCCGTATAGGTTCATCAACATAGAAATTTTGCTATCATATAATCTGATATAAAATGTTTTTGACTTGTCCTTTTTATTTACGCCAAGGTAATAAGGACAACTAATTTTTTTGTTTAGTTCAAGTACAAAGTTGTGATAACTTTGTCCTTCTTGTTTGAATTCATGGTCATAGAATTCAATATCTGCCAATTGAAATGCGGAGACGCCTTCGTCTGTTAAACGAAGGCCGTCTTGTCTGCCTGTGAACCACCATTTAAATATTACATCGTCAATGGGTAGTTCGTGGTAAATTCTATGTGACTTAGGAATCTCAGCCAGTATTGCTTCGGTAATTTTTTGTTTTACTGTTTTACGAACGGTCATCGGGGTATACAGTTCTACCCGAGTTCATAAAGACAACCGTAAACTTGTCTGTTTTGAATTGTGCATTAAGTTTACGGCAAAGATTTCTTGCATGACCCGGATTGCTGAAACTGGTCTTTTTATATTTTGGTGCCGCTTCGTTGGCTAGATAATGCTGGCTCTTTAGGTTAATAGGCTGGTCATCATAGAACACGGCCCAAATGCCACTAGCCTCTACGATCTGGTCGCATTTGTATGTGGCTTTATCCACATGTTCTAAAATAATTTTTGGTTGTGTTCTACTCACTTAAATGATCCGCCTTTAATTTGAATATCTATAACTGGTTCAGGTTTAGATTTTTCCTTTTCATACAAATCAGACAGTAATTTAGCAATGTCATCACGTAGACCTCTTGCTTCATCTATTGGAATAACAATGTCTTTGGTCTTTTTACTCTCCGCTACTGACATTTTATCCAAGAAACGTCTTACATGTATCATAAGATATTTATCTGATTTTTTGCTTCATCCTCAGTTTTATAGGGTCCTCTATACGGGTAACGCTGGATAAAGATGTATTTTGGACAAAAACTGACTTGTTCCGTACCATTTTGGTTCAAAATGTACCATCCGGCTGCATGATAACATTTACTCTTTTTAGACTTGGTAAATAGATGCAGTTTTCGCTTAATGTCGAAAATGCTATTATATGTCTTTGAAGTAGTAGGAAACTCTGGGTAGGGCAATTCAGCCTTAGTCTTATTAGACTTCATGGGCTGAAAACGTATGTTTACCCTACGCTGAATATCCTGAGTATTGTTAAAATGTGTCAAGTTTCCGTTAAGTTTAACTTCGTATCCTGACCCATCTGCAATAACATTTCCTACTTTTCTGTCTCCGTCTGTTACGACCCAATATTGATTCTTAATGATTGGTTTAGCAATTAATGTAGTTGACATTTGCCCTCCGTTGTTTATTTAGTGTCATTTTCTTTGGTAAGTTCGGCTACCAACAGAAAATGGTCAAATGCTTTTTTGACTGCTGGATTGGTCATAAGTTTTTCAGCCTCTTGCGTCAAAGCCCTGACCGCAGCCTCAGCCGCATCCCTAGAAGCCGGACGAATAAGTGGATAATCATCCTGCTTGAAACTCTCAGCAAGTTCACGCCACAGTTTTTGTTGATGCTCTGTGATAGGTTGTTTTTGCGGTTTAAGGTCTAGTGCCTTTCTAATAGCATCAGACACCGCATCCTCGGCTACCCGACCAGCGGCAATCATGGCCGCATAGTTAGGGTCAATGTTATAGTGAGTAGACTTGCCACCGGGATAACTCATAACAAGATGAGTACCCTTTGTAAAGGAATCTAGGAAGTCGCTGTCATATTCACTGACAGGCTTGTACCGTCGTCCTACTTTTTCATAATAAATCTTTTTCATTTCTTTAACAGTTTGAACAAATCGTGTTTATGTTTTGGTGACCAGTATTTTCCTTCTTTACCGCAATCCCCAGAATATCCTCGTTCCGAATAGCAATTCTTATAATCTGCCGGCAACGTGGTACCGCCGGTCACTGGATTAAAGTCTACTACACTTTTCTTACCTGTTCTCTTGCACTTATACCATTGCTGTCCGGGAGTTAACAGTTTGCTAGGATAATCATACCAAGGAATGAATGCATGGGTGCAATCCTTACATAACAGATTGTTATCATTCATTCTTGAAATGCCTCCCAAAACAATTCATTATCCTTGACATTTGCTATGGGTTTAAGCCAACCTCTATCAATACAATCTAGTAAAATTGATTTATATTCCCTAGGACATTTATCACTAATTTCAAACCCTGCTCTAGGTGCCATAACTAATCCATCGATAATATGAAACTTTGGGTCACCTGATTTAATGGTTCGAATAGATGTTTGGGTAACCTTAAACATGTGCTAACTCACCTATATAAGGATTGTTCAACCACTTAGCATAAGTATCAGCCTGCTCACTAACCTTGTTGAGTTCATACTTACCGCAAAACTTCATGAAGTGAACACCAACTTGCGGCGTAGTAGTTGTACGCACCCCGTTACGAATAGCATCATCTACCTTAACTTTAACGTCATCGGGTTGAGCAGTCAAGTCAATCAATGTACGGTTGCGCTCATAATCATCACGAACACGGCGCTCAACACCGTCATGATCAACCCAACGTTGCAACATCATGTTGTTCCAGTTAAAGCCTTGCTTAGTACGGTCAGCAAAGGCTTCGACAAGACCAACCTTGTTCTTGCTACCTTTCTCACGCACACCCGGGTAAGCACTGAACACATTGTCAGTTGCATCACCACGCATACATTTTTTGAATAGCAAGTACTGTGGGTCCTCAAGTAGTTTATGTTCCTTAGTCTTTTTGTCAACTACAGGCTTACCGTTATCTTTGAAATATCCCTGTAGTGTAATGAGTTCGTTGGAGACTCCGTTATACTGGAACACATTTTCAGCAATAAGCTGAACGTAATCAGTATCAGAACTAATAATGTAATGCGTGTCATTTGGATGTAGATGTATAAAACGTGCAATTAAATCGTCTGCCTCAGCGTTGGGTTCACGTAATACAGACACATTAGTTTTCTCACGCAAAAATGTTGTAAACATTTCATACGTTTCCCAAAACATTTTGTTTTCTTCGATCTCTGCCTCAGTCATAGCAGATTCATCAAGTTTGCGATTAGCCTTGTACGGCTTATAGAAATCTTTACGCCAACTGCGCCCCTCAAGACAGAACACAACGTGATCAATCTTATGGTTACGCACAATCTGATTGACACTGGCAAGTGTCAGATGCAATGCCATACCAATCTTTTCCCATGTATCACTATTGCGACTGGCAACGTGACGGGCACGGAAGAAAGTATTAGCAGTATCGATAAGTGCGTAATTCATGTAAACTCGCTGGTAAGTTGATAATATACGTATATTATATGCAAAATAGTATTTTAAATCAACACATTTTGGGTAAATTTTTACCCATTTATCTGATTCTATAGATGAGGTGCATGTTCCTTTGTTCCTTCATCAAGTTATAATTATGGTCTACTATAGGTTGCAGTTTGGCTTGCCAATCTAAAAACTCACTATCCGTTTTGGAACATAGTCGTTCCAATTCATTACATATGGCTTGAAGTCGTTCTTCATCATTTTCTATGTCATCGTACCTTTCATTAATGTATGGATGAAACGTCTTATACCCGGCACGTTGTAATACTTTTAGTGATCCGGTGTAGCCTGCTAATATGAATGGCAACTTAGTAGCAATAAATTTATAAATTTTTTCTGTGAATAGGTAACAATCTAACGACACGCCACTTAATGAAGGATTCGTAAGATAGATGTTGCCTGGATCTTTGTCGTGAAAGAATTTACTTTCAGTTACAATACCAAAATAACTATCCTCATAAAAATGTGTGCTATCTACTTTGTTCATTGTAGATATGACTTCATTGTAGTTCAGATTTTCTAAATCTAAATTTAATGGAAACAGTTGCCAATTATCTTCTAATATCTTTTGTGTCTCTAGGTATGTATTTGGTAGATAGTGGTGTAGTCCTTTGATAACTGAATCAGTGTCAAAATCTAAATTTACTGTTTTGCTGTTTAGATAACAAGACACATATCCTTTATCTAGCAGTCCTCTTTTTATAATTTGTGCTACGATATGTAATCGTTCCCATTTAGTGTGCCTATTAAGTGATAAAAACTTTTTGCTTTTTACCTTAGGTTCGTTGTTTATAGTTCCCGAATTAGGATTCCAATGTATATAATTATTTGCAGAGGTAACTTCTAAGTTGTTTTTAAATAGGCAGTTTATTTCTACCCAATTAAATCTATTACAATGATACTTGTAAAACGTTACATTTGCAGGATCTGGTGCACAGCCTAAAGCCAAATAAAGATTTCTAGGATGGTATTTGGTATTATCTATTTCAGTTAATTCTAAAATGATTTTATTACATACATCAATTTGATGATATGTTACACCTTCGCTTGTTATGTCAAAGCAAACTTTATTTTTATCATTGTTAACACAATGCGAATGTATGTGTTTAGCAATCTCTATTGCATTTTCTTTAGTAATCGTTGTAAACTTGTTTGTGTTTACAACAGTAGTATCTACACCCAAAGACTTATATAAATCGCTATTAGGATTTTCATCTAATGGGGGTAATGGTATCATTTATGTACTTTGAAATAGTGTTGTATAGTGTTCTACGTTTATATTACACTCTTTAAACGCTCTATTATTAGTTGGATCTTTATAATTAAGAATGGGCAAACAAAGATTTTTTCGTTTATACTGTTTGGATAATTCTCCTTCTACCCATTCAGTAATATCACGTTCTGTTCTAATAAAGTTTTTAACTTTACTGGTTCGACTATCTAAGTTCCAAACACCGACACACCAATATTTTCTATCATTTAGATAGTTCGGAAGATTTCCTCTTTTAATTTCTTTTTGTATATTTAAGAAAAAATCAATGCCATGGCTACTATCGGGTTTTTCATATCCCCATCCATCACCCCAAGATAATTGTCTACCCAATCTTTCACCTACAGCCTTTTCAGTATTTTCACCTGGTTCTGGGCAACTTTGACCAATCTTTAAAAACTCATATTCTAAGAAATTTTTTCTATACATAATGGCATAGGCATACATTTTACTAATACCATTATTTCTAAGTATTTGATAAACCTCTTTGTGATGTTGCATACTACCCACATCAAAATAAAAATCAGGCTTATCTAAGTAAATGTCATTAAACATTAACTAACCTCTGATCTACCGTTACCAATATCTTTGCTTTGAATTACTCTTACATCACTACGTTTACTAGGATCAGCATCCTCTTGTTCATAGACTTCTAATGCAACATTACGACAAACAGTTTGAAACCAACGATCCACGATTTCAGCATCAGTGTCAGTTGACTTGATTTTATATCCTGCCTTAGTAAGATTGATTACAAATTTATCGTTCCAATCTAGTTCGAATGCACCGCTGTTAATATTATTTGGATCAATATCAACTTTCAATATAGCGATATACGGTTCATTGTTAGCAGTAGCCTGTTCCTTGCTAGATAATACTACTTCCTTTTTCTTGCGTGGTTGTTTAGGTTTCTTTTCAACCTTAGGTTTTTCTACCGGCTTAGCAAAAGCAGGATCATTCTCTCCACTCAACCATTTCTTTAATTTATCAAACATATTTTATCCTCGTGACTTGTATCTATCATACAATGCAAAACTGGCTAGATTTTTAGCCTTACTCTCGCACATTATATCAGCCCATGCATTGTGTGTCAATGCCCAATCATTACATGCATTGTTCCAATAGTAGTCACTATGGGCACGTAGTTTCTGTTTATTATGACCACTCTCTATCAACGGAACAAGAGAGGGGCGTTCGTGTCGGGAATGGCTTGTAAGTACATCTTCCCTAGATACGGAGTAGTGTATAGCAGGACGCACACCGCGCCAACTATCAATAACCTTTTTAACACGGTCGTCATTTGCTTCAATGTATTCTCCAGTTTTAATCCAATTGTGATGAATGTCGAGTACGATAGGAACAAGATCAGCCAACTCTAAGCACGAATCGAGACCCCACGACATTTCTTCGTTTTCGATTGTGAGTCCATTTCTTGCTTCGGGGCTGAGTCTGTTGTAGGCCCGCCTGATGCCTTCGGGGCCGGCTCGACCCGAGATGTGGACATTGATTTTAATGTCCTGAAACGATTTACCATATCCCATGAAACGGGCCATATCTGCATGGTACTCAAACTCCTCTATACTCTTATTTACTACCTCAGGACGATCACTTGCAAGTACCACAAACTGATCGGGGTGAAACGAAACACGAACATCATTAGCACGTGCAGTCTCACCTATAGGAGCCATCCAACGTTCAAGTGAGTTTTGAACATCGGTGCTATGCCAAAAGTCTTTGTACTCGTCCATAGTATAGAACGAAAACATGTCGCTAGTAAGACGCAACATACGTAGCCCGCGCGGCAACTCTGCGACTTTCTTAACAAGTGCATGAGTATTAAGAATGTTACGTTTTGCTACATCAATAAGTTTGTCCTCGACAATTTGCCGTGACTTTTGACGTTTGGCCCATGCGTGAGTAGTGCCACCTGTATTGAGGCCCTCAGTGCTGGCAATCTCGCCCTTCTTATTGATTTCTGCCCATTTGCAAGCAAAACCAATGCGTTGTACAGACATGTCGAAAGTGTGCATAGTAAACCAAAGTTGATAAATATATAATCAAGTGTACAATATATATGTAGTTATTGTCAACCTATTTGGAACCCAAAGTCATGAATATAATAGAATTAATGGAAGGCGTTGAGCCAAAATTACCCGGTGCACCCAAAGGCATCAAAATTATGACCCCTCAGCAGTTTGTAGCCAATGCAGGCGACGAAGAGGTCGATGAGGGCAGAAAAAAGAAAAGAAGAAGCCCATCTAGAATTTATGGTTATTTTGGATATGCTGGCGATAATAGCGCCGAAGGTGGAGATGGCGGTGGCGGTGGAGTAGAAGAAGCAACTAAACTTGCCGCACCAACTAGACCAATCGGTGACCCAGAGTTGACAGACTATTTGGATCGTATTCGTAATAGAGAAAAGAAGAAAACTGACAAGTACAAACTTCCATATATCCATCGTAGTAGCGTAGTAAGTTACTATAACGAAGAGGGTAAAAAGTACAACACTGATGCTATCAAACAAGCATTAGCCGAAAGACCAAAAGCACTTCTTAAAAAGAATGAGAAGATGAAACATAGTGACGGTGAAGAGGAACAGTTTTTTAACGTTGGTTTCGCCGCACTAGTTGGTATAGCATTAGATGAGAATACAAACGAATTGATTATCGTTAATACTTGCCCAGGTGCAGGTAGTTGTAAAGTAGATTGCTTTGCTATGAAGGGCGGTAAGGTACAATTCCAAGGTCCATGGTTAAGTGATGGTAGAATTCTTACATATCTATTAAATGACCCTGAAGGATTCTTTAATCAACTGAAAACAGAAATCAGTAAAGAAGAAGCAAAAGGTAGAAAAGGCGGTTACAAAGTAAGTATTCGTTGGCACGATGCTGGCGACTTCTTTAGCCCAGAGTATGCAAGTATGGCATTTAAGTTAGCAGACTCATTACCAAACGTTGACTTCTATGCATATACCAAAGTTGCTGACGTAGCATTGGGTAATAAGCCAAAGAACTTTATGATTAACTGGAGTGAAGGAGCAAGTAGTTCACAAGAGAAAAAAGTAAAGGGTGCTGATAGTGACTTATCAAAGACAAAGAACAGTAGAATTGTTCCTAGCGAATTGTTCTATGATTTGTTAGTAAAGGACGAAAAAAAGAACTTAGTTAAGGGTGCAGAAGGCCAATGGCAAGTCATACCTGACAAGTTACCTGAACTAAAACAAAGATTGGCAAAAGAATATGGACTTAGTGCTAACAGCATACTAAGTTATAGTGAATGGGAAAGTAAAGCAAAGGGTAAAGATAAGTCACCATTGAAGTACAATGTTATCATTGCCCCCGGTGAGCCTGATTTAACTGCTAAAGATGCAGGTGTACTTAGCACATTATTATTGAAACACTAATGAGAGCCGTAGAATTTCTTAAAGAGTCTGAAGTTGATGAAATGGCATTAGCCAAATATCAACCAATGGGTGACTTTACTAAGCCAGGACCATTTAGGGGAGTAGATAAGAAATTAGTGCCTCATCCTAAAAATCAGTTGAAGGCGCAAAAGTTCTTTGAAAAGACGCCATACGATTTTAGATTGTTCTTTAGTAATATATCAGGTACGGGTCGCTATAGTGAATATGGTCCTATGGATCCAAAGACAGTAGAAATCATATTCGGTGATGCCGCTAAAGATATTATAGATGGACATGATGATGCTATTACTGTAGTATTCGTAGGTAATAAAGGTGATAGCAAAGTTATGTTAACACCTTGGATGATGGCACATCGTTTTGGTCATGCTATACAAGCAGGATCACGTGGTAAGAGTCAATGGAGTGCTTGGACAGAAGCCGAAAATCATTTTTTCAATGCAGTTAACAATCTATTAAATGAATATTACGGTAAGATCGGTAAGCCAGGTGGCAATTTAAAATGGGAACTTACACCAGAATACAATGCACTGTTCAATGCTATCGGCACACAACGTAGTAGCCGCAGTAATGAAATTAGAAGACCTTACGAATTTCTTTATGAATTATTCGCACAGTATTTAGGTACAGGTCAAGTCACACTAAATGCATTTCCTACTAACTTAGGTTATGGTCGTAAAGCATGGGGAACTCCCACACGATATATGAATATCAAGCCTGAGTTTAGTGATGAAAACGAAAGAAAGAATGCCGCCGAAGTACTAGCACGTGATATGGAAATGATGTTTGATGATGTACTAAGCAGTAGTGTCGGCAAAATATTCGTTATGTAACTTTAAGTAGTTCATTAAACGAATACAAGTTTTTCATATAAGGTGATACATCTTCTAATACGCTACTAGGCAAATCGCCCTCTCTTCTAGGTCCATATGTAATATCAAACTCAACGTCATTGACCCTACGAAATAAATCTACAATTTCTTTAACACTATAACCTACACCATGTCCTAAGCATTCAACACTATTGCTAGGTTTATCAATGGCAGTTACTAATGCTTCACAAATTTCTAATACATGTACATAGTCACGAACACATGTACCATCAACGCTTGCGTCATAGTCATTTCCGTGTATTGTAAATGTACCGGTCTGACTAGCCTTCATTAAATTATACATTAATCCATCTGGATTAGTAGGTGGAACTACAGTACTACCAATTACATTATAAAATCTAAAAATTGTGTAATCTTTTGGATTTACCCCTGTGCAATACTCACGTACAACATCTTCTGCGGCACGTTTACTAATACCATAAGCACTAGCACATCCTTCTGCGGCACCGGTGCTTGCAAAAATAAAGTTTTTAGTTTTTACCTTATTGATGACATTCATAGTGCCATTAATATTGGTTATGTAATACATGATAGGCATACGCTGACTTTCACCTACATTTACCTTAGCAGCCAAATGTATAACGGCATCGAATTCTTCCGCTAGTTCAAACTGACGATTTATGTCTACGTTATAGAACCTATGCGCAGGAACCTGAGGCGGGTTAATATCTAGAGAATGTATTTCATAATTCAGTTTGTCCATTAGCATTTTAACTAAATGCGAACCAATATATCCCGAACTACCGGTAACTAATATTTTTTTCATATTCTTTTCACATCGTCCTTTTTATATATGATATCCATAACTGGATCTTTCACATCCCATTCTAATTTTCTTAAATCTATGGTAGTGTCTAATGTTTTATTTTTTATTAAATCGCATACGATATTTGCTAAACGCTTATTGTTTAATGAGTTAAGATGACAGTCTCGTAAATCTCCGCCACGCTCTGTATTAACATCTCCGGTAAGTTGGTATTTTCCCTTATAAAAAATCTGCTCTGCTTTGGCTATTTGGTTTAAATTTAATAGTGCTGGATAACTTACCTTAGGCAGATCGTACTCTAATGGAAAACTAAAAATATTTACAAGGTACTTATTACTTTCTTGGCAAATTCTATTCACATCCTTAACGATGTTGACACTTATATAGTTCAATAACTCCTCAGACAATATATCTTTTCTGATTTTATTATATTCATCCATTAATGATTTTTTTGCAAATCCTATATCCCATGCATGATGTTCTAATCCCGGTGGTGTCACTGGCCAACGCATACTGAAAGTATGACAAAACACAATACAATCGTATTTTTTATAACGTTTGATAAATTGTTCATATGAATACCAATGTGATGTACCACCTCTAGCCCACTGACCCGTTTGACCATCACCTATTAATTTATCTAATAATATAGGCCACGGTTTGTTCTCAGTGTACACACCGTAATAGGCTGCAAAACTATCACCAAATATACCTATACGCATCTATAGTCCTTGAAATAAGCCGTCTGCCTCTGCCGTTTCTTTTGGTTCAAATGTTGGATCTCTAGTCAACCAAGTATCATCATCAGTATAGATTACACGAAATTTATGTTTGTTGGTAAATACACTGCGAATATCATCTATACATACGATTTTTCTATTCAAACTCTGCACATAATCTAGGTATCTCACCGTACCAAAGTTACAAATTTGTGCAGTATTACTATTGCTTTGTTTGCCTACAAACTTATTAAAGCATTCATTCCATTTATGAAACACTTGGCCTTCTATGGCACGATATTTTTCTAATATTCCATTAGCATACCAAGTTTTAGCATCGGGAACATTATTATATAAATCTAACACAGTCTTAGCCATATTCTTTTTGTTGACTGTAAAAAAATGACGGCTATCAAAGTTTTGAGTCCAGCGTTGATTTTCTAATACTACAGTTGGTAATTGTATATGCTGTTCATAGAAAGCCATTCCATAACTCTCTACTGTGCTAGGATTAAATGCTACCCTTGCGCTAGTGATGAAATCTACTTTCTCTTGTCCTACAATACTAGCACGTACATCCCAAACAGCACCGATCTTAGCCAGTCTATCCTCAAACTTCTTAACACCATTGGGACTAGTCATTACCTTAGCGGGTAATTTAGTTTGTTCTATCAAATCGATAAACAGTTCAGGATTCTTACCTTCTTCCCAACGACCAATAAACAATACACCCTCACGCGGTTTGTGGTGCTCTTCTAACAAACCGCGTTCAGTAATTGGGATAGGAAGATGCCAGGCACCGTTGCTCATAGATATTTGATTGAACTTGCTTTGTGTACCGATCCAAAGACTATCACATTCAAGTTGTTTACGCATCATTCCATTCGTAGAATGTAAGAATGGATTTTTAGTATCTTTAAATATCTGACTTTCTAAATGGGTATAGGCAATGATTTGAACGAAATCCTCCAAACCCATGGTACTAGCAACATGCACACTCTCATAGGTATTACAGATAAGTGCGTCATAAATGTTATGCTCCATTGCTTCAACAATAGCATTACGGAAGTTAGCCATGCGTTCATAGCAGAATGTATCACCATACATAAAGATATTGCTATGAAGAGTGTAGGGTAGTGATTCTAGTGGAGCAATGATGTTAGCCTTCAAGGATTTGACAAAATCATTGTCTTTAGGTTCTTTATCTGTAATGATATCGACTTTGATATTATGTTCGTCCATCAACTCACAAAAACTCTTTGTAAATTGACCTATGCCACCATGAGGTATCAATGTTTGATAACTGACGATGAAACCTATTCTTTTGTTGTAAATCCTCACATCATACCTTTCAACTTAGCAATAAGATATTCATCTTTATCATACCAGCGATATTCAAACACAGGTTCGCCTGGACCTGTCCACATGGCTACTTTTCTATATGCGAACTGTAGCCATAACCTTTTATCTGATAGCCAGCAACGTTTAGGTAACCAAGCGAATCGCAAGGTAGTACCTATACTATGGTGATCAAAATGATCCCAATCATCTACTCTATCTCTACTGTTATAGAATGGCATTACCAACTCTCTACATCAGTAATGTCTATTTTGATAGTACTCTTTGGATCGAATTCGATAGTAACATTAGGTCCTATACCACTAGTTGATTCTTCTTTCCAGACTACACGATCCAAATCGTACATTTCAAATACTTCTTTCAGTTTCTCAAACTGGTTGCGAGTAATCACAAATTGTTGTTCTTTTGCTATAACACCTTCTGCCATGTTATGTTCCCCATTCATTTTTAAACAATGGTACTTGCAATCTATCGCTGTACCTCAAACCATGCTTCATAGCAAAATTTGCTACTTGCCTATTGTTGAGACTGTATATAGTCTCAACACCGCCCACAGGCATGACATAAACATTACCTGTGAAACCCTCTTTGCGATATATGTCTGTGACTTCTAATACCTCTTCGATATCTTCCTGACTTGCGATGACGAACTTTAGATATACATGACCAGTCTCTTGATATTGACATACGATGTCAGGTCTGATAGCCTCTTCACGTTTTTCTCCGCTACCTTTTAATTTTGCGCTGACTGAAAATGTGATGCTTTCATAACTGCGAGTGCTGAATGGATCTCCCTCAGCCCAATCATACAGATAATCTATCAACTCTGTGCTAAGTTTCTGTGTACCATTAGTTTCAAACGTGATCTCTTTAAGATTCTTCATCAAGGGATGACTTAATAGTTTAGGATATGCTTTCTGCCAACCTAGCAACGGTTCACCACCTGTGATCACAAGATGCTCATCACGCCATTCTTTGTATGGCAATGTATTGATGATAGCCTCTGCTATACTATCAATTTTGAGTACCGGGCTCAGATGTTTGAATCGTGGATCCCAACTTGCATAACTATCACATCCCGTACTGACTAACGGCAAGTCACGATAGTCTTTATAATTTTTAGAATTTACATTATGTCGTTCTTGCGATTTCTCACCACGCTTCATGCCGAAACCATCACAA
>Ga0129336_10001793_pt1 | contig 13113 bp, 11 predicted proteins | sample CPB6_02_DNA_FD_96878 | JGI IMG/M metagenome (GOLD analysis project Ga0129336, IMG submission 96878) | Freshwater to marine salinity gradient microbial communities from Chesapeake Bay, USA - CPBay_Sum_0.6_0.2_DNA | ecosystem: Environmental > Aquatic > Marine > Coastal | place: USA: Chesapeake...
GACCAGCAGCACGCGCGGGAAACCCTTGCCGGTCCAGGCTTGGAAGAACTCCCACTCGAGTTGCTGCTGGATGCGGTTGTAACCCGCGAGCTTGAAGCGCTTGCTGTAGTCGGGCTTGAGCGCGGGATCGGGCGGCGTCTCGCGCCAGCTCGACGGCGCCGACGGAAAGTGGCCGTGGTTGATCACGAGCGGATAGCGCGCACCCGGATGGTCGTCGAAGCCCTGCGGCAAGGTGACGAAGGCGCCGAGGTACGTGTCGCGACCCCAGAACTTCGAGAGACGCTCGCTGCGGATGCGGACGTATTTGACCCACGGCGTGTCCTGGAATTGCGGCAGCGGCGGGATGACCTCGCTCAGTACCAGCTTCGGCAGCGGGCTTGCGTCGAGAGCGCCACGCCAGCGCAGCGACACGGGTCGCGAGTAGAGATTGCCCGGCTTCTCGCGCCACTGCTGACCTTCGCCCTTGTCGGGGGGCAGCTTGAGCACGCGACCGTCGCCCAAGCGGAACGTCTCGTAGCGGTTGAGGAAGGCCTGCACCCGGTAGTCGCCGGGTGGCAGATCGGCGAGGGACCGCACCGGAAAACCGAAGGCCGCCGCGTCGACTTTGCGGCTGCTGCCGGGGCGCCAGCCCTCGACGTCGAGGCCGAAGAAGGGGATCGCATCGCCGTCCCAATTGACGAGGAAGCGGGGCTCCTGGGTCGGCGCCTGGTCGGCCGGCGCGAAGATCAGGAGCAAGCGGCCGTCCTGGGGGCCGTCGCGCAAACCGGCCGGCAGCTGCACCTCGAACGCGTTGGCTGCGAGTGCGGTGGCTGCGGGAAGGGAGAGGCCGAGTAGGGCCAAAACGAGGGCGAGGAGCCGAAACGGGTGGGATGTGCGCATGACCCCCGATCCTACGCCGGGCGCGGCGTTTGCGAACCTGTCGATACGAGGTCATCCAACTTGATTTGTGGATTCACATAGAATCGCGCCCCGACGCATGCAGTACGCAGACACATTCGAGGTCATCGTGGTGGGTGGCGGCCATGCCGGCACCGAAGCCGCGCTCGCGGCTGCGCGCATGGGGCGCCGCACTTTGTTGCTGACCCAGAGCATCGAGACGCTGGGCCAGATGAGCTGCAACCCGGCCTTCGGCGGGATCGGCAAGGGGCATCTGGTTCGCGAGATCGACGCCCTCGGCGGCGCGATGGCGAGGGCGGTCGACCGCGCCGGGATCCAGTTCCGGACCCTCAACGCCAGCAAGGGACCGGCCGTCCGCGCCACCCGCGCGCAGGCCGATCGGCTGCTCTACCGCAAGGTCATCCGCAGCCTCCTCGAGAACCAGCCGAACCTGTCGCTGTTCCAACAAGAGGTGGCGGATCTCGTGGTCGAAAACGGTCGCGTCCACGGGGTCGCGACGATCAGCGGAATCCGTTTCGCCGCACCCGCCGTGGTGCTCACGGTGGGGACCTTTCTGGGGGGTCGGATCCACGTCGGTCTCGACCAGCATTCCGGGGGTCGCGCAGGCGATCCGCCCTCGAATGCGCTGGCCGCAAGACTGCGCGAATTGCCGCTGCGGGTAGGGCGCCTGAAGACCGGTACGCCGCCGCGTATCGATGGTCGCAGCCTCGATTACAGCGTCATGGCGCCGCAGTATTCGGACGACCCGCTGCCCGTCTTTTCGTTTCTGGGACGAGCTAATGAGCATCCCCAGCAGGTCCCATGTTTCATAACTGCGACAAATAAGCATACCCACGAGGTGATCCGCTCGGGCTGCGACCGCTCGCCGATGTTCACCGGCAAGATCGAAGGCGTGGGTCCGCGCTACTGTCCCTCGGTCGAAGACAAGGTCCATCGCTTCGCCGACAAAGACTCGCATCAGGTGTTCGTGGAGCCCGAAGGGCTCTCCACCCACGAGGTCTATCCGAACGGTATTTCGACCAGTCTGCCGTACGACGTGCAGGTCGAATTCGTCCGCTCGATTCGCGGCTTCGAACGGGCCCACATCACCCGTCCCGGCTACGCCATCGAGTACGACTTTTTCGACCCGCGCGATCTGCACGGCTCACTCGAAACCAAGGTGATCGCTGGGTTGTTTTTCGCCGGTCAGATCAACGGTACGACGGGCTACGAGGAGGCCGGGGCGCAGGGTCTCGTCGCCGGCATCAACGCGGCTCGCCAGGTCCGTGACCAAGCCGCCTGGGTCCCGTCACGGTCCGAGGCCTACCTCGGGGTGTTGATCGACGACCTCATCACCCGCGGCGCGCCCGAACCCTACCGCATGTTCACGAGCCGCGCCGAACACCGGCTGCTGCTGCGCGAGGACAACGCCGACCTGCGACTCACCGAACAGGGTCGGGCGCTCGGCCTGGTGGATGACGAACGCTGGACCTTCTACGGGCGCAAGCGTGACGCCGCGCTGGCCGAGGTCGCGCGGCTCTCGGGACTGCGCACCAAGGGCGTCAGTGCCTTCGATCTGTTGCGACGGCCGGAGATCGGTTACGCCGACCTGCCGGGTGTCGAGGCGAGCCCCATGGCGAGCCTCGCCGAACTCGACGACCGCCTGCCCGCCGCCGTCCGCTTGCAGGTCGAGGTGCGGGCCAAGTACTCGGGATACATCGAACGCCAGCAGGACGAAATCGACCGGCAGCGCAAACACGAAGAGCTGCCTCTGCCGCGGGACCTCGACTACGGCAACGTAGCCGGACTCTCGAACGAGGTCAGGCAGCGGTTGGCGGTCGCTCGACCCGACACCCTCGGTCAGGCGTCACGCCTACCGGGCATCACGCCGGCGGCGGTGTCGGTGCTGCTCGTACACCTCAAACGCCGATCGGCTTAGAGGCGGGCGGACTCGCTCGGCGCGTAGCCGCGACGTCCGAGTCCGGTCGGTGGGCCTTTGGCTCCGGGCCGGCGCAGAGCTTTGGCTTTCCACTCTCGACCCTCGACTTCGGGTGGCACATCCATGGCAAACGCGCCCCAGGTTTCCACCCGCTTGTTGCTCGACTCCCAGCCGGGCGGCAGGGTCAGGTAATCCGGCGCGTGCTTTTCGATGTACGCCAGTACTTTCGGCGGTACCTCGGCGGTGCCGGGCAAGCCCTTGTGGGAGTGCATGCGCCCGAACAGCATCGCGCCCCGCAGTTCGGGCGCGGCCTTGCCCATCCGCATCCATGGCCAACACTCCGACAAGCGCGCGAACCCCGCACGCATGCGGGCCGTCGGTAAACCGCGATCCTGCGTCTCTTTGAGCGAGGCGAACATGGTGAAGTGTTCCGAGGGTGTGATGCGTTTGCCGGTCGAGTAACTCGGCCAGGCCTCCGGGGTCACCGGATTGGTGTACTCGTGGGCGTAATCCCACTCGAGCATCAGATCGTCACCGTAGCGCGAGAACGGCAAACGAAAGGGATAACGCCCGTCGGCCTCGGCAAACACCGTGCCTTCGTTCATCACGGTCGGCGAGTCACCCTCTGTGCCATACATGAACTTGGGTACTTCGGTCGTGAGCGTGCCCGCGATCAAATCGTTGTAGAAGTGATAGACCTCGCAACGCTCGCCGGTGATCGGGTTGTCCCAGTACTCGAGAATGTCGCCCGTGCGCAGATCGGTGAAGTAGCCGGTCTCGCGCGACTTGATGCGCAACAGTCCGCGCGGGTCATGCTCGGCGAGCATCACGCCCGTGCCCGTGTAACCGAACACGGGCATCAAGCGCTTGCCCGGCAGCTTGAGATACATGAGCCCGTGAAAGCCGCCGATGACGGGCTCGCCGTATCCCGACCAGATCTTGCCGAAGGCGTAGAGGTTGTCGATCGGATTGCCGAAGTCGAGAGCCTTCGACGTGTTGTCCGCCGATCCACTCGAGGTCGCACCCCGCGCGGCCAGCATGCCGCCGCCCAGCACGCCACCCCCGAGCAGTGTGAGTGCTTGCCTGCGGCCGACCAGCGCGTCCTTCAACAACATCGACGAAGTCATGGCGTATCCTCGCTGACAGGACCGAAACCGGAGCGCCTTTTAGCGAAACTCGTCTGCACCATGAACACGATCAATCCGCAAGAACTCAACGTCCGTGTATTGCTCGCCCGTCGACCGACGGGGGCGCCCGTTCCCGAAGACTTCCGCATCGTCGAAGAAACGCCTGCAGCGCTTGCCGACGGCGAGCTGCGCATCCGCGGCGAGTGGTTGTCGCTCGACCCGTACATGCGCGGTCGCATGAACGACGGCAAGTCCTACGTGAAGCCGGTCGACATCGATGCGGTCATGTGCGGCGAAGTGGTGGGTCGCGTGGTCGAGTCGCGCAACACGCAATTCGCAGTCGGTGATCAGGTCGCGGGCGATCTCGGCTGGCAGACGCTCGCCGTCTCGAACGGGCAGGGCCTGCGCAAAATCATGCCGAACGTGCCGCCTGCGGCGCAGCTCTCGGTCTGCGGCATGCCGGGCGTCACGGCATGGTGCGGACTTTTGCTGATCGGCGAACCGAAAGCAGGCGAAACCGTCGTGGTTTCTGCGGCCGCCGGTGCCGTCGGCAGCGTCGTCGGCCAGATCGCCAAGCTCAAAGGTTGTCACGTCGTCGGCATTGCCGGGGGTGCCGACAAGTGCCGCTATGTCGTCGATGAACTCGGCTTCGACGCCTGCATCGACTACAAGGCCGGTCGGCTCCGCGAAGATCTCAAGGCGGCGACACCAAAAGGCGTCGACGTTTATTTTGACAACGTCGGCGGTGACATCCTCGATACCGTGCTCGCGCGCATGAATCCGTTCTCGCGCTTGCCAGTCTGCGGACTGATTTCGCAATACAACGCCACCGAGCTGCATGGTTTGCGAAACTTCCGCTCCGTGCTCGTCAATCGCATCAAAATCCAGGGCTTCATCGTCTTCGATTTCCGCGAACACTACCCGCGCGCCATCGGCGAACTTGCAACCTGGCTCGCCGAAGGCAAGCTCAAATATCGCGAGACCATCGCCGAAGGCGTGCGCTCGGCGCCCAAGGCTTTCATCGGCCTCTTGAGCGGTGCGAATCTCGGCAAGCAGTTGGTAAAACTTTGACGTCTTCGACCTCGAGGAATATCCGATGACCGAGACACCGACCATGGTCCGCGCCGACGGCACCTATCCCGTCGCAAACCTTCGCCAGGAGGCGATCACTGCCGCCGTCGTGCAGACCCGCGTCAACGGCGTCGATGGTGCGAATCCCGGCCCCGGTCTGCGCCGCAACATGGATTACTTCCTCGAATCGATCGACATCGCGCAGGGCTTTGGCGGACGTTGCGATCTGCTGCTGTTCCACGAGTTTCCAATCACCGGTTTCACCCACTGGACACGCGAGCAGCACTACGCGCTCTCGATCGAGGTGCCGGGGCCCGAAGTTCAAGAGGTGGCAAAGAAAGCGCAGCAGTACAACTGCTACATCGTCTTCGGTACCTACGCCAAGGACCCGGTGAACTGGCCGGGACACATTCTGCATCTGATGGTGATGTGCAAGCCGGACGGCAGCGTCGTCTCGCACTGGAAGCAGCGCAACGTGCGCGGCATGTTCCCGGGTGCGGAGCAGTACACCTCGGTGATCTACGACGTGTACGACCGCTTCGTCGAGATGTACGGCATCGATGCCGTGATCCCGGTCGAGCGCACGGACATCGGCAACATCGCGATGTCTGCAGTGCAGTTCGAGCCCGAACTCTTCCGCTGCATGGCGTTCAAGGGAGCGGAAATCATCTGTCGCGTGGCGACGGGCGGTTTCGAGTGGGACGACATGCGGCTCACGTCGTACCACAACAGCGTATACACGCTGATCACCAATAACTCTGTGGCGACGCACGAGCGCAACCCCGGCTTCTTCGAGGACGCCGGCTACGGCGGCCCGGGCCGATCGTCAATCTTTGGTCCACGCGGCGTGGTGCTGGCCAAGGCTGGTCCCTTCGAGTCGCGCGAGTCTGCGCGCATCCCGATCGGCGAGTTTCGTGCCAAGCATCGCATCCCCGATCTGCACCTCAGCCTCTACAAGCCAGTGCTGGACCAGTACGTCGAGCGCTACGCGCCGAACGGCTATCTCGACTATCTGCCGAAGGACAAGCGCGAAGCCTTCCAGCACTTCGTCAAGCGGGCGAAGTGGCAGCACTACTGGTAGCGCCAGACAACTCATGTCTCAGTTTGCAACGGAATTCAGGCGTGGCTGGCGTCCCCTGCTCGCCGCGGGCATCGGCACGGGCTCCGGGGTGACCGGGCTGTCGTTCTACGGCTTCGGCGTCTTCGTGCTGCCGTTGGTCGCAGCCTTCGGCTGGACGCGCGGCGAGGTTTCCGCTGCCGCCAGTTTTCTGATCCTGGGGTCGGCCATCACTTCGCCCATCGTCGGTTCGGTCATCGATCGCTTTGGCGCGCGCCGCGTCGGCATTGCCTCGCTGCTGGCGTTGGCGGTCGCCTATGCCGCGCTGACCACGTTGCAAGGGTCGCTCGCCATGTTCTATGCCGCATGGTTACTGCTGGCTTTGCTCGGCGGCGGCACCACACCGGTGGTCTGGACACGCACCGTCAATCTTTGGTTCGACCGCGGACGCGGTCTCGCGTTGGGGCTCGCTCTGGCAGGGTCCGGCATCGCCAGCATGTTCGCCCCACCTTTGCTGACACGAGTGATTGCCGATTACGGTTGGCAGACGGGCTATCTCGTCATGGGTGCTTTTTTGTTGATGGTCGCAATACCATTGGTCGCCATTCTGCTCGATGAACGACCTGCCGATCGCCCCGAAGTCGCGAGCGCGCACGCATCGACGGCGGCGCCCAACGCTTTGCCCGGCGTGGAGCTCGCCGATGCGCTGCGCAGCCTCACCTTCTGGAAAATCGGTGTTGGTTTTTTCTTTGTCTCGGCCGTCGTCGCCGCGCTGATCATCAACCTCGTACCACTGTTGATCGACCGAGGACTGACGCCGACGGCGGCAGCGGCCACCGCGGGAATGATGGGCATGGCCGTGTTGATCGGCCGCGTAGCCATCGGTTATCTGCTCGATCGGCACTCGGCCTCGGCCGTTGCCGCCGTCGTGCTCGGCAGCTGTGCGCTCGGCTGCGTGGTGCTGGCCATGCCCGATTCGTCGAGCTGGATGCTGACGATCAGCGTGCTCGCGCTCGGTCTCGCCGCGGCCGCCGAAGTCGATCTCGTGGCCTACCTCTCCAGCCGATTCTTTGGTCTGCGTGCCTACGGCAAAATCTACGGCTGGCAGCTCACCAGTTTTTATCTGGGTGCAGCCGGCGGACCGCTTGCGGCAGGTGTGGCCTTCGATGCATACGGCACCTACACACCGGTGCTGTCGTTCGCCGCGGCTGCGCTGCTGATGGGTGCAGTCCTGATGGCAACGCTCGGCAAGCCGCGCTACGCCGCTATCGGCTGAGCGCGCTTTCTTCGAGACGCTTGTTGCGAAAGTGGACGACGAACACGACGCTCGCGGCGAGCCCGGGAATCCAGTGCGCGAGCGAGGTCCATGAGCGCCACTCGTCGCTGCCCAGATAGTAGAGCGCGCAGCCGCTGATCGTCAGCCAGACCAGCACGCCGAACAGCGTGCCTCCCGACGGCTTGCGCATGCCGGCTTTCCAGCCGCGCACCACGTGGTCGGACCACAACGTGCCGAACAGCCACACCGCTGCAAAAGAAAACACGGCGTGCCCAATGAGCCACCACCTTTGTTGCGGATGCGGATTGTCGAAACCGAACTCATCGACCACGCGTACGAAATAGTGGAAGACGAGCCAGACGGCGCCCGTCGACCAGGTGCCCAACGCGACGCCGTGCAAAAGGCGGCGGCGGCCGGGCGGCAAGACGCCCGTGCGCATCGCGGCTCGCTGACCATTGACCGTTCCGTCACTCAAGTTCGCCACCCGACATCCACCAACCTTCGCTCGGCGAATACAGATACGCGCTTGCATCGAAGGCAGCAAGCACCGCCGCGGCCTGCCGACCTCTCGCCAGCACCACCTTGGTGAGTGCATCGGCGATCGCACATTGCCGAGCGACCACCGAGACGAACGCCGGCGCCACGACCGACGCAGGCTCGTGACCAAAAAAATGCCGGCGGTTCGCACCGGCTGCACTGCTCGCGAGACTGCCGTTTTCGAGTTCGATGAAAGGCCGCGCGGGCGTCTCGCGCGCCGATGTTTCGAACTCGGCCGCGTGGAACTCGGCCGCGTGGAAATCGGGCACTTCGAGAGCGACGGGGTGCATCGTCGGACCGCCCACGCGCAGATCCCCGCCGGCGTTGACGTACCAACTCGCCGTCTCGGGCAAAGCCATGGCCGAAGCCGCGAGATCGACGGCATAGCCCTTGGCGATGCCGCCCAAGTCGATCCAGAGAGGTCGTCGCAGACTTACGGCATCCGGCGCTTCGAGAACAACGTCCGACCAACGCGCCTCGGGATCGGGGGCGCGCAGAGGCGCAGGCAAGTTGCCGTTGTCGACGAGCAGCGGCGCCATCGTGACGTCGAATACACCGGAAGACGCTTGCGAAACCTTGCGCGCGAGTTCGAGGACGGCGAAGGTTTCCGGCGCGATCGGCACGGGCTGTGCGGGTACCGCGCCGTTGATGCGGGCAACGTCGCTGTCTGCCGAATGAAAACTCATCAATGAATGCACGCGTTCGATCGCGGCGAAACCTTTGACGATCGCGGCCTCGGCCTGCGCACGCTCGAGCCCGCCCACGCCGATGGAAACGAACGTACCGAGCAGTAGCCGCGTCGATTCGCACATCGCGCCGGACCACGCTGCGCCAATCGGGGTGGAGACGTTCCGCATCCGGGAATGATATCTTCGGTCGCCTGCGCGGCCGTGGTTTCTGCCCCGCGCTCGATTGGAGGTTGTCATGGCTGCCGATACGCAACGACCCACACACACCGTGGATGCGATTCCGTCCGATGTCACGACGAGCGTGTTCCTCGGCAACCCGATACTCGACAACCTGGTGGGCTGCATGGTGGCGATGAACGGCGAGATCTGGGCGACCAAGCGCCGCATGAAGGTTCTCGAATCATTGCTGGCCAAAAAAGGCGTCACCCGCGAAATGATCGAAAGCTACGTACCCACGCCCGAAGAAACGGCGGAATGGGAAAAAGATCGCGATCGCTTCGTCACGCTCGCCATGGGACCACTCACCAACGACGCTTTCCGCAACATCAGCGCCGATTTCCCCAAGCGCGGCTAGCGCGTCGTTCGCCTTGAATCATCGCTTCCTGCTCGTTCCCGCGGCGATCGTGATGGCCGCGGCTCCCGCTGCCGCGTCGGAGTCATTGCAAACCCTCGAAGAGGCCCAGCAACGGCTCTTTCCGGGAGCTACGCTCACCCCTTTCGAACTGCGACTCTCTTCCGAGCAATTCGCGCAGCTCAAAGCGGAATATCAGGTACCCGCGCTGCGTCCTTTGTTTCGCGGCTGGAGTGTCGGGGGTGGCGGCTGGCTCTATCTCGATCAGGTCTACGGCCTCAACGACATCGTGACCTATCTGGTCGCCGTCGGCGTCGACGGCAAAAGCCGCGGTGTCGAAGTACTGACCTGCGCCGACGGTTACTGCGACATCTATACACCCGAGTGGCGCGGCAAACTGTCAGGCTTGGAGCACGGCCGCTGGGATCCGCAACGCACCGTGACCATCGTGTCGGGTGCGACTCTCTCCTCGGTACACGTCGCCGAAGGTGTCAAAAAAATACTCGCGGTTCACGCGCGATTTCGCGCAGGATATTGACCCATGCAGCGCACTCGAGTTCTCGCCATCTTCCTTGCCGTGGTCGGTTGGCCCGCTCTCGTCACGCAGCTGTTTGCCAGCATCGAGTACCAGCAACAACGGGGGCATGGCGTCGCCTATGGCGTTTTCATGTATGCGGGCTACTTCACCATCCTGACCAATCTGTTTTGCACGCTCGTCGCCACGGCACACTCCAAGAATCATCCTGCCGAATCTCGCTGGACCGTTTGGCGCGAGCCTTGGGTGGTCACCTCGGCCGCCATGGCCATCGCCATGGTGGGTCTCGTGTTTCACCTGCTGCTGCGCCATCAATACCAGCCCACGGGCATCGCCGCCCTCACCAATCTCATCCACCACTACATCGTGCCGATCGTGTTTCTGGTGTTCTGGTGGTTCGCCGTGCCCCGCAGGTCGATGGTTTGGGGAGATATCGGTCGTCTGTTCGCCTACCCGGCCGCGTATTTCGTCTACATCGCGGCGCGCGGCGAGATCAGTGGCGTATATCCCTACCCATTCTTTGATGTACCCACGATCGGTTACGGTCAGGCCGCCATCAACGCCACGGGAATCGCGGCGGTGTTCATTCTGGCCGGCATCGGTTTGATCGCCGCTAAACGCTGAAACGCGCGGCCTGAGCGTCGACGGCTCACTTTCCGATGCAAAAACTGCCGAAGATCCGCCCCAACAAGTCGTCCGCGTGAAATTCGCCGGTGATTTCGTTCAACGCCTGCTGTGCGCGGCGCAGCTCTTCTGCCACGAGCTCGCCGGCGCGCGCCTCGACGAGTTGCCGGACGGCTTCTTCGGCATGCGTTTCGGCGCGGCGCAGGGCATCGAGATGCCGAGCCCGTGCGCTGACGGTGCCCGCTGCCGCGTCGTAGCCCATGCAAGACTTGAGGTGATGGCGTAGCGTCTCCATGCCGGCGCCCGTACGCGCAGAAATTGCGAGCACCGCATCGCCCGCACGCATTCGCGCGCGGATCTGCGCCTCGCTCTGCGCGGCATGCTCGGGTGCAACGGCATCGATTTTGTTCAAGAGCAGAGTGACGGCCACGTCGGCGGGCAAATTCGCACGCTCGCCCTGCCAGGCCTGCGCCTGCGGATCGGTGTGGGTGTCGATCACGAACAAAATTCGATCGGCGCGCGCCATCTCGATGCGCGCGCGGCGGATGCCCTCGGCTTCGACGACATCCGCTGCGTCGTCTTCGAGTGAGCGCAAACCTGCGGTGTCGATGACGTGCAGCGGCATGCCGTCGATCGCGATACGTTCCCGCAAAACATCGCGAGTGGTCCCCGCGAGAGGCGTGACGATGGCGGCATCGTGGCCGGCGAGTGCGTTGAGCAGGCTCGATTTTCCGGCGTTCGGCCGCCCAGCTATCACCACGGTCATGCCATCGCGCAGCACCCGGCCTTGTTCGGCGCTGCGCAACACCGAGGCGAAACGTTCGCGGAGCGCCGTCAGGCGGCTTGCGAGCGCACGATCGGCCAGAAAGTCGATTTCTTCCTCGGGAAAGTCGATCGCCGCCTCGATCCAGATACGCAACTCGATGAGCGCCTCGGTGAGTTCGTGTACCCGCCTCGAGAACTCGCCTTGCAACGAACGCACGGCGGCGCGCGCGGCGGCCAGAGAGCCGGCGTCGATGAGATCGGCCACCGCCTCGGCCTGCACGAGGTCGAGCTTTTCATTGAGGAACGCTCGCAGCGTGAATTCGCCCGGATTGGCACGTCGCGCGCCGAGTTCGATCGCTCGTGCGACCAGCGCCTCGAGCACGACCGGCCCGCCGTGGCCATGCAGCTCGAGCACGTCCTCACCGGTGTAGCTGTGAGGCGCGGGGAACGAGAGCACCAGACCCTCGTCGAGCACCGCACCGGTGCCGTCGTGAAACTTCGCGAGCGTCGCCACGCGTGGTGCCGGTAAACCTGAGGTTGGCGATCCATTCGAAGCGGTTGCGGCACCCGTCGTGGCGATCATCGCCGCGCCGATTTGTCGTGCCGCAGGCCCCGAGAGCCGCACGATCCCGACCCCGCCACGCCCCGGCGCCGTGGCGACGGCGACGATCGTCTCGGTTTGGGCGGGCTGGTCCATGGAACGGAACGGGTGTGCGCAGTTTTGATCTGCGAGGCGCAAAGGCCGCGCGCTAGCCCGCCCGCGCTTTTTTCGACTCGGCTTCGATTCTGCGATTGATGTTCCACTGCTGCAGGATCGTCAACAGCGTATTGGTGACCCAATAGAGCACCAAGCCTGCGGGGAAGAAGGCGAACGTGAAGCTCATCACGAACGGCAGAATCATGAATACTTTGGCTTGGATCGGATCGGGCGGTGTCGGGTTCAGCTTGTATTGCACGAACATCGCGCCGGCCATGATCACCGGCAGCACGAAGAACGGATCGCGCGACGAAAGATCCTGAATCCACAACATGAAGGGTGCCTGGCGCATCTCCACGCTCTCGAGCAGCACCCAATAGAATGCGAAGAACACGGGCATCTGGATCAGGATCGGCAAGCATCCCGCCGCCGGATTGATTTTCTCGCGCTTGTAGAGATCCATCATCGCGCGGCCCAATTTTTCGCGATCGTCCTTGTAGGTCTCCTGCAAGTTCTTCATGCGCGGCGCGAGCACCTTCATCTTCGCCATGGAACGACCGGACGACTCGGACAACGGATAGAACATGAGCTTCAGCAGGAACGTGATGATCACGATCGCCCAGCCCCAATTGCCGACGATGTTGTGCGCCTGTTCCAGCAACCAAAAGAGCGGCTCCGCCAGCAGCGTCAGCACGCCGTAGTCGGCGACCAAATCGAGGCGCGGCCCGGCGGGGTTCAGTTGTGCCTGCAACTTGGGTCCGATGAACAAGGTCTCGCGCAGCGTCGTTCCGGATTGCGGTCCGACGGTAACCATCGGCCCGGTCGCCGAGAGCAGGTACTGATTGTCCTGGGTCTTCAAAGAATAAGCGTAGTTTTGCCCCTCGGCCGGAACGACCACCGTGACGAAGTGGTGCTGCATGCCGGCGATCCAGCCGGTCGTGACGCTGCGCGGCAGCTCGCTATCCGCGATTTTTTGGCGGTTGATTTTGAAATATTTGGTGCCGTTGTAATAAGCCGGGCCCTGGAAGGCGTAGCTCTCGACGCTGAACATCGAGCGCTCGACGGGCTTGTCGTTGCGCAGAATTTGCGCGTACGAGGCGGCTCGCCAGGGCGCCGTACCCCGGTTCTCGATCGCATATTCGAGATCAATGCGGTACGAGCCGCGGCGAAGGATATAGGTCTTGGTCACCGAAACACCGGTCGCGGCATCGACCCAGGTCAGCGGGACGCGCAGCTCGGCGGCGCCCTCGGCCAAGGCGTGGCGCGTCTGCGCAGATTCGAACAGCGCCAGGTGCGTCGGGTGCGCCGCGCCGTTGGTATCGGTGAGTCCGGTTTGCAGAAAGTAGAAA
>Ga0129336_10001795_pt1 | contig 13112 bp, 13 predicted proteins | sample CPB6_02_DNA_FD_96878 | JGI IMG/M metagenome (GOLD analysis project Ga0129336, IMG submission 96878) | Freshwater to marine salinity gradient microbial communities from Chesapeake Bay, USA - CPBay_Sum_0.6_0.2_DNA | ecosystem: Environmental > Aquatic > Marine > Coastal | place: USA: Chesapeake...
AATAGAGTGGTATACGATGTGACTTCCAAACCTCCTGGAACAATAGAATGGGAATAAAAAAAAATTCAAAAATTAGAGATTTTTGTAAAAAAAAATCTCCCTTAATATGTTTGACGGCTTATACAAAGTATATGGCTGAAATACTTGATGACTATTGTGATCTAATATTAGTAGGGGATTCTTTAGGTATGGTAATTTACGGAGAAAACAATACCAGTTCAGTTAATTTACAAACTATGATTAATCATGGCAAAGCTGTAAGAGGTGGTGCAGAAAAAAGCTTGATCGTTGTTGATATGCCAAAAGGTACTTATGAAAAATCAGTTTCAATAGCAATCAAAAATGCCAAAAGAATCCTAAAAGAAACTAATTGTGATGCTGTAAAAATAGAAGGAGGAACTAAACTAAAAAAAACAATTAAAGCACTAGTTAAAAATAATATACCGGTTATGGGGCACGTCGGTTTATTGCCACAACAAGTCATTAATAAATATGATTATAAGGTTAAAGGCAAAACCTTAGACGAAGAGAAAATAATCATAGATGACTTAGTGGCGATTCAAGAGGCTGGAGCCTTTTCTGTTGTTATAGAGGCGGTGCCTAAAAAATTAGCTGACAAATTATGCGATATATCAAGAATTCCAACAATTGGCATAGGAGCAAGCAGTAAATGTGACGGACAAATTTTGGTAACAGAAGATATGTTAGGTTATTTTGATAAAAACGCAAAGTTTGTTAAAAAATTTGCAAATATTAAAAAGATTATAAGAAAGAGTGTAGAAAAATATAGTTTTGATGTAAATATGAGAAAATTTCCAACTAAAAAGAATATGTATTAAATGTCCTCAGAGTTTGAGAGTGAAATTAAGGAAAGTGTAGCAAAAGAAAAATTTATTCTTTTAATAAAAAAGTCAAAATATTATTTTATATTTTTTTTCGCATTAATAATAGTAATACCAATTTTGTATCAATTAAAAGTAAGTTTTGACAAAAAAGTATATCAAGAGCAAATGGAAAACTATAGTATCGCTCTTAATAATTTAAATTCCAAAAACGACAAAGCCGGAGTGGAAATATTAAAAAAATTAATTAATTCAGATAATTCTTTTATTTCTCTTTTATCTATTAATCAGTTGATTCTGAATAATATTCTTTCAAAAGAAGAGAAAATTAATCTCATCGATCATGTCTTGAATAATAAAAAACTATCATCAGAGCATGAGCACATTTTGAAAATCAAAAAATCTCTTATTATTTTTAATGAGGCCTCAGAAAATGAAATTCTTTTTTTGCGTGAATTAAATAATGATAAACTTTCTTTAAATAAATTAAGCAGTACTATTCTATCTGATTTTTACAAAAGTAAAGAGAGTTTAAAAAAAATTGATGTAAATAAAAAATTAAATTAATGAAATTTTTTTTTTTTCTTATTGTCCTTTTTACTTTTGTATCATGTTCTTCAAAAAAATCTGAATTAGAGATAGATATAGATAATTTAAAGAAAGAAGGCAGAGTATTTATTGAAAAAAAAATTTCAACTAATGAAAGCGACAATATAAATAGTATTAAAAATTTTCATCCGTTTCCAGAAGCGAATAGTACTTACTCTTTTGATTGGAATTATCCTTATCTTAATTCTTCAAACTATTTAAGTCACTTTAAGCTAGTTACCGAGCTTAAAATATTAAAAAAAGAAGAAATTAATTACGTTAGTAGTAAAAATAATCTTTTTGAAAAAAATATATTATATCATAACAAAAAAATTATTTTTATAGATGATTTTTCAAATTTACTCATAATAGACAGCAACTTTACCTTAATAAAAAAATATAAAATTCACTCCAAATCTTCTTTTGATAAATATCCTTTAAAATTTTCCCTGCTCGCTGAAAGCGGAATATTGTATATTGCAGATAATCTTGGCCACATCTTGGCTTATGATTTAAATAATTTTTCTATATTGTGGAAAATTAATTTAAACGTTCCATTTTTTTCAAATTTGGCAATATTCGATAAAGATATTTTCGTAACAAACTCTAACGGTAAGATATTTTCAATTAACAAACTTACAGGAAAGCAAAATTGGAGCTTTGAAACAGGAACAAGTTCTTTAAAATCTTATAATGCATTTAAAATCGGCATTTATAATGATAAATTATTATTTTCCAATGATTTGGGCGTTTTATACTGCATTAATTTATCTTCACAATCTATTGCGTGGAGTATTAATTTACCAGAGTCGATCACTCAAACTAGCAGAGAATTTTTAAAATTATCTCCATTAGTTTTGTATAATAATTTTTTATACGTTGTTTCTAATTATGGAAAATTTACAAAAGTGAATTTAAATAATGGAAAAATTACATGGTCAGTCGATGTCATTTCATCCAATATCCCAATTATTAATCCCACTTCTGCTATTATTGTGGACGAAAATCATTATTTCTTATCTATAGATATAAATAATGGAAAAATTTTATATAAAAATAAATTAAGTGATTTGTTGAAGCTTAAAAATAAAAATATTAATAAAACAAATTTTAACAACATATTTTTAGCATCTAATAAAATTTACATTACAACGACTGATGGATATTTTTTTTCTATTGATGTTAAAGATTTAGATAATGTCAATTTCAAAAAAATTTCTGAATCAATTAATTCTAATGTATTAATTAATGATAATAATATTTTTTTTCTTGATAAGATTGGAACAATTTTTAAAATAAAATGATAACCAATGTTGCAATTGTTGGAAAACCAAATGTAGGAAAGTCAACTTTTTTTAACAAATTATTTAGTGCAAATATTTCAAAAGTATCCAATGAGCCTGGTACTACAAAATCCATAGTTGAAAAATCTTTAATTTATAAAAATAATAAGATCGTATTTCTAGATACGGGGGGTCTAAAAAAAAAATCTAAATCTCGCGATGGTAATCAATCATATATAACAAAAGAATGCATTGCTGCAATAAACAAATCTTCAATTGTTATTTTTATGATGGACGCTTCAGATATGTTTACAAAGAATGATAAACAAATCTGTAGAATGATATTAAATAAGTTGAAATCTTTGATTGTTATAATTAATAAAGCAGATTTAATTAAAAAAGAAATTAAAATAAAAAATAAATATTTTAATTTTTATTTTGAAAATCTTTTTTCCGATATATTAATTAAGCCTTATTTTTTCTCTTGTTATGAGAATCGTAACATGGAATTTTTTATTAAACAAATATGTAGTTTAGTTGATTCTTCAAATAAATTTATTGATAATAAAAAGTTAAATATTTTTTTACAAAATATAAATGATAGTCACAAAGCTCCTCACAAGGGTAAATTTCGTCCAAAAGTTAAATTTCTTAAACAAGTCAGCGATTTTCCTTTTATTTTAAAAGCTTTTGGTAGTCGTCTACAAGCTATTAATAAAGATTATAAGAATTATTTTTTGAAAAAATTTTTATCTTATTTCAATATTTATAATAAAGTTGTGGTTATTAAATTTGTAAATAATGAAAACCCTTTTAATTAGGATCTAATTGCATCGCTTAAAAGAGATAATTGATTATTTTTCTCAGTTTGATTTTTTGCATCAGTGGGTTTTACAGGGTAGTCTCCTGTGAAACAGTGATCAGTAAATTGAGGTTTTTTTTCATCTCTTTTTTTGAAGCCCAGGGCTTTGTATACTCCATCAATGCTTAAAAAAGACAGTGTTTTTACTCCAATTATTTTTCTCATTTCTTCTATAGAGTGGTTTGCCGCCATGAGTTCTTCTATACTGGGCGTATCAATTCCGTAATAGTCAGGATATTTAATTGGTGGACAAGATATTTTCATATGCACTTCTTTTACTCCGGCATCATAAAGCATTGATACTATTTTTTTAGAGGTAGTTCCTCTAACTATAGAGTCATCAACTAGAATAATTTTCTTATTTTTAATTATTGATTTATTTGGGTTGTGTTTCAGTTTTACTCCGAGTTGCCTAATTTGTTGACTAGGTTCTATAAAAGTTCTGCCAACGTAATGATTTCTAATGATGCCCATATCAAATTTAATTTTTGATTGTTCCGAGTATCCAATTGCTGAAGGATTTCCAGAATCTGGAACTGAAGACACTAAGTCAGCTTCGCTAGGAGACTCGATAGCAAGTTGCTTTCCTAAGTTTTTTCTATATTCATAAACACTATTACCACCAACAATACTGTCTGGTCTCGCAAAATAAATATATTCAAATACACATGGTCTGGCTTGTTGTTTTGGAAATGGTTTTACACTTTCAATTCCATTTTTATTAATCACAACAATTTCTCCATTTTCAACCTCTCTGACAAATTCAGCTCCTATTATATCAAGTGCACATGTTTCTGATGCAAAGATATAAGAATTTTTTAATTTACCTAAAACCAATGGTCTGATTCCATAAGGATCTCTTATTCCGATTAATTTTTTATTAGTTAAAATTACTAAAGCATAGCCACCATGAACTTGAAATATAGAGTCTATGATTTTGTCTAGCATCTTAGTTCTTTTTGATTTAGCTATTAATTGAACTAGTGTTTCAGTGTCAGAAGTTGTTTGAAATACAGCTCCATCCCTAACCATTCTTTCTCGTAATTGTATTGCATTTGTTAAATTTCCATTATGAGCAATACTGATCCCACCGATGTGTAAATCTGCAAAAAATGGTTGAATATTTCTTATGATAGGAAGTCCCGTAGTAGAGTATCTATTGTGACCTATTGCAAAATGACCTGGCAACTGTTCTAAAATATTTTTGTTAGTAAAGTTGTCTCCAACCAATCCTCTTCTTTTGACTGAATAAAAATTATTTCCGTCAAATGAGTTGATTCCACAAGCCTCTTGCCCTCGGTGCTGTAGGGCATGCAGACCTAAGGCTGTTAATGCTGCAGCATCTTTGTGATTAAAAATCCCAAAAACTCCACATTCTTCATGTAATCTATCTTCTAACACTATGCTTCAAATATATTAATTATTAGGTTTAGTCATTTAGTAATTTTGTCAACTTTTTCTTTACTATTATCAATATATTCATATCTTTTTGGCAAGTTTTCTTCTAAAAATTTTTTTCCAGAAACAATTATTGGAAAAAATTTTCCCTCATTAAAGTTTTTGTTCCATTTTTCGTGAGGGTGAATAAAACTAAATATGGTAAAAATTGAGACGAAATAAATATAACCTTTGATAAAACCAAAAACTAGTCCAAAAAATTTATCAACACCACCAAACCCAGTCCAGCTTAACGTTTTTTTTAATCCTTTAGAAATCAAAATGATTAAAAAAAGTGATAATATAAAAATTATACTTCCAATAACAATATCATGAGCAAATTCTGAATTAATCAAGTCTTTAGTGTATGGTGTAAGTATAGGAAGAAATATTTTCACTAAAATAATTGCAAAGATCCATTTTAAAAAAGATAATAAACTAAGTGTAAACCCACTATTGTAGCTTATTAATGAGTTAATTATTAAAAAAAATAAAAAAATAAAATCTAAAATAGAAAAAATTTCAACAATATTGAAAAAACTATCTTTCATTAGTTGGTGCGAATTGAATTAGTAGTCTTGGAAGTAATGTCAGAACCAAAACTAGGGCTGTTATCATTGCCAAGCCAGTAAAAAGTCCAAAGTAAATAGTAGGAATAAAATTAGAAAAAGATAAAATTGAAAAACCAAAAACTATAGTTATGGACGTGCTAATTATGGCTCTACCAACGCTATGATGACATATAAAAATAGTCTCATTATTATTTCTATTTAAAATAATTTCTTCTCTAAACCTGTAAATATAGTGGATACTATTATCTACGGCAATTCCAATGGTTATTGCCGCAATTGTAATTGTCATCATATCTAGGGGTATATTTAAAGAACCAATAAATCCTAGAATAAAAAAGGCAGCAATAAAATTTGGAATAGTTCCAATTAGAGCATAGGTAATTGATTTAAATAAAACTAAAAACATTAAAAATATTCCTAACATAACAAAGCCAAGTGTTTTAATTTGAGAGTCAAATAAACTTTGAAGTAAATTATTAAAAATAACCAAAACTCCTGTGATTTTATACTCATCTTTTTTCAATAGAAATTTATTTTGGAGATCTTTGTCAATTTTTTCTATTAGTTCTTTTCGTCTCAAATCTGGTTTTGAGTCATATATCCTCATAGCAATTCTGGCTTCATCATTTTGCACTGAAATATAAGGGGAAATAATATTTTTTTTAATATCATCAGGAATCTTACTATATAGTATTCCAATTTCTAAGGACTCTAGCTCTTTTCCACTATTTAAACTTTTTGCAATTTCAAGGATTGATGAAAAAGATAAAACTTTACCTATAAATGGGTTTTCTTCTAAGTATTTGTGAATAGATTTTATTTTATCTATTTTGTCTTTTGTAAACCAATATTTGTACTGATTTTCATATTTATTTTGCTGACTTTCACCAAGAAAGTCATCTTTCTTTAATTCAGAACCTAAAAAATTATCAGAATTATTTTGTACATTTTTTTTAAATTTAAGCACGATTTCTAAAGGTGTTGTGCCTCCTAGTTTTTCATCAATTTTTTTCATACCTTTATAAATTTCAGTTTTGCTACTAAAGTAGTTTATAAAGCTGTTTTCGACTTTTAATTTACCAATTCCGTATACAGAAAAAATAATGATAACTACGCTTGTTATATAAATGGGTATGGGAAATTTTACGGATATATTTGCAAATATTTCAGCTAAATATGATTTTTTTTCTACAATCGGTTCAGAAATTTTAGGATCAAAAATTAAAATTAAAGACGGTAATACAAAGAAAGTTAATACAAAAGAGGTTAATAGACCGTAAGTCATCATCCAGCCAAAATCTATTACAGGCTTAATGTCACTAAAGACTAATGACAAAAAAGCACAAATTGTAGTTAGTACAGCGTAAAGTATGGGATAAAAAATATTATTAGAAGTTTTTATAACAATATTTTCTATTAAATTTGTTGGATGTTTAATTTTAAATTGAATATATCGCACAAGGTAATGAATATTCATTGAGATTGTTAATATTAACATCATGGATATGAAATTTGAGGATATTACAGTTACCTTCCATTTTAGAAATCCTAGAAATCCAATCATTAAAATAATTGATCCAAAGCAATTAATTAAAGGAAATAACACCCATTTAACATTTCTAAATACCAACCATAGAATGAATATAATAAATAGCAGTACGCCAATGCCAAAAGTTATTATATCTTTTTTGATAAAAGTAATCATATCATCAGCTATCATTGGAATACCACTTAGTCTAATTTCAGCAAATTTACTTTGATCTTTGATCAAATTTTTAATAGTTTTGTTATAGTCTGATATTAAATCACCTTGTTTCGCTTTAATGTTATCAATAACGACGTTTAAATTTTTCAACTCATTTAATTCTGAAGAATTTAATTTTCTTAATTGTAAATTAGCTAACAATTCTGACTTTCTGTCAATTTTTTGATTAAGCAGATTGTTATCTTTTAAATAAACAATTATACCAAATGTTTGTTTGTCATTACTAATGATTAAATTTTTGTATACTGGACTGTTTGCTATTTCAGAAATTCCATCATTAAAGTTGATGCCAGGGTTGTTGATATATTTGAGATTTTGAATTCTATCTATTAGGGGTTCGTTTGAACTTTGTAATAACGGAGCATTGATAATACTTATTGTTTTGCTTACCCACTTAAGGTTATTTATTTTTTTAGTAAAGTTTTCAAGCTCCAAAATTGTTTCATAATTAAGTATTGTTTTGGGTTCATAGGTTAAAATGAAGAAATCTTCAGATCCGTATCTTTGATTTACTTTCCTAAGATATGCAAGATCAGGATCGTTTTCTAACAAAAGTGTTTCTGCAGAAGCATCTAATTTAAAATCTTTAGAAAAATATAAAGAAAATACTAGCAATAAAGAAACGATAAGGATTATAGCTTTAGGAAAATTTAATATTTTTTTATACATGCACAAAAATATATTTTATATATATTTTTTATCATATCTAGATGACATACATGTGATTATTCTATAAGGAATTGTCCCAGATTGTTTGGCAAAGTCGTCAATTGTGTAATATTTGTTATATATCTCGATATAATCACCAATCTTTATTATTTTTTTAAATTTTGTTACGTTCAGAATAATTAAATCCATAGAAACTCTACCAATAATAGGCACTTGTTTTTTGTTAAAATGAAAATAACCATTATTGCTAAGTCTTATATTCATTCCATCTGCATATCCTACTGATATAGTAGCAGTGGTAATATTTTTTTTTGCAAAATATGTTCTTGAGTAACCAATAGAGTCTCCTTTTTTAACTTGGTTAATTTGAATAATTGGTGCTTTTAATGCCACTGCATGTTTAATTTTTTTATGAAATGTTCTTTTGCCCCCATACAGGCTTATTCCAGGTCTTACCATGTCATAATGATATTGCTTACCTAAAAAAATTCCCCCAGAAGCAGCTAGACTGTATTTGCAATTAGGAAATTCTTCTTTAATTTTATCAAAATTATTTTTTTGTTCTAAATTAAATTTGTTAGTTTGATCATCTGAGCAGGCTAGGTGACTCATAAAAATAATATTTTTAAATTTATATAATTTTTTTTTATTTATTTTTAATAGTTCTAGGTCATGCTGTTGAAACCCCAGTCTATTCATGCCAGTGTCTACATGAATTATGATTTGTTTATTATAATTTTTTTTTATGAAGTTGGTCCATTTTTCGAACTGAGAGTAAGTATTTAAAACAGGTGTTAAGTTATTTTTAAAAAATATTTCCTCCTCACCTTTGTGAAGACCGTTAAGAACAAAAAGATTTATATTTTTAAATTTTTTGCGAATTTTTATTCCTTCCACAATATTTGCAATAAAGAAATTTTTGCATTTATTTTTCATTAATGTCTCAACAATTTTATTTTCACCTCCAAGCCCATAACTTGACGCCTTTACGGTAGCAGCTACAATTGCTGGTTTGCAAAAATTTTTTAAAAACAAATAATTATTTTTAATAGCTTTTAAATCAATTGATACTTGACCTGTTGAATAGTGCATATGTTTAAAAAGATCCTATATAGAGGATTTCAATATATCTGTAACTAAGAATTTATGATTGTGCGTCTTTAAACTTGGTAAAGGCGCTTTCAAATTCTAGCCTTATTACGCCGGTAGGTCCGTGTCTTTGCTTTCCTATAATTAGCTCAGCTAAATTATGAACTAAATTCATTTTTTCTTGCCACTCCACATGTTCTGCGGTTCCTACTCTTGGTTCTAGTTTTTCCAAATAGTATTCTTCTCGGTATACAAACATTACTACATCGGCATCCTGCTCAATTGAACCAGATTCTCTTAAATCTGAAAGTTGGGGTTTTTTATCATCTCTTTGTTCAACAGCTCTAGATAGTTGTGACAATGCTACAACCGGCACATCCATCTCTTTTGCCAAAGCTTTGAGTCCTTGAGTAATTTCAGCAACTTCTTGAACTCTTCCTTCATTTTTATAATTGCCTGACCTCATAAGCTGTATGTAGTCGACAATAATCAGATCTAAACCATGCAATCTTTTTATTCTTCTCGCTCTATTACTTAAAGTGGATATGGTAATAGCGGGCGTGTCATCAATAAATAGAGGTAAGTTTTCTAAACTTTTAGATGTTTCGATAAATTTTTCAAAGTCGTCTTGATTAATTTTTCCTCTCCTAATGTCGTTTGATTTAATTCTAGATTGTTCAGACAAAATTCTGGTCGAGAGTTGTTCAGATGACATTTCTAGAGAAAAAAAAATTATAGAGGATTTTTTATCTCTTGATAATAAGGTTTTGGCCGCATTAAATGCAATATTTGTTGCAAGAGCAGTTTTTCCCATAGAGGGTCTTCCTGCTATTATAATTAAATCTTGTTTATGAAGCCCACCAAGTCTATCATCAAGATCTTTTAACCCACTTGGAACACCTACAATTCCTTCATCATTTTTATAAGCCAACGATGCCATAGCTATTGTTTGAGTTAATGCTTCTTTAAATTCAATGTATGATTTATTAAATTTTCCTCTTTCAGCTATATCAAATAATTTTTTTTCAGCATTTTCTATAATCTCTTCTGCGTTAATGTCTGAATTTTTGTTTAATGACTCGTCCAGCACTTCTCTTGAAATATCTATAAGATTTCTTCTTATTTTCAAATCATGAAGTAAATTTGCATAATATTTAATTTGTAATTTTGATGTAGAAAATTTGGTAAGTTTTACTAAATAATCACTTCCACCTATTTCATTTAATTCATCTTCAGTAGAAAAAAAATTTTTTAAGGTTATTGGGTTAGCTAATAATCCTTTTTGCATTAGATCATGAATAATTTTGTATATTTTTTTATTTATTGGATTAAAAAAGGAATCTTCATTAATATCAGTTATTTCATCATATATTTCATTTGATATTAATATAGAGCCTAATACAGTTTGCTCGGCCTCCAAATTTTGTGGAGAATTATTTAAGTTAGATAATATTTCTATATTTTTGAGTGAGCTCATTATTACTTAATCTATATTATTTCAAAGATTGCTCTATTCAATCTTTTGTTTTTTTTAATTTTGTGGAGAACTTTATTGTTTAAAAATTTTACTCTACTTTAGGTTTAATATTTAAACTGACTGTAGCCTGTACTTCCGCATGTAGATTTACAAATACTTTAAAGTTTCCAGTAGATTTGATTTGTCCTTTAATTTCAATTTTTTCAGCCGATATTTCAATATTTTTTTGATTTTTTATTAATGATATTATTTCTTTAATATTTATTGAGCCATATAACTGACCGTTATCCATAGCTTCTTTGAAAATTTCTAATTCAATATTGTTAATTGATTTTGAAATTTCTTTTGCCTTTTCTTTTTCAATTTCATTTTTTTTATTAATCTCTGATTTTTGTTTTTCGAAATATTCTATGTTTTTTTTAGATGCTAAAAGCGCTTTTTTATTTTTAATTAAAAAATTCCTAGCATAACCATCATTAACCTCTACTTTTTGACCAATGGTTCCTAATTTTTTAATATTTTCTAATAAAATTACTTGCATTTGTTGTTATTCTCCTACGTATGGCATTAGAGCCAAAGCCCTTGCTTTTTTAATTTCTAGAGACAATTTTCTTTGCTTACCTAAGGATACATTTGTAATTCTGCTTGGTAATATTTTGGCTGTATCTGAAACATATTTTTTTAACAGTTTTAAGTTTTTATAATTAATTTCGGGAGCATTTTTTCCACTTAATGGACATGATTTGCTTTGCCTTTGATTTGATTTATTAAATAAAGAATTAGAATTGTTTTTGCCAAATTTTTTTTTATCTTTTTTTCTTTTCATCATAATGTTGTTTTTGTCAATTCTGAGTTTTCTTCTGGTATTTTTTTTATTTTAATTGATAAAAATTTTAATATCTTTTCCTCATATCTCTCAAAGTTTTCTATTTCTTTAATTACTTTGTTATTACCTTCAATATAGATATTATTGTATTTTCCTTTTGAGCTTTTTTTTATCTGGTAAGCCAGTGTTCTTACGCCCCAATCTTCTTCTCGCACTATTTTACTTTCATTTTTTTCAAGTATTTCGTTTATTTTTTTTCTAATTGTTTCTAGCTCTTGATTGTTAAGTTCCGGAGCTGTTATGTATGTATGTTCGTAGTATTTCATTATTTTAGTGTTTTCTTGCAAAAAAAGTTGTTAATTATATTAATATGCTTATCTTATCAAGCTATATAAAAAAGTTATAAAATTGAAAAAATCTATAATATTTCCAGGTCAAGGAGCTCAATATGTTGGTATGGGACATGATCTTTATCAAAATTATGCTGAAGCCAGAGAGGTTTATCAAGAAGTTGACGAAGCATTAAAATATAATTTAAGCAATATTATATTTAATGATAGCAATGGAGAAATTAATCTTACCTCAAATACACAGCCAGCAATCATGGCAACAGGAGTTGCAATTTTTAGAGTTTTGAAAAGTTTGTACAAAATTAATTTAACTGATTTTGATTTTTGTGCTGGACATTCTCTTGGAGAGTATACCGCTCTTGTATGTTCTGAAGCATTGTCTCTTAAGGAAGCTTCAATTTTGCTAAAGGCGAGAGGCGAGTCAATGCAAATAGCTGTTAAATCTGGTGAGGGGGCGATGGCTGCAATACTAGGAGCAGACATAGCAGAAATTGATCAAATTATTAATGAAGGTAGTTATGAATCCGTTGAAATTTCTAATGATAATTGTCCTGGACAAATAGTTATAAGTGGAAAAAAATTAGATGTAGAAAGCTGCACAAATGATGTTAAAAATAAAATTGGAAAAAAAAGTATTTTTTTACCAGTTTCAGCTCCTTTTCATTGCAAACTAATGACACCTGCTTCAAATAGAATGAGAGATCTGATTATAAGTTCAAATTTAAAACTACCCAAGATACCCATTATATCGAATGTAATAGCAAATCAGGTTAATGAAGTTGTGAAAATTAAAGAATTGCTTATAGAGCAAATATACAAAAGAGTTAGGTGGAGAGAAATAATAGAGTTTATGTTAAAGAATTCGGTTAAAAGTTTTACTGAAATTGGACCTGGCAAGTCTCTTAGTGGTATGCTTAAAAGATTTAAACAAGATATTTTAGTAAAAAGCTATAATGATTTAGCTGATACACAAAATTGATTATGTTAAATGTAAATTTGGAAAACAAAAAAGTAATTTTGACAGGAGGTTCTAGAGGAATAGGTCTTTCAATTCTAAAAAAACTGTATTCACTAAATTCACAAATATTAATTATTGGTTCTAATAAAGAAAATTTAGACAGAGTTAAAAAAATATATCCCAATATTTTTGTGGAAGTTTTTAATCTTAGTAATCACGATCAAATTGAAAATTTGTTTAATATTTGTATGGATAAATTGGGAGGCTTAGATGTTCTAATTAACAATGCAGGAATTACGAAAGATAATCTTGCTATTAGAATGAATAAAGCTGAATGGTCTGATGTAATTGATCTTAATTTGACCTCTAGTTTTTTAATGTGCCAAGAGGCAAT
>Ga0129336_10001796_pt1 | contig 13112 bp, 15 predicted proteins | sample CPB6_02_DNA_FD_96878 | JGI IMG/M metagenome (GOLD analysis project Ga0129336, IMG submission 96878) | Freshwater to marine salinity gradient microbial communities from Chesapeake Bay, USA - CPBay_Sum_0.6_0.2_DNA | ecosystem: Environmental > Aquatic > Marine > Coastal | place: USA: Chesapeake...
AGATCTAGCGCTTTCTCAACGGTAACCACCGCTCTATCAACACCAGCACAGTATCCGCGCGGCGCTGCCAAAAGCACTCGTTTAGCCATAACTGCATCCTATTAGCATTGCGCCGTGCTCGAAACTTCAAGTGATAAGCCGGTACCGGTGAGAGTTGTCTCAGAGGCCATCAGCGAGTACATCAATCGCTTGGGGCAGATCTGGGTTGAAGGTGAGATCGCACAGTTAAATGATCGAGCGGGTTCTGGCATGGTTTACATGCGGCTACGTGATCCCAGTGTTGATATGTACTTAGAGGTCACCTGCCCACGTGGTGTTTTCAAAGCTATCTCACCACTTTCGGAAAATGCCCGTGTAGTTATTCACTCCAAAGTAAATTTTTATACTCCAACTGGAAAACTCTCTCTCAATGCCAAAGAGATAAGGCAGGTTGGAGTTGGTGAATTACTTGCTCGCCTTGAAGCGCTAAAGAAAGTTCTCGCCGCAGAGGGTTTGTTTGCTGATGAAAGAAAAAAACCACTCCCATTTCTTCCCAACAAGATTGGCTTAATTTGTGGTCGCGCCAGCGCTGCAGAAAAAGATGTTAAGGAAAATGCTCGTCGTCGTTGGCCGTCGGTTCGATTTGAAACAAGAGAGGTAGCGGTCCAAGGTGCTGAAGCGGTAGTTCAAGTATCTAATGCCTTGCGCGAGTTAGATGCCGATCCGGAGATTGATGTCATCATCATTACAAGAGGTGGCGGCTCCTTTGAAGATCTCTTGCCATTCTCCGATGAAGGGCTGGTCAGATTAGCCGCCTCTTGTACGAAGCCAATTGTTAGCGCCATTGGCCATGAACAGGACATCCCGCTTTTGGATCTAGTTGCAGATCTGCGCGCCTCTACCCCAACCGATGCGGCCAAGAGAGTTGTGCCAGATTTCCAGGAAGAGCAGACCAAAATTAAGAATCTGCGGGATCGCGCAGATCGAAAGATAAATGATTTGGTGGTGCTGGAGATGAGCAAGATTGTTAATTTAATTCAGCGGCCCGTGATGAAGGATCCAATTGTTATGGTGACAACCCGCGAAGAGATAGTCAAAGGTTTGAAAGCCCGATCACAGATGAGCATGCACTCTCGATTGGTCAGGGCTTATGACGAGGTTTCCCATATCGCAGCACGGGTGCGCACGCTTTCCCCGCAGGCCACTTTGGATCGAGGCTATGCGGTGGTTCAAAAGTTGGGTGGTGGGATTGTTACCGACCCGGCGGCGTTGACCAAAGGTGAAGAGATTCGGATTCGATTGGCAAAAGGTGTGGCGGTTGCGACAGCTTCCGGCCCAGGTTCAGAAAAGAAAAGCGAGTAGATTACGAATATGGCCTCCAGCAATAAAGAAAATCTCAGCTATGAAGCAGCCCGTGATGAGTTGGCCAAAGTTGTTACTGCTCTTGAAGCCGGCGGTGCGGGACTAGAAGAGTCATTGCAACTTTGGGAGCGCGGCGAAGAACTTGCTGCTATCTGCCAAGAGTGGCTGGATGGTGCCCGGGCAAAGTTAGAAGCGGCTAAATCTGAAACAGAGAATCAGTAAAAATGCCAGAGTTCATTTATGAGGATCTCCTCCCAATTGGTGAGGATGCCACCGAGTATCGCTTGGTCAGCAAAGAGGGTGTTTCGACTTTTGAAGCTGATGGCAGAATCTTTCTAAAGGTCACCCCAGAAGCAATAAGAAACCTAACCCAGGTAGCGATTCATGACATCAACCATTACCTGCGCTCTGCTCACCTCCAACAATTAGCAAACATCCTCGAAGATCCCGAGAGCTCACCTAATGATCGCTTTGTTGCTTTGGATTTATTGAAAAATGCCAACATCTCAGCGGGCGGAGTTTTACCGATGTGTCAGGACACCGGCACCGCATTGGTTATGGGCAAAAAAGGGCAACAGGTATTAACCTCTGAAAGAGATGAGGTAACTATCTCTCGTGGCATTTACGATGCCTACACTCAATTAAATCTGCGCTACTCCCAACTCGCAGCGGTGACGACCTGGGAGGAGAAAAATACTGGCAATAATCTGCCGGCCCAGATTGAGATTTACTCAGATTACGAGCATGCAGATGAGTACAACTTTCTTTTCATCGCAAAAGGCGGCGGCAGCGCCAACAAATCATTTTTGTATCAGGAAACTAAAGCGGTTCTAAATCCAACCGCTTTTATCGCCTGGCTTGAAGACAAATTGCGTTCATTAGGAACCGCTGCTTGTCCGCCGTATCACCTAGCGATTGTTATTGGCGGAACCTCTGCTGAGTTCACCGCTAAGACCGCAAAGTTGGCCTCCACCAAATATCTGGACTCACTGCCATCGCAAGGAAATGCCAAGACTGGACGTGCCTTCCGGGATATGGCGCTAGAAAAAGAGGTCTTTGCTCTAACTCAAAAGCTAGGAATCGGCGCGCAATTTGGCGGAAAGTATTTCTGTCACGATGTTCGGGTAATTCGCCTACCGCGTCACGGAGCATCATTGCCAATCTCTATCGCGGTTTCTTGCTCTGCCGATCGTCAGGCCAAAGCCAAGATCACAAAAGAGGGCGTCTTTATTGAGAAATTAGAGACTGAGCCAGCACATTTCTTGCCAGAGACAGCTGATTTTCATCTTGATGACAATGTTGTGAGGATTGATCTCAACCAACCAATGGCAGATATCCTCGCCGAACTCTCGAAGCATCCCGTAAAGACTCGAGTATCTCTCACCGGAACTTTGGTAGTAGCGCGGGATTTAGCACATGCCAAAATCAAAGAGCTAGTAGATAGTGGAAAATCAATGCCGGAGTACTTTAAAAAGTATCCGGTTTACTACGCCGGTCCGGCAAAGACCCCAACCGGTTACGCCTCAGGCTCTTTTGGTCCAACCACCGCCGGTCGCATGGATTCCTATGTTGATTACTTCCAATCACTTGGTGGCTCTATGGTGATGTTGGCAAAAGGCAACCGTTCTAAACAGGTTACTCAGGCCTGTCAGAAACATGGCGGTTTTTATTTGGGATCAATCGGTGGACCAGCAGCGAGATTGGCGCAGGATTGCATCAAAAAGGTTGAGGTTTTGGATTACGAAGAGCTTGGCATGGAGGCGATCTGGAAGATCGAGGTCGAAAACTTCCCAGCTTTTATCGTGGTTGATGACAAAGGAAATGATTTTTTTGCCGACAACGGCAAGCCATTAACTATCGGGGTAAAGCCAGAGGTTTAGTAATAACGGGAGCGCTTGAATTTTGCTAGCGCCTTGCAAGGTGTTTCATAACGTACATCGATGTAATGCAACCCCCAGGTAATTTGGGTTACGGGGTTGGTGCGCCAATCAGTCCCGATGATCTCCATCTTGGTTGCGGGTAGAGCCTGCGGAATTCCATGGGCACCACTTGTCTTATTGCGGGCCCTGTAATTCCAATGACTCTCTTTAGTCCACAAAGTATCTAGACATGAGAACTGGTACTTGCCCCATCCGTACTTCTCTTTGGCAATCTCAGCGCCAACTTTGCGGGCTCCCTTTGCGGTTCGGGCCAGCTCCACTTTTTTCATCATTATTGAAACCATCAACATGTCCCAGGCCATCACGGTGGAGCGCTCATTCATTTCAAGCAAGGTGGGCCAGGTCGGCTCGGTCTCGCCAGGGATAGCTGCGCGAAGATCGGCGACTGGGGTTGGAGTGATCTCGACTTCGATTGGGAGGGTTGGTTGGGCATACGCCACCTCGACAGAGGAGATAAACAGGGTCGCGAAGGCAACGCTGGCAACAACAAGACGTTGTCTAAGCATGAAGCAATCGCCTCCATCTGTCTCAGCCACCCAGGGCAGCCAAAAGTCGAGTTTAAGTTTTGGGGGAATTGGGGTTTAGGGTGACAAAGCCCGGGGTGAGTCGCAAATTAAACCTTGCGAGTGGCGGAAAAAAAGAAAATCTCACAGGAAATGTGGATAACAAAACCCCAGTTCAGCCCGTATAAAGTCCAATTTATCCCTTTTGTAATAAAACCCCCAAAAATCGAGGTTTTGCCCCTAAGCAAAGAGTTGAACTGGATCCTCCAAAAGCTCCGTTACCAGAGCGGCAATCTGGGAGCGCTCTGATCTGGTCAAGGTGACATGGGCAAAAAGCGGATGGCCCTTTAAAGACTCTATGACCGCGACCACTCCATCATGACGGCCCACCCTTAGGTTGTCCCGCTGGGCGATGTCATGGGTTAACACCACTCGGGAGCCTTGTCCAATTCTGGAGAGCACAGTTAGCAGTACCCCGCGCTCCAAGGATTGCGCCTCATCAACGATGACAAAGGAGTCATGCAGCGAGCGACCTCGGATATGGGTTAGGGGAAGGACTTCAATCAATCCCCGATCCATGACCTCTTCAATAACCTGCGCAGAGACAAGAGCACCAAGTGTGTCAAAAACCGCCTGAGCCCAAGGCGACATCTTTTCGCCCTCGCTGCCTGGAAGGTAACCCAGCTCCTGACCGCCGACTGGATAAAGGGGACGGAAGACCACAATCTTCTTATGCAATCTGCGTTCGAGGACCGCCTCCAAACCTGCGCAAAGTGCGAGCGCAGATTTTCCAGTTCCGGCCCGGCCACCGAGTGAGACGATGCCGATTTCATTGTCCAGCAATAAATCAAGTGCGATGCGTTGTTCTGCCGAGCGACCATGGATTCCAAATGCGGTTTTGTCGCCGCGGACTAAGACTAGAGATTTGTCAGAGGTAACCCTGGCCAGTGCACTTCCTTTTTCCGAGTGCAAAACAACTCCAGTGTGACAGGGCAAATCCTGAGCGATTGGATCGCTTATCTTTTCCCCGGCATAAAGTGAATCGATAACCTTGCCGCCAACTGTGGCATCAACCATTCCGGTCCAACCACTTGAGGGTGCGAGCTCTGCTCGATACTCCTCGGCTGAGATACCAACTGAGGAAGCCTTAACCCGCAGCGGCAGGTCCTTGGTAACTAGAACTACATCTTTTCCTTCACTAACTAGGTTTCTTGCCACCGCCAAAATCCGGGAGTCATTTGTGCCATCTCGCAAAAAGCCATGAGGCAGAGATGAAGTGTCTGTGTGATTAAGCTCCACCGAGAGCACTCCGCCAGAGGCGTTAATCTTTAATGGTTGATCAAGACGGCCATGTGAAATACGTAGATCATCTAGTTGACGTAGAGCGGCCCTGGCAAAGTAGCCCAGCTCTGGATGATCTCTCTTAGTTTCTAACTCTCCGATTACAGCGATCGGAATGATGATTTCATGCTCGGCAAATCTAAAGAAGGCGGTGGGATCAGCCAGCAAAACGCTGGTGTCCAGGACATAGGTTTTTCGTCCTGCGGAGCTGCTACGGGCCAAGTAACTCCTTCTTATTCTGTTTTCTAGAGCTTAAAGTTCGTGAATTTCACGCTCAAAAAGCTAGGGAAGTGAGTTGGGAAAAAGATAAATCCTCAACGCCGCGAAATCACGCGACACGCTCAAGTAGAGGTTGAGGTTTACCCTCTATTTACCCAATCTTCTCTCTCGCGCGGCATAGGAGCGCAAAGCACGTAAAAAATCCACACGTCGAAAATCTGGCCAGTATGCCTCGCAAAAATAAAACTCTGACTGATGGCTTTGCCACAACAGGAATCCACCTAAGCGCTGCTCTCCAGAAGTTCGGATTACCAACTCGGGATCTGGTTGTCCTGCTGTGTAGAGATACTTATCAATTGAAGCTACCGACAATTCATCAGCAATTTGAGTGATGGGTTTACTAACCGTCTCGCACTCCTGCAGATACTTCTTAAAAGCATCGACGATCTCTAGCCTGCCGCCATACCCAATCGCCACATTTACAGTAATGCCTGAAATGGCAGAGGTCTTCGCCTCTGCGTTTTTTAATCTGGTGGCCAACTGCTCCGGCAATAACTCGAGTGATCCCACGGGGCGAATTCGCCATCTTCCAGTAGCACTTAAATCATCCACGGTCTCAGCAATTATCGAGATTAGCTTTTCCAACTCCTGTGGCGAGCGCTTCAAATTGTCACTGGATAGCAGCCACAAAGTCACAACATTTATATCGGTCTCTTCGCACCATTGCAGTAACTCAATGATTTTCTCAGCACCGGCGCGATGGCCTCGAGATGAAGATGTGTCCCCCGTGGGTGAAGGATTTTCTCTGGACCATCTCCGATTGCCATCAAGGATTACCCCAATATGGTGCGGAGTGCGAGAGAGATCCAACTGCGCCATCAATCTGGCTTCGTAGATCGGGTAAACCAGAGATTTAACTAATGAGCGCAACCTCATTTAATAGGAAACTCCCTCATTACCTTGCGCTCTGCAACAAATGAAGCGACCGGCAAGGTTCCTGCCAGGATAAAGAGAATCATCCGATTAATTGTGAACCGGGCCTTGGCGGTAAAGTGGATTGCAGCCAAAACATAGAAGGCATAAACGTAGCCATGCACAAAGGGAATCCACTTCACCTTTGCAGCAAGCTCTGGATCATCAAGTAAATAGACCACCGGAAGCTCAACAAACCAGAGAAGCAGGGACATGATACCGGCGGCAAAGGCCATAAATCTAAAACGCTTAATTGCACCGTTCAATGCACCATCCCCTTTTCCTTGTTTTCCCGCTGCCTGCTATAGAACGGTAGAAAAACTACTACCAGGGCCATGAGCCACCAAATAATGACATAGGAAATGTGCTGCCAGTAGTAACCCGGCACCTTCGGCTTAATGGGATCGACCTGTGCCCGCTTCAACTCTAAGGGTTTGCCGTTTAACATCTCTGAATCCGCCACAACGTAACCATCGTAAACCGGCAGGTTGTAGTTAGCCACTAGCAATGATGGATCTAATCGACTTAACCGGTCTTCAGATTTTGCAGCCCGATTTTCAAACTGGCGGAGCATCAATCTTCCTTTAACAAAGACCTCGCCCTTTGGCAGCTCATCTGTTTCGGTGCCACGAACGACCAGAATCGCTCCACCGCCATTGACCTCAAGCAATCCAACTAACCAGGTGCCAATTTTTTCCTGGTTATCAATCTGACCCGGCGCATCAAACTGTGCAACGTACTGTCCGGAAAACTCTACGATTCGATTAATCGCGCTGTCCTTCAGGTTTTGTGAAGGAGCAGCTACCTTACTTAACGCGACAATCGGTTTCTCAATATAAGGCTTTTGCAACTCTTTTAACTCAGAAGCACGATCCAACTGCCAAAAACCGAGCCGGACAAAGATTAAAGCGAAAACAACAACCAGGGCAATAAAGCCGGATTTCTTAAACCAATTACTATTACTTTGATTCATCATTTAAACGACGATCTTCCATCCGCTTCCAGCGTTTATAGAAACTACGCAACAACACCACGGTTGCAGCTGTCAAGAAGATCATCGTTAGTGAACCAGCAATACCGGCATCAAATACAGGTTGTTCCATGACATCATTCTCCCATGCCTGCCGCATTCTCGAATCTCCCCCCTGAAACTCGCGATTTGATGCGGCAGCGTTATGGTTATAGAGAAAGTGCTCGCAGTGGGCGAGTATTAGCAATTCTTCTCGCTGCAATATTTCTGCCCTGGCTAGCCTGGAGCGCCTGGCACCATTCAAACCCCGAGATCAGAGTTACCTTAATTAGTTTTCAAAGCGAAACCGCTAATTCAATTGAGATTACCTATCAAGTTGAGCAACGTGACCCCAGGCAGCAATTGCGTTGCACTTTGTTGGCCCGAGATATCGATAAAAATGTGGTTGGCGAAATCGAACAGTTGATCCCCGCGTCTAACCAAGAAAAGCAAACCTTCACCACCACGATTCCAACCCGCATAGCGGCGGTTAATGCTGCGGTCTTGGATTGTCATGCAGCACGGGGTTGAAGAAAGTAGGCTAGGCCTCACTTATGAGCAAGACCTGGTTAACACAAGAGGCAGCTGACCGTTTAGCTGCGGAGCTCGCGCACCTTGAAACTACCGGTAGATCTGAGATTGTTAAAAAGATCGAGTCGGCACGGGCCGAAGGTGATCTAAAAGAGAACGGTGGTTACCACGCTGCCCGTGAGGAACAAGGCAAGATGGAGGCGCGCATCCGCCAACTTAAACACATGCTAGAAAATGCAGAGATTGGGACACCACCTGCAGCAGCGGAAGGCACCGTTGCCCCCGGCATGAAAGTTACAGTGGAGATTATGGGCGATGAGATGCAGTTCCTATTGGGCTCTCGTGAGATCGCCAGTGGCGACATTGATGTTTACAGCGAGAAGTCCCCGTTAGGTAGCGCTGTCATGGGCGCAAAGATTGGCGAAGAGAAAAGCTACACCGCGCCAAATGGCAAAAACATCTCAGTAAAAGTGCTTAAGGCTGAGATCTACAGCTGATTACTTGGCTGCGGTGTTGATGTATTTCCGCACACTGAGCGGAATAAATACCGTCATAATCAAAACCATATAGATCAAAGACATCTCGAGTGGGTTTTGGCTCGGCCAAGAGTTTGCCGTAACTCCGAAAATATTCTCTAACCCAAATAACTCTCGGCATCCCGCCACCATTGTTGAAACTGGGTTCCACTCTGCAAAGTACTGCAACGCCTTTGGCATACCTGTGGTTGGTGCAAAAGCATTAGACAGGAAGGTGAGTGGAAATACCGCGATGAAAACAGCTGCGTTAGCAACTCGCGCAGATCTCACAGATAACCCAATCAATACGCCAACCCATGACATGGCAAAGCCAAAGAGCAGCAGAAATGCAAAGCCTAGAATCACATTTAAGAACCCAGATGAAGGGCGCCAGCCCACTAAATATCCTGCCAGCCCCATAACTGTTAAAACCACAATATTCAGGGTGCTATCACCTAATGCTCTGCCAAATACCACTGCAGATCTAGAGATTGGCAATGATCTAAAGCGATCAATTAATCCTTTTTGCATATCCTCAGCGAGACCAACCGCGGTGCCAGCCAAGGTAAATGCCACTGTTTGTACAAAGATTCCGGGCATCAACAATTGAACATAATCAACACCGGGAATTCCAGTTGAGATTGAGCCACCGAATACATAGCGGAAAAGGAGCACAAACATCACTGGCTGGATAGTTGAAAAGATCAAAACTTCAGGAACTCGGATGAGCTGCAGCAATTGCCGCTTGGTAACTACTAAAGAGTCAGAGATCGCATACTTCATTTCTTTTTCCTCTTTCGCGCCCGAGGATCAACTACTTCCTCTTCCTTCTTATCCTCCGCAGCATGGCCGGTCAAAGCAATGAAGACATCATCGAGCGAAGGTCGTTTTAAACCAATATCCAATGGATGAATTCCCGCATCATCAAAGGATCGAGCTGCTTCAATCAGCGCCTTAGATCCTGTTGTAACCGGTGCCGATACCTGTCGGGAGCTTTCCTCCACCAAAGCTTTTCCACCGCTGACTCGCTCCACAATCTCTGTAACCTTTTTTAGATCCTGAGATTCAGCAACGATTTCTAAACGCTCGCCGCCAACCTGACGCTTGAGTTGATCAGAGGTGCCTCGCGCAATCACTGTTCCGAGATCAATTACAGCAATGTCATCAGCTAACTGATCCGCTTCCTCCAAATACTGGGTGGTCAAAAGAAGCGTAGTGCCATCTTTTACCAATGAATCAATAACGCCCCACATCTCTTGGCGGCCACGAGGATCTAAACCGGTAGTAGGTTCATCCAAGAACAAAATCTTTGGTCTTACTATCAAAGAAGCAGCTAAATCTAAGCGGCGACGCATTCCGCCTGAGTAGGTACGGATCGGACGTTTTGCCGCATCTGTTAAAGAAAACTGCTCAAGTAACTCCTCTGCTCTCTTTTTGGAAGCAGATGGCGAGAGGTGATACAAACGGCTAAACATAACTAAGTTGTCCCAACCAGTAAGCGTTTCATCAACCGCTGCATACTGACCTGACAAGCCAATTACTTCGCGAACTTGATCAGGATTTTTAATGACATCAATTCCAGCGACTGTTGCATGGCCCGAATCCGGTGTTAACAATGTTGCGAGAATTCTCACAGTAGTAGTCTTGCCGGCGCCATTTGGCCCAAGTACGCCTAAAACCGTGCCTTCTTCGACATCTAGATTCAATCCATTTAGAGCTTTGACAGCGCCCTTGTCATAGGTTTTAACCAAATTCTCTGCAATAACACTTTTCACAGAGGTGAGAGTAGTAACCTTTGAGTCTTGAGCCAAATTTACGTTAGGAAAACATGCGCAACAAAGCAAAAGTAGACCACTCCAAGCCGCTAACCCACCGAGAGATTCTCATAATTATGTCCAGTCTTATGACTGGATTACTCCTGGCTGCGCTAGATCAAACCATTGTTTCAACCGCATTAAAAAGTATCGTTGAAGATTTCAATGGCTTAAATCATTACACCTGGGTAGTCACTGCTTACCTGCTTACTTCAACCGCATCCACACCTTTGTACGGCAAAATCTCCGATCTCTACGGACGCCGTCCGGTTTATCAATTCTCTATTATTGTATTTTTAATTGGCTCATTTTTAGCTGGTGCTTCAACCTCGATGGAACAACTAATTGTTACCCGCGCAATTCAAGGAATCGGCGCCGGTGGTTTGATGGGTCTTACCTTCGTAATAGTTGGCGATATAGTTTCACCTCGCGAGCGCGGTAAGTATCAAGGTTTGTTTGGTGCAGTTTGGGGAATCTCTTCAGTTGCCGGTCCGCTGTTAGGTGGTTTTTTCTCAGATAGCGGCTCAATCCTTGGTATTACCGGTTGGCGTTGGATTTTCTACATCAACCTACCTTTTGGAATCCTGGCTCTAGTAGTTACTTCTATGGTCCTGCATATTCCAAAGGTTAAGCGGGAACACAAGATTGATTTCCTTGGTGCTCTGCTCATGGTGATTTCAGTCGTAGCGCTATTGCTCGCACTATCAGTGCTCGGCCCAGAAAATGGTTGGAATGATTCTCGCACCGTAATCACATTATTGGCTGGTGTGATCTTTGCTGTTTTGTTCGTAATCTGGGAGTTAAGAGCAAAAGAGCCGATTTTGCCTATGAACTTGTTCAAGAATCGCACCTTCACCTTAACCTCAATTATCGGTTTCATTATCGGTGCGGGAATGTTCGGTGCGATTGTTATGTTGCCGCTTTACCTTCAGATTATTCAAGGTAACTCTGCTACAGATGCTGGATTAAGGCTAATTCCTTTGATGATCGGAATTCTTACCTTTACTGTCACGAGTGGTCGACTAATCACAAAAACTGGTCGCTACAAGAAGTATCCAGTCTCCGGTACTTTACTAATGGCCTTTGGTGTTTACTTAATGAGCACGGCACATGTTTCAACCCCGTACTGGCAAATCGCTATTTTTGCGGTAATTATCGGTGGCGGATTAGGTCTATGTATGCAGACCATCGTTATTGCGGTGCAGAATGCGGTGGAGTTTAAAGATCTTGGTATCGCTACCTCCTCAAATACGTTTTTCCGCTCCCTTGGTGGTGCTTTTGGAACCGCGATATTTGGAACTATCTTGAGTAATCGAGTTGCTGAGAACCTACAGACTCAACTTGGTGGATCAACAGCGGTCGAACCTGGAATCCTGGAGACTTTAACTAGCAACACCTCGATTATTGCAACTTTGCCAGCAGAAATTCAGGCAAAGGTTTTGGAGGCTTTTGCAGATTCTTTCCAAGTTGTGTTCCTCAGCGCCTTCCCAGTTGTTGCACTAGCTTTCTTCTTTTCAATCGCACTAGAGGAAAAGCCATTGCAGGATAGCCAAAGCCATGCCTCTGCAAGACAGGATGCGGCAGGAGAGGCGCTTGGCTAAAAAGATTAAATCCCCATTTAAGGGACTTCCAAAAGAGGTTTCCGTCCTAACCGCAATCTCATTTTTGGTCGCAGTGGGTTTTGGTTTGATAATTCCAGCCATACCAATCTTTGCAAAAACCTTTGGCGTCTCAAATACTTTGATTGGCTTAATTATCTCCTCTTTCGCAATCATGAGATTTGTATCAGGACTCTTCTCCGGAAAATTAGTTGATCGATTTGGAGAGAGAGTCGTTCTTGGCTTTGGCTTATTCATGGTTTCGATATTCACATTACTGGCGGGTTTAGCTCAAAGTTATGAGCAGCTGCTCATATTTAGAACCGTAGGTGGTCTTGGCTCTTCAATGTTCTCGGTATCTGCAGGAGCGCTAATTCTCCGAGTGGTTGCAGATAATCAAAGAGGTAGAGCGCAATCCCTTTATAACGGTGGATTTATCGCAGGTGGAGTAGCAGGACCTGCCTTTGGTGGCGCACTAATCTCTCTTTCTCCACGAGCTCCATTTTTTATTTACTCAGGGCTATTGATCGCTGCTGGAACTGTTTCCATGATTTATCTACATGAGAGTCGTTTAGGGGCAAAAGTCGAGGTAAATCAAGAGGAACGTGCTTTAACTATCCGTGAAGCGTTACAAATCAAGCCTTACCTTTACTCACTTTTCTTAGCTTTCTTAGGGAGTTGGATTCTCTTTGGCATGCGCTCCTCAATCTTGCCACTATTCGTAGTTGAAGATTTAGGTGCCAGCGCATCCCTAGTGGGATTGAGCTTTACCATTGCCTTGATTGCGCAAGGTTCGGTAATGGTGCGTGCCGGAAAATACTCTGATAAAAATGGCCGTAAACCAGTCATTCTCACCGGTTTCTCCATAGTTATGTTGGCCCTCGCTATTTTGGTTTTATCAACCAACACCACCATCTACCTGCTTGGCATGATTGTTATGGGGTTGGGTGCCGGTTTTGCCGCGTCTGCTGGAGCGATTGTGGGTGATGTAATAAAGGGTAAGAGTGGAAAGGTTTACGCCTTCTGGCAGATGGCGGGCGATGCCGGAATGATGGTTGGTCCAGTGCTTTTGGGATTTATCTCAGATTACTTCTCCTACCGCACCGCTATTGCATTTAGCGCGGCGATTTTTTCACTTGCAATTATTGCGGCAATAAGAATCCCCGAGACCAATACCGCTAGCCTCGGGGATTCCCGTAAACCTCAATTAAACGAGGGTTAGTCGTTATTGCCGCGCAAAATTGCAAGTAAGCGCAGCACCTCTAGATACAACCAAACCATGGTCATAAGTAGGCCAAAACCGGCACGCCACGACTCTTCCTGTGGCAC
>Ga0129336_10001799_pt1 | contig 13099 bp, 2 predicted proteins | sample CPB6_02_DNA_FD_96878 | JGI IMG/M metagenome (GOLD analysis project Ga0129336, IMG submission 96878) | Freshwater to marine salinity gradient microbial communities from Chesapeake Bay, USA - CPBay_Sum_0.6_0.2_DNA | ecosystem: Environmental > Aquatic > Marine > Coastal | place: USA: Chesapeake Bay...
AAGGGGCCGGAGGCGGCCATGCGCGCACGCGACCCGATCGCGTTCCGTGGGTTGTGGAGCGAATACTCCAACCGCTACCCGCAGTCTGCCCGCATCGCCGTAACACAGGACGCTTTCCGCCAGATGGGGGGCGAGTCGCCTATCGAGCAGGGGCTTCGCCAGGCTGGCGATTACCAGAGCTACATGCAGCAGATGAAGGCCGCAGGCGCGGAAGAGTTCATGCTAACACCGCAATCGTTCGCGGCATCGGATGTCAGGAAGCGCGAGAAGGGGCGCGAGACGATGCAGGAGTTCTATAAAGGGCGTGGGACTGGGGAGAAGGTCGGTGATATGAGTCAGGATGTTCCGTTTAAGAAGAAGGGTGCCGAGGCTATGGTCAAGGTGCCGGTCGGCCCGCGTGGCGAGTTGCAGCTTGATAAGGCTGGTCAGCCAGCCACTAGGTTCCGCACGCTTCCGCAGAGCGAGGTGGACCGGTTGAAACTGGAGCAGGGCAAGCTCGGATTAGGTGTTAGAGAGCTAGGGGTGGCCGAGCAGCGGATGACAGAAACCGAAAAGATGCAAGAGGCAGAGCCAAGGCTGAGGGAGCAGGAGAATATCCTTAGCGGATACGAGGAGACCGAAAAGAGGCGTAGCGAGCGATACAAGCTGGAAGGGCTTATCGAACAGGATGCTGATATCAGGGACAATCCCGAATACGGAGCATTAGTGGCTGAGGCTTATACCGCAGTCGCCAGTGGCGTGTCGGCCGAGAATGCGATGCGTGATTTGCGGTCGTCCGCTCAGTTGCCAGCACTAAAGGAAGAGCGCCAGCGCGAACGTGAGCGCCAGCGCGAAGAGCGTAGTCAGAAGGCAAAGATGGAGTATCTTGAAAAAGTACAGGGTTATCGAAAAGACATATACGATCAACAGCAGCGAGATCGTCTTGAGATCGAAAAATACAAACAGGCTGGGAACCTTCAGCAAGCGGCAATGGCAGCCCGACGTGCAGAGTTAGACGCCGAAAAACATATTGGAGTATTGAATCGCGCTCTTGCGGCTGCTGAGGCTGATTTAAGGACCAAAGACCCAGTAGAAGATGCTGAAGCGGTATCAGCGTTGAGCAGAACAGTTTCTTCAATAATTGATGAAAAAAATAAGTTCTTAAATGCTCAATCTGAATTTAGAGAAACCATAAACGCAGCCCCATCTGCTGGTTCCGTAAGGGTTCCAGAATATCAAGGATTTGGCGGGCAGCCTCAGTCTGCAGCTCCTACGAGTGGTGATGTAAGAATCAGGATGCCAGATGGAAGGATTTTTGAAGTGGATCCATCAGCAGTTGAGTCAGCATTAAGATTGGGTGGAGTAAGAATATAATGGCAAGAATAGGTTCTATCGCAGAGCTAGAGGCAATGTATGGCTCGCAGCCTTCTGCGCAGCCTACTCGCAGGATATCATCCATAGCAGAGTTGGAGTCTATGTATGGGCAGCCATCTCGACAACCTGAACCATCCTTCGACTTCGTAGGCCCAGTCCGCCCAAGCGAGGAATACAGTCCGCAGTTCATGGGGCCGATCGCCCCTCCGTCTCCGCGTGACGCGCTCCAGCGCCAAGTCGACGCGACGATTTCTGCGCGCGAGACATCGCAGCGTTACGCGACGCTGCCGAAGCGCGTGGCTGATGTATACAACGTCTACAAGAACGAGGATCTTGCCCGCGAAGCATTGGACTTGGCCGACCAGCTCAAGATCGAATACCCAGAATATGGCGAGGACATCGAAGACCTTCTGATGAAGGGGCTTCGGCCAGAAGATATCCGCACCCAGATCACACAGAAGCGCGAGCGCAAGCGTCGCCAGTCCGAGCTTGCTACGCAGTACCCGGACTTCGCGAAAGATGTGGACAAGCTATTCGGTGAAGGATTCTCGCCAGAAGAAGTAACATCGCGGATGGAGGCGATGGCTGGCGCGAAGGCGCGTATTGAGCAGCGGAATCAGGAAGCACTCGATCGTAAGTCGGCTGAAACATACGCCAAGGAGATCGAGGCGCAGCAGGCTCGCACTCGCGAAATACTTTCAACCGCTGGAATAGAGGCTGGTCCATCTGCCAGTAGGGTTGGAGAGCTAACTCGCCAGATAGAAGTCGGGCGCGCTGCCGGTCAGGACATATCTGATCTTGAGCGCGAGCGCCGACTCATCCAAGCGTACGGAATCCAAGGGCTTCCGATCGTTGCTAGGATTTCCGCTCTTCGTCGCAGACTATCTACGGCACCTGAATCAGAAAGGGCTGACATTCAGTTCCTTATTAACTCGCTACAGCGCGGACTTGGTGGGGCCACCACGGAGCAGGTTGCAACTGCGCAGCTAACGCCTGGGGAGGCTCTCACACAGCAGCTGTATGGTCAAGCTAGGGGTGCTGTAACAGGGGCAACACTCGGCGCAGCTAGACCATTATTTGAGCGCGCTGAAGAGGCGACCGGGGGTGTGGTTCCGAGACAAGGAATCGGAGAAACAGCTGCAGAGGCTATTGGCGGATTGGCTACAGGCGTAGTTGGTGCAGGCGCATTGGCTCCATCCGTTAGTGGTTTATACGCAGGACTCGGCGGAGTCGGGGCGCAGGCAGCCACGCGGGGGACAATAGGCGGCATCCAGTCTGGAGTCCAAACCGCAATCTCGCTCGCCCAAGGGGCTGATATATCGCCAACAGATGCGGCTGTAAATATAGGCCAAGGCATCTTGTCGTCTGCGCTATCAGTTCCGATTGCGGCCAAGGTTCCAGGCGTAAAGCTGAACGCAGCGGCCCAGGTCGCAGGCGACTTCGTCGTCGACCTAGCCGCCGACGTCGGATACCGCGACCGACTGAAGGACCAGAGCTTCGTTGACTGGTTGCTGAAGGAAGAGCTTCCGAACCTTGCGGTCTCGATCGCAGGCGCTGGCAAGGATGTGCTGGACGCTTGGGCAGCAAAGACAGAGATCCGCAGGTTGTTCGACCAGCGGATGCGGTCTGGCGCGGCTACGCCGCCTCCGCCTACAAGGGCGGAGCCAGCGGAGCCGGAGTTGGCGACGAGGCCCACCGTGGAGACTGAAACACCTGCTCCTGCAAGGGACTTCGTTTTGGATCCAGTAACTGGTAGGCCGGTCGAAACAGAGAGGGTTGGCACGACCGATGATCTATTCAAGATCAAGCTGAAGTCTCTTGGATACTCGGATGATGAAGCCGCCAGAGCATTGGCAGAGTTCCGTAATCGTGGTGACACGGACTCTGACATTGAAGAAAACATCAAGGACATTGAGTACGCTCAGCAACAGGCTTCTGCCACTTCAGAAGCTCGTCGAAAAGAGGCGACCGAAACAGCTCGCCGAGCCCGCGAGGACGTAGAGTTCCGCCGTAGGCAGATTGAAGAACGCGCAGTAGAGCCGACTCCACGCCCCGAACCTGCACCAAAGCCAGAGCCTCTCCCCCCAGCCCGCCCGTCCGGACCAGTTACCGAGTTCACCTCGGCAGATGATCTTCGCGCAAAGCTGCAAGAGAAGATCGCAGGTGCGACCAACAAGCGGCAGGCGATCAAAGAAGATGCGCGTTACTATGGTGTATCTACGAACGGCAAGACCGCTCAACAGGTGGTTGATGAGATTGTGGTGGCGGCCACGAAGGCTCCAGAACCAACACCGATTCAAAGCAAACCGATCGCCGAAGCGCCCACCCAAGCACCTTCGGTTACGGCAGTCGACTCGCCCGTCGATCTTCCAAGAAACACGGACCTGATGAGCAAGGCTGGCGTTGCTGCGGCCAATAGATATGTTATAGAAAATCAGGGCATAAAAGTAGGCGATACGATTACATCAAAGTCTTACAAAGAAACGCTTACGGTAGATTCAATCAATAATGATGGATCAATAAATGTAACAACGAGTACCGGCAGGAGAATGACCATAACGGCACTCGCCGATGGCGATAGGTTTAGTGGTTACAAATCTCTCTATACCGTAAAATCAAGAGCATCTGAATCAGTTACAGAGGCACCTGCTCCTCGCCCCCCAGTAGCCGAGGAGCCAGCCGCTCGCCCGGTTCCAGAAGAAAAGATACCTGGAACCAGGGCGATCGCTCAAAGAATAGAAAACGCGGAAAATAAATTCGTTGAATTCGCAATGGAGTCAGCCGGACTTACAAGAGAGCAAGCCGTTAAGGCACTTGAATCTTACAAGAAGGCGAAGGCTATAAAGATAGATCCCATAGGCGGACAGTTCAGCTTTAAGCATGGTGGATTTGCAGAAGCTGACGTTCTTAGGCGTGCGGCTGGTTTAGGGGACGTTGTTGCCCCGGTCGCGCGCGTCGAACAGCCATCCGCCCGGGCGTTACGCCCAGAGGAGCCAGCGCCAGAGGCGGGGAAGAAGGCTCGTGGATTCTCGTCGTATAAACGCGAAGGACTAACACCGATCATCGACTATATCAACGATGAGGGCGGGTTGCTCCCGAGAAGCAAACTGAGAAACAAGCAAGGCGGCGAGTATGATGCCGCTCCTTCTGTATCAGAACTAGGCGGGTTCGGGCGAGCTGTATATGGCGGAAGCATCCCGGCTGATGAAATGGCTACGATGCTTTACAACACAGGGCTTATTGATGACGCAAGCCCAGACCTAATGTTCTCCAAGATAAGGTCGGAAATAAACTCCTATCGACAGAATAGGTCGCGCAATGCCGAGATGGAGCAGCAGGACAAGCTGGCATCCAAGCAAAGTAAGGCATTTCAGCGCGATGCTGTATCCAAGCCAAAGGAAAAAGAGCCGGTCAATACAGCATCGCTCAATGTCGGTGATGAAGTAAAGATTGGTGGCGAATCATTCAAGGTTCGAGAAATAGACCCAGACACAAACGCGGTTGTTCTTGAAGACGGCGAGAAGTACGGAGTCCAGATCGTCGAAGATGGCGTTACGATTTATGGCAAGGTTGAGAAGAAGGCTCCGCAAGCCGGGGGTGAGTCTCCGTTCGGCGAGGGATTGCGATTGGAGTCCCAGACTCCAGAGCAGGTCGCATCCGAGCGGGCGAGGTCCGAGCAGCGCGCAGAAATAGAAAGAAGGCAGGCCGAGCCTATGCGCGGCAAGCCGTTGGACACCACTGCCGATATTTTCGGAGAGGGCGAAACGCCTCTTTTCAACCAACGGCGAGCCGAGGCCGCCGCTGCTCAACCGCAGCGCCTTGAAGACATCGACCTCGGCAACCTACGCGCCGAGATCGACGCCATCGCCAGCTACCAAGGTAAGCAGAAACGTCTCAACGAGTTGGCCGAACAGTTTGGTGTACCCACGGGGGGTACTCCGAAAGAGATACTAGGAAGAATAGAGGAGGCATACAATGCCGCTAAAGAAAGGCAAGTCGCAGAAGGTGGTGTCCGAGAATATCGCGGAGATGGTGCGCGGGTACAAGAAGAAGGGCAAGATCGGATCGTCACGCCCGAAGTCCAAGAGGGCCGCCCAGAAGCAGGCGGTGGCTATCGCCCTGCGCCAAGCGGGAATGTCCCGCCAGGACCGGTGGGACGGGGCGTACAAGGGGAAGAAGTAGCGCCTGCTGCTGGGCCAGAAAGAAGGGCCACCTTCTACATGGGCAAGAGTGGTCGCGTTGATGTTACATTCCCTGACGAAAAATCAAAAAATGCGTATTCTGCTTGGAGGCCAAAACGTGGATTAGATGCTCTTGGCAATTACAAGTATGATAGTAGCCGCAGGAAACAGTTGTTTGACGATCTGAAAGTTACAGAATCTACAGAAAACAGGATGCTGTTTCAAGAATACGTTGAATATGTAAAAGAGCAGGCATCAGAAGCTGCGCGTAATAAATCCGGCAGCGTCGATGTGATGAGCGTTGAGGATTGGTTTAGGAGCAAGGGCGTGGCGCCTGTCGCAGAACCTGATGCTGGGCCAAAGTACATGAGGGACCGGGCTCAGGCCGTTGAGCGGGCGAAGCAGTTAGGGTTGGATGCGGAAGGGACAACGTCTGAAATCGTTGCACGAGTGTCAAAGAAGGAGAAGGTTATTTCCTTCTTCGATGAGATGGAGAAAAGTGCAAGAGTTCGACTGGAAGAGCTTCGCAAGGGTGGCACGCTTGGAGCCCAGAAGCCGGTTGGAATCGCGGCTGAATACCTGATCATCGGAACAGCCAAGTTCGGAAAAGGTGTTACTGAATTCGGGGCATGGTCTGCTGAAATGGTGAAAGAGTTCGGAAGCCAGGTTAAGCCATATCTTCGCCAACTATTCAATAGTTCAAAGTCAGCAGCTAGGCGTGAGTATGGAAGTCAAGACGAGGCGATTGAATACATCAACACGCTTTCTTCTGACCTAAAGATAGAAAAGGTCGCAAAAGGCGTAGAGCCATCTACTCGTGAAATTCTTCCAGAAGGCGAGGAAATATCGCGTGTTGTCGAAAAGCCTGCTAGGGAGGTAGGTCTTCGTAACGAGCTTGGTGACGCAGAGCGTCGCGAGTTCAAGTTCGCCGACCTTCCAGAGGTTGAGTCAAAAAGCGTTGATGTTGAATGGAATAAGTCGGCCAAGAAAATACAAGAAGACCCTGGGTATGGTGAGCGCCTAACTGACGAACTTGGAAAGAATCCTGGTCGACCAATGAGCGAAGAGGATTCTGCCGTTATGCTCCGATACAAGAGAATGCTTGCATCTGAAATAGATGCAGCATCAGAGGCGATGAGCAAGGCACGGTCTTCTGAAGAAATGGCTGATGCAACAGCTAGATTCGAGCGAGCAACCGACAAATACGAGTCTGTTGTTAATGCAGCAAAGAACGCTGGTACTGTATGGGGAAGAACCGGCGTTTGGAGGCAGATGGTCGCAGCCGAGGATTATTCACTTGCAAGAATGGTTACAAAAGCTAGGGCCGCCAATAATGGCTCAGAGCTTACTCCGGAAAGGCGCGACGAGGTAGTTCGTCAAAGCGAAAAAATCAAATCCCTTCAAAAGAAGGTGGATGAGATTGAGGAGGCCGGTGGTGCCGCCGGAGTCGGTGGTGCTATAAAGGCCGAGGTGGATGCGATAAAGACCGGCAAGGTAACACCACCAGAAGCAGAGCCCGTCGTAAATCCAAATAAGATTGCGAGTTCCATAAAAGAGCTTGCTCGTTACTTTGTATCTCGCGGTGTTACTGACCGAACAAAGTTAATAGAGGAGATTCATAGGGTAGTATCAAAAGTTGACCCTGAAATAACTATTCGCGATGTTCGAGATTCTTTTACTGACTACGGCAAATTCAGCCCTATTAGCAAAGAGGAGCTTGACGTAAAGTTGCGCGACTTGCGCCAGCAGTTGCAGCAAATCTCCAAGTTGGAAGACATGGAGGCTGGCAGGGCTCCGAGAAAGACTGGGCAGGAAAGACAGTCTCCGAGCGATGAGGGGCGCAGGCTCATAAAGATGGTCAATGAAGCCAAGAAGAAGGGCGGTTACGATGTTACGGACCCGGCCCGTCAACTGGCTTCTGCCATGCAAGCCGTGAAGACTCGACTCACAAACCAGATCGCAGACCTCGAATACCAAATCAGAGAAAAGCGAAAGATCATAAAAGAAAAGAAAGGCATTGAGTATGACGCTGAGGCTCTTGCTCTACAGAAGAGACGGGATGAGCTAAAGGCTGAGTACGACAATGTATTCGGCAAGCCAGAGCTTACTGACGAACAGCGCGTGGCGAGGGCAATGTCGGCTGTAACCAGGTCTATAGAAGATCTTACTAGGCGTATCAAATCTGGTGATCTATTCCCAGAGAAGACAAAGAAGGTTCCGCCAGAGAGTCCAGAGCTTGTGGCGAGAATGGCCGAGCGAGACGCTTTGCGAGAGCAGCTGAAGGAGCTTCAGCTAATTGCCAGGCCAGAAATATCGCTGCAATCATATAAGACAAGGGTTAAGAACCAGATTGCAGAAATACAACGCAAGATAGCTGCTGGTGATTTCTCAGCAAAGCCTAAGAAGAAGATGGAAATGGATGAAGAGGCTTCGAGGCTTTATTACGAACTTGACAAGGCAAAGCAGGATTTCAACAAGTCTTTGATTGAAGACCGCTGGCGCAATTACTCGGCAGGTAAAAAGGTTTGGGAAACAACAAAGGATATAAGCAGCAATCTGACCAGGGCTCTTATTACATCCATAGATCTTCCCGTAGCCCGCCAGGGTCTTTTCACGTTAGTAACTCGCCCTGTTACGTCAATAAGCGCGATCCCAAGCACGTTGAAGGCAATGGTGTCAAAAGAGCAGCACTTTAGAGTGATGGATGAAATACGGCGCAGGCCAAGTTACAAGGCAATGAAGGCGGCTGGTCTTGAAATAACTGAGCCAGAAAGCGCAAACATCATGAAGCAGGAGGAGTCTTTCAGGGGAAGGCTTATCGAAAAGATGCCTCGCTGGATTGGTGGAGGACTTGTTCGCGGTTCTCAACGCGCATACGAAGCATTCCTAAACAAGGTAAGGGCTGACGTTTTTGATTCTATGTCCAAGACGCTGGCGAAGGGGGGAGCCCCTACCGACAAAGAATTAAAGCTGATAGCCAACATGATCAATGTTGCTACAGGGCGTGGCTCGTTGAGCCCTCAAAATGCGCAGAAATTGGCCGGTGCAAGCTCTGTATTTTTTGCCCCAAGATATGCAGTAAGCCGCTTTCAGCTTGCACTTGGTCAGCCACTTCTTACGTCTCTTGGTGATGTCGGATGGAAAGACACTTCTAGGGCCAGGAAGATTATAGCGTCAGAGTACGCTAAATTCCTTGGAGGAGCTGCCGCATTCTATAGCCTCATTGAAATGAGGAACCAGTTAGTTGACGAGGATGAACAGTGGTCTGTAGAGAAAGATCCGAGGTCTTCAGACTTCGGCAAGGTTAAGGTTGGAAACACCAGAATTGACCCTCTTGGTGGTTTGTCTCAAGTAACAGTGTTCTTGTCAAAACTAGCCACTGGCGAATCTAAATCAGCACAAGGTGATGTGCGAGTATTGCGCGAAGCTGGCAGACCTTTGAACCTATTCAGGAGAGACTCTGATCCGATGAAGACGGCAGAACTAGAATTCGGAAAGTCTGACATACGTGGGCTGGTTAAAGACTTTCTTGAGCGCAAGCTCGCACCTACTGTGACTATCCCAATGAACATAGCCTCTCAGCAAAGAATGTTCGAGCGAAAAGGAGAGTCTGCTGGATATGGGCCACTCAAGCTCGCTCAAGACCTTGTTGTCCCTCTTTCAGTGAGAGACATTTATGAAGCTATGCTAGATCAAGGCGTTCCGGCTGCTACCGCATACGCGATGCTTGCGTTCTTTGGTCTTAGCACGCAGACGTACAAGATAGAGGAAAAGAAAGAGCGTGAGACTAAGTCCGAACTGCCCGGATTGAAGAATCTGAGCGGTGGACTTAAAACCATCAAGTAATAGGATCCCCATCCATGAAAAACATCCTGCTCGCTATACTGTTCCTCGCCCCGTGGCTGGCCTCCGCCTTCCCGGTCAACACCAACCGGTTCACCGGCAAGGCCGCTGACTCGGCTCCTGCCGGGTTTGACGCGGTGCTGTGGCAGTGGAGCGGATACGACGACCAGTACCTGATCTTCGAGTTCTCGGATGTCCAGTTCAGCAATGCTGGGGTCCGGCTGTCGTATCCGGTGAGGGGCGCCACCTATCTAGACTACGCATCGGCCAACGGGCAAGGGCAGATCGCGACGACCAACATCACGACGATCATATACGAGACGTTCACGAACTGCTATGGGCGGGTGCCTGCTGGTACTAACTCGTACGCAGGGTACTCGAATGGCGTTATAACCACCACGGTCAACGACCCGTCACTTCAATACGGGGACGTAGTCGATGCCAGCGGACTGGTCCGCGTGGCTGGCACCAACTCGATCAACGCATCTTCGGTCCCTCCTGCATGCGTGGTATTCGTTGCCAGCAACTATACCACCTTCGTGCCGGACTACGGGGTGACGACCAATGCGTGGATCGGATCAACCTCGGTTGTTACGAACATCTACGTCTATAACAGCAAGAAGCAGGTCATCAACGATCCCACCTTCAGCTCGACGCAGCAGTGGGGGTACTCTGGATTCACCTATCAGTTGCTGTACCCAACGAACGCAACTGGTGCCGGGGCTCCGGCGCAGGGAAGATTCAGAGCCGTCGGCGGCGGTGCGGATGCCATCCGATCATTGTCACAAAGTACAATGGCGATCTATACATCACAGTATCAGGTGGCCGTGTCGTACTACGTTCAGCAGAACGTCTACAACACCAACTCTGTGGAGACTAATTCAATCACCTATGTATTCGCCGACCAGACGACCACCGTGTCCAGGGTAGTGCGCCACACGGACCCGCAGCCACGGTACGTAAGCGATAGCTTCTACATCACGCCTGCGGTCAGCTCTACTCCATCGTTTGTTGTGAATTACATCGGCACGACCAATGCCCAGATCGGCATCGACTCAATCAGGGTGACAGCCCAAGCGTACTCGTTCGTTAGTAACGGCGTGACTACCGTCACGACCAACATCATCGCCGGCAGCAACGTCGTCAAGACGCTGTCGGCAGGCTACGTCCGCAATAACGGCGGGTACTCATCAAACACCGTCACCTACTACCAGTACAAGGTGGCCGTCCCGCGCACCAACATCCCGCCCGACGGGCTGTACTACACCGAGGTGCTGGCGTACGAGACGACGACCAACCAGGCGCGCTCGCTGCTCAAGGGCCAGATCTCCATCGCCCACTCGCTCTACGCCAACACGAACTACGCCACATGGGTGAGCCCGTCGCTGGGCCGCTACACGTTCCTGAACCAGATCGAGGGCGGGGCGCAGGTGTTGGCTGGAGCGGGTATTGAAGTGTCGACCACTGGCACCAACATTACCATCCAAGCGACTGGTCAAGCCCAGTCCACAGACACCAACGCGCTGCCGAAGCCCGGCGGGTTGATGAGTGGCAACATCGACTTCACCAACGCTGGCCTCACATCGCTGGACTTCGCCGCGTTCGACGCGGCGCCGACTGGAGCAATCGCGCCTCGCCGCTTGCAGTGGAACAGTGATAGGTCAACACTGCGGCTGGGTGTAGACAATATCAACATGGATATCGGGCAGCAGTTGATGCTGTACGCCCGCAACGAAGAAACAAACACCTTGTCGAAAGGCGAAGTGGTGTTCTTGTACGGGGCGACCGGAGATAACCCCAGCGTGCGCAGGGCATCTAGTACCAGCGAGTCGCTATCTGCGCGCACCATCGGTATCATGGCTGAAAACGTAGCGGTCAATAGCAGCGGCTTCGCGATGACTCGCGGAACGCTATACAATGTAGATACATCGGCCTACCCGCAGGGCGCTCCCCTCTATCTAGGGGCCAATGGAACATACCAGACCAACCTTCCAATAGCACCGCTCCACGGTGTGTTCTTGGGCGTTGTTGAGCGATCCCACGCGAGTGTCGGACAGATCTACGTAGCCGTAAACAATTACCAAGAGCTGCGCGAACTGAGCGATGTGTTCATCAATGGCCCGAGCAACAACTATGTCCTGACCTACGTGGCGGCCAGCAATCGATGGGAGGCGTTACCTGCTCAGGGCGGTGGCACTGGATCGATCACCAACCTTCGCAGCGGATCGTCCCGCCTCATCATCACCAACGGAGCTGGACCGGAGGTCAGCTTTGGGCTGAACGTCAGCGGGTTGGCGACGGGTACGCCGGTGTATACAGAGTCAGACCCGGTCTGGGCTGGAGTATCGAATAGCATTAGGTCTGGCATCAATAGCGCGTCGGCTACTGGTATTGCGGCTTACGCGCTGGCGTCTACCGCATATATTGTAAATACTCCTTTGCGGTGGAATAGACCTGATGTAGATACAAACGATGTCCTTTCAATATCTCCAGTATTCTGGAGCAGCCCTGGATATTTTGTCATAACAAACGATCTGATAAACACGTACGTGTATCTTGATCTCTTTCAGGCATTTGATGGGGCATCTCTTTTGTACACTACAAATGACAAAGCGTGGAGATATGGAAATCCTCCATACGCAGAATCTGCCAACAATGCCAGTAACTTCAATGGTCTAGCTGCATCAGCTTATGTATCGGTAGCCAGCTTCCAATCTACATCCACCAACTACGCCCGCTTCATTACGACCACTGTCGCCCCGACCGGCGCAACCGCATCTGGACTGAACGGTGAGCTGCGTGTGGACGCGACAAACCTGTATATGTACATTGGCCGAAGCAACAAGTGGATCCGCATCCCCGGGAGCTTCTCATGGTAGTAGCACTTCGCCTATCATTGCTGCTAGTTCTACTCGCCTCGTCGAGCGCGATGGCGAACGTCTACTCGCGAACGAACGACGTGCTAGCCCTGAACCCGTCGGCCAACCCGATGAGCGTTCAGAAGGGTTCGCAGTTCAGGCTGTACTCCACCACTAGGTCGGGCGGTGCGGCGTTCGACCTGAACAGCTACACGATCCGGTTCAACCTGACCGATCCGGTGGATGACTACTTGGTCCTGACCGGCATAACGGCGATCGTTAATGCGACGAATGGCGAGTTCTCGGTGCGCATCAATGCGACCAATACGGCATTGCTTGAGCTGGGGCGTCAGTATCGCGGAGTCAGCGGAGCCTATACCGGCAACACGTTGATCGCCACGCTATCGGACGACTACATCAACATCGTCGAGACCTATTGCTCTACGTGCGGTGTGAGCGGTGGCGGAGGCGCGACGAGCGTGGTCGTAACGAACATCATCTCGTCGACCAATATCGTCAGCGTCACGATCACCAACGTCGGCGGTGGTGGCGGCTCCGGCACGCTTTCCGGCTTCAACTCGGCCACGACGGGCGGCGTGTTCCTCGTCGTGTCGAACGGCTGGGACGCCTCGATCACGAACGAGGGCAACGTCTTCACGATCAATACGGGCCTTCCGAAAGGCGCGACAGGCGTCAATCAGGTGGCGACATGGAACGGCACAAACTGGGTCGCGCAGGCACTCGGCGCACCGTCACCGACTCCGTTTGTCGGTACGAATGTTGTCAAATGGGCGACGGTATGGGGCGTCACAAATACGTGGGTCGCACCGACCACGCAGATCCTGTTCACGGCGTGGGGGGCGG
>Ga0129336_10001800_pt1 | contig 13099 bp, 11 predicted proteins | sample CPB6_02_DNA_FD_96878 | JGI IMG/M metagenome (GOLD analysis project Ga0129336, IMG submission 96878) | Freshwater to marine salinity gradient microbial communities from Chesapeake Bay, USA - CPBay_Sum_0.6_0.2_DNA | ecosystem: Environmental > Aquatic > Marine > Coastal | place: USA: Chesapeake...
TCATACGCCGTATTTATCTGATCCGGTGAAACAATTTCGATTTCACTGACGATCTGCTTCTCAGCACAAAAATCCATCATCTCTTGAAGTTCAGGCATCCCGCCAATCATTGAGCCAGCAATTGTGCGCCGCCCTTCCAGCATGGTTCCCGCATTAATTGCATAGGGCTTTCCGGGCAAACCGATTATCACAAGCGTGCCATCTGTGTCCAAACACTGCAAATACGGATCTAAATCTAATTCAGCTGAAACGGTATTAAGCATTAAATCGAAACCTTTCCGATAAGTTTTCTGCCAATCAGTTGAAATATCGACAAAGTTAGTTGCGCCCAATTTTCTGGCATCGGCCGTCTTAGAGGGACTGTGAGAAAAAACAGTTACTTCCGCCCCAAGCGCTGCAGCGAATTTAACTCCCATATGGCCAAGACCGCCCAAACCCATTACGGCAACTCGCGAGCCTTTCGCTACCTGCCAATGGCGTATTGGGGAGTAAAGAGTTATCCCGGCACAGAGCAACGGAGCAGCTCCTGCGAGATTTAATTCTTCCGAAACTTTTACGCCATATTTTTCATCAACTACAAAATAGTTTGAATATCCGCCAAAAGCTATCGATTTCCCATCGCGCTCGACCGCATTATATGTAGCGGTCATACCTTCGGAGCAAAAATGCTCCATACCTCGAATGCAGTTTCGACATTTCCTGCATGAATCAATAAACACGCCTACTCCGATGCGATCTCCCACGCTAAATTTGGAAACCTTGGCTCCAACTTCTGAGACGATTCCAACTATTTCATGTCCTGGGACCATGGGAAAGATAGCTGGCCCCCACTCTTCACGTGCTTGGTGAATATCGGAGTGACAAATTCCAGAAAACTTGATGTTAAAACCAACATCAAATTCGCCGAGGCTTCTACGTTCAAATTCAAAATTCGTTAATGGTGCTTTACTTTCTAGCGCTGCGTAGCCTCGAGTTTTCATGACAACATACTAGTTGCCCTGATGGATAAAACGTAACCTGCATATAAATTTATGAAAATGGAAGCGGATCAATTGATTGGTGGGCCTGGCCTGAGACCCTTGCTGTGACCTTGCGCATGTGGTGTCTGCGACATAGAACTTCATACGCAACAGTCTCTCCGCTACTCGTATCTCCTACGACAACTTGTTCGCCTTCGGTGACCATAGATCCATCAATAGTGCGAGCATTATGTGTTGCTCGTTCGCCGCACCAGCAGAGAGCTTCAACTTGAAGAGTTTGAACGCGGTCTGCTAGTTCCACTAACCGCGCAGAACCCGGAAAAAGTCGAGTGCGGAAATCGGTAAGGATTCCGAATGCGTACACATCGATACCTAGCCCATCAGCTATTCGCGCCAGTTGTTCTATTTGAATAGGGGAGTAAAACTGAGCTTCGTCGCAAATTACATAATCAATCTTTGCGCCTTGCGAGAGTTGCTCCACAACGAATTGATGGAGATCTAAATCTTCACCTACCTCTAAAGCTTCTGAGGTAAGACCTAACCGTGAGGAGATTTTTCCAGAACCGGCTCGATCACGATTAGTGAACAGTAGGCCAGTTCTGCCGCGACTTTGGTGGTTATGCGCCGTTTGGAGAGCGAGAGTGGATTTACCGCTATCCATAGTGCCGCAGTAATAGACCAGCTCTGCCATATTAAGTTCTCAAAAGAGATACAACTTCTATACCTGGCTTGGCACGTTGTATCGCGTCGCGTCCGTTGAGCTGAGAAATTTCGAGAAGAAACAAGTGGGCCGCAGTTCTCGCGCCAGACATGTCAACAAGTTCTTGGCACGCAAGAACAGTTCCTCCGGTCGCTAAAACATCATCCACAATAACGACATTTTTACCTTCCGCGAGTAAACCTCTGTGCATTTCTAAAGCGTCAAAGCCATATTCAAGTTGATAATCTTTTCGATAAACATCGCGGGGCAATTTTCCTGGTTTTCTCACCGTCACAAATCCAATATTAAGAGCTCTACAAAGAGCACCTCCTAAAATAAAACCGCGACTTTCTATTGCTACCAAAGCATCCACTTTTTGGGAGAGATTCATTACTGAATCAGCGAGAGCATCAACAACCACACGGAACGCAGGGCCATCTGCGAGTAATGGGGTGATATCTTTAAAAAGGATTCCGGGCTTTGGATAATCTGGAACATCTGCAATCAGAGATAGGGCATTAATTAAGCCGCGTTCTGCCATGGTTGGAGCATATCCTCGACAAGTTATTTCCGTGTCCGAAAGGGGACTTGAACCCCTAATCTCTTTCGAGAACTAGCACCTCAAGCTAGCGCGTCTGCCAATTCCGCCACCCGGACTTATGAAGGCATACTTTAGCCCATGGAATTGACTGCGGCGTTACGTGCGGAGTTAGAAGCTGATGTAATTGAAATCTGCCGGGATCTGATAAAGATTCCAAGCGTTAATTTCGGTGACGGAAATGGCGATGAGGCAGCTGTCGCAGAATATGTCTCGAAGAAATTGCAAGAAGTTGGAATAGATTCAGAAATTTACGAAAGCGCACCAAAGCGTTGCAATGTTGTCGCCAGGATTCTTGGAAGTGATGATTCCTTACCTGGATTAGTTATGAATGGGCATCTTGATGTAGTTCCTGCAAACGCCATTGATTGGAGCGTAGATCCTTTCGCAGCGGATGTGCGAGATGGATGCATCTGGGGTCGCGGGGCAGTCGATATGAAAGACATGGATGCGATGATGCTCGGTATCTTTCGACTTTGGGCTAGACATAACTACCAACCGAAACGCTCTATTGTCTTGGCCTTCTTTGCTGATGAAGAAGCTGGTGGAATCTACGGCTCACGATGGATGGTGGAAAACCATCCAGAGGTATTTAAAGGTTGCTCGGAAGCGGTATCTGAGGTGGGAGGCTTCTCCGTAACTTTAAGTAATTCGAAACGGATTTATCTAATTGAAACCTCGCAAAAAGGTATTGAATGGATGAAATTATCGGCATTCGGAGTGGCGGGCCACGGCTCTCTTTTAAATGAAAAGAATGCAGTGACTCGCTTATCGGAGGCGGTAGCAAAGATTGGCACCTTTGTTTGGCCACAAAGATTGACCGAGACGAATAAAAAGCTGTTACATAAAATTTCAGAGATCACTGGCATCGCATACGATGAAGCAAATCTCCAGCCTCTGCTTGACCAATTTGGGCCAGCTAAGAAAATGATCGGCGCAACTCTTAGGAATACGGCGAATCCAACGATGCTAAACGCTGGATATAAGGCGAATGTAATTCCTCAAATAGCAACGGCCGTTGTAGATGGTCGAACTGTTCCGGGCTATGAAGCCGAATTATTATCGACACTTCGAGAAATTATTGGCGAAGATATCGAGATGGAATCTATCGTCTCTGATATCCCATTAGAGACCCAATTTGAGGGTGAACTAGTTGAGAAGATGAAATCGGCTCTTTTAGCAGAAGATCCAGATGGGATACCTGTTCCGTACGTGCTTAGTGGGGGTACAGACAATAAAGCGCTAGCGAGATTGGATATCAAAGGCTTCGGATTTAGTCCATTGAAACTTCCTGGCGAGATTGATTTTATGTCGCTCTTCCATGGCGTCGATGAGCGAATCCCAATTGAATCACTCAAATTTGGTACAAGGACGCTCTATAAATTCCTAGTTCAGGTATAGCTTTTCTGGCGCAGTTACATCATCTAAGGCTTCTCTAACGGGAGCAGGTAATACAATCGCTTCGCTTGTCAAAATGCCCTTAATTTGAGCGCCAGTTCTCGCTCCAATAAGGGCGGCGCTTACTCCTGGTAAATCGCGAACCCATGCAATTGAAATTTCTATTGGTGATAATCCGAGTCCATCTGCAGCAACTAAGACGGCCTCAACAATTTGGGTTGATCTCTCTGATAAGTATGGCTCAATAAAACTTGAGAAATGTGGACTTGCTCCGCGCGAGTCAGATGGCAATCCACGTCGGTATTTCCCGGTTAAGACACCTCTGCCTAGAGGTGACCAAGCAAAGAATCCCAATCCCATCGCTTTAGCTGCACCGAGGACTTCGCGTTCGCAGCTTCTATTTAAAAGTGATAATTCATTTTGAGTTGAACTAATTGGTGCTTTTCCGAAAATGGGATTTTGTAAAGTTGCTGCTCGGGCGGTTTGCCAGCCAGAAAAATTTGTGACTCCTACGTATCTCGCTTTTCCACTGGAGACTGCGCTATCTAGAGCGCCCAAAGTCTCTTCTAGAGGAACATCCTCGTCCCAGGTGCTTATCTGCCATATATCGAGATAGTCGGTACCTAACCTGGTGAGACTACGGTCTAATTCCGCAAGGAGCGCTTTTCTAGAGTTATCAACTTTTCTTTCCCCTCCTCGAATAGAGATTCCTGCCTTTGAGGCGATAACGAGATCTTCTCGTTTTGCCATAGCGTCAATTAATCCACCAAGAACTCGCTCGCTATCTCCGTCTCCATAAATGGCAGCTGTATCAATGAAATTTCCACCGGCATCGAGAAAAAGTCGAAGTTGATCGGCTGCCTCCTGTTCATCGGTATCTCGACCCCATGTCATGGTTCCAAGGCCGAGCCGGGAAACATGTAACCCGCTAGCGCCAACTGGTCGCTTCTCCATATCTAAGACCTTAGCAATAAGAGCGCTCAATGAGTGGGACGGTCGCTACTCTTCTGCCGTGACTCTCATCTATTTGCTTCGACATGCTGAATCGATAGCAAATGAGAAAGGAATTTTGGCTGGAAGAAGCGATGTCGGGTTATCTAAACGGGGGAAAAACCAAGCCCTAATACTCTCTAAGACTCTTAAAGAATTGGAAATTGATCGAATTTTAATAAGTCCCATTTCGCGGTGTCGGGAAACGATTCTTCCCTTTATCGCGTCGCATCCAGGGAGGGATATACCGATCGAAGTAAACGAAAGCTTCCAGGAGATGGATTATGGAAAATGGAGTGGACGTAAATTGAAGTTTCTTTCGCTAAAGCGTGATTGGCGGAAAATTCAAAATACCCCTGAAAAATTCTCTTTCCCAGATGGTGAAAGTTTCCAAGATGCTTGGGATCGGGTCCTTGGAGGGCTTGATGACTTGACTCGACGTTACCCCAAAGCGAAAGTTTTACTGATTTCCCATGGCGACATTATAAAAATGGCCCTTGCACAGACTCTTGGCACAGAACTGAAAAACTTTCAGAAGATTACAATCAATCCAGCCAGCCTTAGCGCTATTGAACTAGGGAAGAAGAATTTTGTCGCGTTTACAAATAAAACACTTGTGAAGAGTGAATCTGGTAAGCGTCGTCGGCATCCACCGAAGATAGGCAAATTCGTCCTCGGGGGCGGAAAATCATGAATCGTTCCTTAGGCGAGATCGAAGGTCTAATCTTGGGAACAGTCGGCTTGCCAGGAGAGCGCGAATTTTATCTCCAGATTAAAAAGGGCGAGATTGTCTCGCTGGCACTTGAAAAAAATCAGGCGGCCTCACTTGCTGAGAAGATAATTCAGATTGCACGTGAAGTCGGACTGAGTGTGAAAAAGCAGAACGCTACCTCCTCCCGTCTTGAAATGCCGATAGCGGCCGAGTTCAGCGTAGGAATGATCTCTCTTACTTGGTTGCCTGATGGCGCTCGGCTACGTATAGAAATAAACGCTGCTGAAGAAGAGAGTGAAAATCCAAATTCCATAAATTTCGAATACGAAATGGGCAAAGCTATCGAGTTTGCACTCTGCGCCTTAGATGTTGTTGCAGCTGGTCGGCAACCGTGTTTGTTCTGCGGAGGACCAATCAACGTGGAGGGGCATCTTTGTCCAAGAGCAAATGGTTACCGTCGGCAAATATGAGCGAGAATCTTGCGCACGCTCTTGAGACTGGAACGATTGAAATTGAAGGACGGTTGATTGACGCTTCAAACGCAACGCTCTTTGGCAAAATCACAACTCTAGATGGACCTATATCTGTTGTTTATAAACCGATTGCCGGCGAACGCCCGCTCTGGGATTTTCCAGATGGAAATCTTGCTTCCCGTGAAGTTGCGGCGTATCGGATCAGCCGAAATAGATTTGATTTAGTTCCATTGACGGTGCTTCGGGATGGTCCGTTCGGAATTGGCGCCGTCCAGCAATGGATTGAGACAGCTGAAAATTTTGATCCGATTACATTTGGCACTTCGCAAAATGCACAGTTGCGTAGATTGGTTCTATTTGATGTTGTAATAAATAATACCGATCGTAAATTTGGACATATTCTTTTTGATAGCGAAGGTAGGCTCTTTGGTTGTGATCATGGAGTTTCATTCCATGAGGAATGGAAGTTGCGAACCGTACTCTGGCAATTTGCCGGTATGGTGCTAACTGAGGAAGAAATTGAGATTTTAAGGAATACCAAAGATTCGATACTTAGCGGCAACCTAGTTTTAAATGATTTGATTAACAACTCTGAAGTATCGGCAACGCTCGAGAGAATAGATCTCCTTTTGAAAGAGCAGATCTTTCCGCAACCGGACCAAGATTGGCCGGCGGTTCCTTGGCCACCGGTCTAACTGTTAACAAAGTATTCTTGAGTCATGGAAAGTTGGGCTAGACCATATTTACCGCCGTTAGGGGTGAAGCTGCCACCATTAAACTTGCGAGATAGTTATTCTCGGCAATTGCTAGATGTTGGTCGCGGTGGTCTTTACGTTTGCGGTATTACCCCTTATGACGCAACACATCTCGGACATGCCGCTACCTATTTAACCTTTGATCTAATCTCAAGATATTTAATCACTTCTGGAGTTAAACCCGAACGATCCCAGAACATTACCGACATTGATGAACCGCTCTTGGAGCGTGCGAATCGAGATGGTATGCAGTGGAACCAATTAGCGGAGAAACAAATTCAACTTTACCGGAATGATATGTCGGCCTTACGAGTCCTGCCTCCAGACAATTTTCTAGGCGTGATTGAGAATATGGAGTTGATCATTTCTTACATCAAGAAATTGGTTGATACCGGAAAAACCTACGTGATTGAAGGGGACATTTATCTAGATGTCTCTCTCGTAGAAGGTGCAATTGAAAATCTTCCTATAACTCAGGATGAAGCGATTCGTATTTTTAAGGAGAGAGGCGGCGATCCAGAACGCGCTGGAAAACATCATCCACTCGATACCTTGATTTGGATGCAACAAAGAAAAAATGATCCAGGCTGGGAGAGCGAATTTGGTAAAGGTAGACCGGGATGGCATATCGAGTGCGTCGCGCTTGCGCTCTCATCACTGGATGTAGGTTCGAATTTCTCTATCGGAATTCAGGGCGGAGGTAGCGATTTAAGATTTCCGCATCACTATATGACCGCAGTCCAAGCCCGTTCGATAACTGGAAGGCCGTTCAGTTCAATCTATGTGCATACCGGAATGATTGGTTTATCTGGTGCGAAGATGAGTAAAAGCCTTGGCAACTTGATCTTCGTTTCTAATTTACTAGATGAAGGTGTGGATCCAGGTGCTATCAGATTGGCATTAATTCAACGTCATTATTCAGAAGACATGATGTGGACTAGTGAAACGTTAGACCATGCTCAATCCTTTTTGGATAGATTACGACGAAATTTAGCAAGAACGGAAGTTGCCGATTCAGATCAATTGATTCTGGATATCACTCAAGCTTTAGCAAATGATCTTGATACACCAAAAGTTTTTTCGCTTCTGAAACTATGGTGCGATAGAACTGAAAGTGGGGAAGTCGGAGGCAATGCTGGCACCCTATCTAGAGCCTTAGATTCTTTATTGGGGTTAGCAGTTTAGATATTATCTCGAAGATAACGCTCGACTTCACGAGCGATAGAATCTCCGGTAGCAAGCGGTAGCTCAGCCTCATCTTTAGATTTTTCCAATTCCTTTACGTAGTCACCAACCTCCGCATCTTCCAATGCGAGTTTATTGACCTGGGCCTCCCAAGACGCAGATCGCTCTGAGAGATCTCCGTGCGGAATTTGAATCGATAAGAAATCTTCTAGGGAGTTGATCAGAGCGAGTGTGGCTTTTGGACAAGGAGGGGTTGAGACGTAATGAGGAACAGATGCCCAGAGCGAAACCGCATCAATATCTCTTCGGAATGCCGAATCTTGCAAAACACCAATAATTCCCGTGGGGCCCTCGTAACGAGAAACCTCGACTCCTAACTTATTTGCAACATCTGGATGGGCGCCGCTTCCTGTTACAACAATTGGTCTGGTATGCGGCACATCCGCGAGAAGTGAACCGAGCGCTACCGACATTCCAACCTCGTAATCATCGGCCAAATCTAATAACTCTCTCGTGAAACTTCGCCACTTCATGGATGGTTCGATGCCTTTAACAATCAAAAAATCATGGGCCAGCTGCGGAGTAGAAACTTCGAAAATTAACGTGTTAGGCCAGACAATTTCTCGAACCACCTTTGCATCAAGAGAAATTGAAGGTCGATTTACTTGAAAATCGTAGTATTCCTCTGGATCCATGGTTGCCAATTTGTGATGAGACCACGAAGCGAGGAGATGATCTAAGGCTGAAGTTGCGGCTTCTCCAGCATCATTCCAACCTGAAAAAGCCGAAATCATGATTGGTTTACGAAGGGTATATCGGCTCTCAAAAAGATGCACAACGTAACCTTACGATAAACTTCACGCAATGGCCGAATCAAAAAACTCATTTCGTGAGGCCCTAAAAACTCGTACCCTAATTGCAGACGGCGCAATGGGCACCATGATTCAAGCCGCAGCGCCATCACTCGAGGATTTTCAAGGTCATGAAGGCTGCAATGAAATTCTCAATATCACTCGGCCTGACATCATCGAGTCGATCCATCGGTCCTATCTTGACGCTGGGGTTGACGCAATCGAAACCAATACATTTGGTACCAATATCGGCAATCTTGGGGAATACGGAATTATCGATCGAACCTATGAGCTGGCACGAGCTGGGGCTGAGATTGCAAGAAAAGTTGCCGGAGAATATTCAGTTCCGAAATGGGTTCTCGGTTCATTAGGCCCTGGTACCAAGCTACCGACTCTCGGCCATATCACTTTTAAGGAACTGAGAGATTCATATCGAACTGCGGCGACTGCGTTGATTGATGGCGGAGTTGATGCGTTACTCATCGAAACAACACAAGATCTGTTACAAGCTAAAGCGGCTGCTATTGGAGCCCGTGAAGCTATACAGGATCGCGACATCGTATTGATTGTCCAAGTAACAATCGAAACCAATGGAACTATGTTGGTGGGTTCGGAAATTGGAGCAGCACTTAATTCACTGGAGAATCTCGGGGTTGATCTAATCGGATTGAACTGTGCGACTGGACCTACTGAGATGAGTGAGCATCTTCGTTATCTTTCGCAAAACTCCAAAATTCCCATTTCTTGTATGCCCAACGCTGGATTACCGATTCTTAGAGATGGTGGCGCTCACTATCCGCTAACGCCAGATGAACTGGCATCCGCTCTAGATAAATTTGTAGAACAATACGGAGTTCAACTTGTTGGCGGATGCTGCGGTACAACACCGGAGCACTTAAAAGCGGTTGTTAGAATGTTCAAAGAAAAGAGGCATTTCAAGATAGCTAAAAAGAGCGTGCCTGTTGCAGGGGTTTCTTCGCTCTACCAGTTCGTACCTTTCAAGCAAGATCAAACATATTTAGCCATTGGCGAACGCGCAAACGCCAACGGCAGTAAAGCATTTCGAGAGGCTCTTTTGCGCGAAGATTGGGATGGCTGCATTGAAATTGCTAAAGAACAGATCCGAGACGGTGCCCACGTTTTAGACCTATCCGTTGATTACGTAGGGCGGGATGGCGTCAGAGATATTTCGATTCTCGCTTCTCGGTTAGCAACTGCATCTACATTGCCAATAATGATCGACTCAACTGAACCAGCAACACTCCAAGCCGCCCTTGAACATCTAGGTGGTCGCTGTGTTATCAATTCAGTTAATTACGAAGATGGCGTAGGCCCAGATTCTCGATTCGCGAAAATCATGCCCTTGGTGAGATCTCATGGCGCAGCAGTTGTAGCGCTCACGATTGATGAAGAGGGTCAGGCGCGTTCTAGCGAGTGGAAACTTCGAGTTGCTCGAAGATTGATTGAAGATCTAACTCAAAATTGGGGAATGTATATTGGCGACATAATTGTTGATTGTTTAACTTTCCCAATCACAACTGGCCAGGAAGAGACTCGTCGAGATGCCCTAGAAACTCTGGAAGCAATTCGATTATTAAAGTCAGAATTTCCAGAAGTATTAACGACGCTTGGTGTAAGTAATATTTCTTTTGGGTTGAAGCCTGCCGCGCGAAAAGTTCTAAATTCTGTGTTCTTATCAGAAGCCGTTAAAGCCGGTCTCGATTCGGCGATAATCCATCCATCCAAGATTGTGCCGCTTAATCGAATACCTGAGGAGCAGATCGAGGGCGCATTGGCATTGATTTATGACAAACGGGAATATCAAGGCGAAATAACAACGGTTGATCCGCTCAGCAATTTTCTCAATCTATTCTCGGATTTTGACTCCGAAACCGCGACGATATCGCGCGCCGAGGAATTGGCAGCTCTTCCTATACGCGAGCGATTACGCAGGCGAATTATTGACGGAGAGAAAAATGGATTAGAAAGAGATCTTCAAGAGGCTTTAGATGAAGGCAAATCTGCTCTCTCAATAATCAATGAAGATCTTTTAGATGGCATGCGTGAAGTGGGAGAACTCTTCGGAAGAGGAGAAATGCAGCTGCCGTTTGTTCTACAGTCAGCCGAAACCATGAAGGCATCAGTTGCATTTCTTGAGCAATTTATGGAGAAGACTGAAATGACAAATCGAGGCTCGATTCTCTTAGCGACGGTGAAGGGAGATGTTCACGACATTGGTAAGAATCTTGTCGATATAATTCTCTCAAATAATGGTTATCGAACAGTCAATATAGGAATCAAGCAGACTATCAATCAAATCATCGACTCCGCCTCTGAAAATGACGTTGATGTAATTGGAATGAGTGGCTTACTGGTTAAGTCAACTGTAATCATGCGAGAAAATTTGGAAGAGTTAAGCTCTCGCGGACTTGCGCAAAAGTGGCCAGTTTTACTAGGTGGAGCTGCGTTAACTAGATCTTACGTCGAAGATGACTTGGCGAAGATGTTCCCTGGAACCGTTCGATATGCGCGAGATGCCTTTGAAGGGTTGAACTTAGTTGAAAAACTAATCTCAGCGAAGCGAGCTGGAGTGAGTCCAGATTTACCTCCCTTAAAGCAGAGGGTCACGAAGAGAAATACGCCCCAGAATTTGGAAATTGATTTTAAGCGAAGTGATGTCGCTACTGATGTCATCGTTCCTAAACCGCCGTTTTGGGGGAGCAAAGTCATCAAAGGAATTCCGCTCATTGATTACTCGAAAATGCTCGATGAACGAGCCCTTTTCGTAGGTCAGTGGGGTTTAAAGGGAGGCAAATCGGACTATGAAGAGATGGTTATTAATGAGGCAAGACCAAGGTTGCGAGCACTCTTAGATAGCGCCCAAAGTGGCAGCTGGTTAAAACCGAGCGTTGTATATGGATATTTTCCATGCCAGAGTGATCGAAATAGATTGATTATTTATGACCATACAAAACTTCCAGAGAAGGTGGAAATAGCATCATTTGATTTTCCGCGACAACGACGAGATCGCCGTTTATGTATTTCCGACTTTTTCAAGGATGTGAATGCGCCGGAGATAGATGTAATTGCTATGCAGGTTGTGACTATGGGAGATCGAATAAGTGAAGTAGCTCAAGATTTTTTTGCCAAGAATAACTACCGAGAATATTTAGAAATTCATGGTTTATCAGTTCAGTTGACCGAGGCGCTTGCGGAATATTGGCACGCGAGAATACGAGAAGAGCTTGCGATTGGGCTTGATGACCGAGTAGATATACAAGGAATTCTTGACCAGGGATATCGCGGATCTAGATATAGCTTTGGTTATCCCGCGTGTCCGAATCTTGAGCAGCAAGTATCACTTTGCAACTTGCTTAACGTTGAGCGTATCGGCGTAACGCTATCGGAGGAGTTTCAGTTACATCCAGAACAGTCAACTTCGGCAATTGTCGTCCATCATCCAGAAGCAAAGTATTTCAATGCCGTCTAGTCCACAGATAAAAGTTCAAGAACCTTTTAAAACCGTTCTATGGGATATGGATGGCACTTTGATAGATAGTGAACCGGTTTGGCAGGAAGAAGAACTTGAATTAGCTCGTTTAAATTCAATTCCGTGGAGCGAGGCGGATTCTCTAAATTGTCTTGGCGGCCCAATCAGCCGGGTTGATTCCTATATGAGAGAGCGTGCCCCAGGAAAGTTTGCCGAAGGGGAATTATCAAATTTGTTAATTGCCCGGATTGCCAATCGATTATCTGCGGGTGTGGATTTTGCGCCAGGTGCTCAAAAATTGATTGCGGAGATGATCTCTCTCAATCTCAAATTGGGCTTAGTAACGGCGAGTGCTCGAGTCATTGTTGAAGCAGCGCTCCCCAGTATCGGTAATATTTTTCACACTGTAATTAGCGCTGATGATGTGCCGAATCCAAAGCCTGACCCCAGCGGTTACCAAGTAGCTGCCAGAAACCTGCAGACGCCTATCGAAGAGTGCTTAATAATCGAAGACTCACCAAATGGCATGAGGGCAGCGATTTCATCAGGTGCCTGGATTTTGGGATTGAAACATGGCAAGAACCTTCCCGATTCTCCGCGAGCAAGATATTTGGATAATTTAGAAGGAGTAACCTTCAATAGTATCTGCGAACTTTTTAGAGGCAGGCAGGTTTGAGATTATGAAGGCTACCCCAGAGCTACAAGTTGGCGACCGAGTTCAGCTCACCGATGAAAAGGGAAAGCTATATTCTTTTTATCTGGTAGCGGGCGCTCAATGGCATTCCCATAAAGGTTGGATCAATCACGATTCAATCATTGGCTTGTTAGAGGGCAGTGTCGTTCTCTCAAGTAATGGGAGTAAATATCAGGTAATGAGACCGCTTCTTAATGATTACATCTTGTCTATGCCGAGAGGCGCAACAATCGTCTACCCAAAAGATAGCGCGCTGATAGTTGGATATGCCGA
>Ga0129336_10001802_pt1 | contig 13091 bp, 8 predicted proteins | sample CPB6_02_DNA_FD_96878 | JGI IMG/M metagenome (GOLD analysis project Ga0129336, IMG submission 96878) | Freshwater to marine salinity gradient microbial communities from Chesapeake Bay, USA - CPBay_Sum_0.6_0.2_DNA | ecosystem: Environmental > Aquatic > Marine > Coastal | place: USA: Chesapeake Bay...
CTGACGGTTATCCCATGTGGGATACCTGCATGTTAGGCACACCTGACCACGAAAGTCAAGGATGCTCAATTACTGGGCTGTGCCTGCGCCAGTCTCAACAGTTCCTGACGTAATACCTGACGTGCGTGTGAACTGTCCGCCCGTTGTGAACCCTGCGACACGTTCGCGCTGGCGGCGTGCAATCAGTTCTTCAGCCTGGATGTCAGTGCCGAACGCGGCGCCGATCTTCTGCTGCTCGGTGAGCGCCTGCTCGCCAGTCATTTCCTGGTAGAGCCCAGCAAGGCGACCCATCTGCGAGAAGCGCTGTTGTGCTTCTTCAGGGGTGATGCCGCGTGAAGCGAGTTCCTCAGCGGTGACTGCACCGATCTGGAGCCCTGCCTGCTCGCGGGCGCGTGCGGCGATTTGGGCGGCACGGGCACGCTTCTCCAGCAAGGGCTGGCTGCGCTCAGGGTCGATGAAGTATTGGGCAAGCCCAGTCTCGTCGACGCCGTACAGTTCCTTCATCTGGCGCTTGACCTCGGGGTCAGCGTCTGCGACTTTGCGGAATCCCTGGGCGATACGGGACTGGAGTTCGCTCGGGGAGATGTCGTTCTCAATGAACTTCTCGAAGTCGGTGGTCTGGTCGTAGAACCCTGGGTCGAAGCCGTTGGACCGCATGAGATCGCGGTACTGGTTTTCGAGGGCAAGGTATGAGGCGGGGTCGAGTTCGGGCAGGTTCTTGGCTGCGCGGCGGGCGTTGGCGGCGAAACGTGCCTGGTACTCGGTGGTGTCGCGGATGGAGAAGATCAGGGCATCGGGGTTGGAGATGTTGACTTCTTCGCGGGCGTACTTGTCGTACAGGACATCGGACAGTTTGTCGAGTCCGAACGTAGCGAGGACGGCGCGGATGGTGTTGCGGGCGTCCTGGCGTGGCGTGAACCTTGGAGCCTGGAACATTCCGCTGTCGTCTGGACCCAGGTCAACTTCGGTGGTGGTGCCATCGGAGTAACGGGTTTGGCGGATGCGGCGTCCGTCTCTGACGAACTCATCGCTGCGTTCGCGGGTGCGGGTTACTGGGCGCTGTTCAGGCTCGGCAGGGGCGGGCATGCCAGTGGCTGGGTCGATGAGACCCTGTTGCCCTGCAATGTCGTAAAAATTCCCATCGACTGATTCGAACTGGACGTTGCTCATTGGACCTTCCCAAATGCCCGTGCGATTGTGAGGGCGATGTCGGTTGCGTCGTTGTTTGCCTGCTTGGTGAACTGGTAACCGTACTGTGGGTCGGTGCGCAGTTGCTGACGCCACTCAGTCAGCGACAGTTGACGCACCTCGCCGTTGTTCGGGTCGCGGTACGCGAGAGCCTGACGGAACTTGGGGTCAGTGATCTGGACGGCGTTCGGGTCCAACTCCAACACGTTCGCGGCTTCCTGCTGGTAGTTCCTGAACATGTTGCGTAACGTGAGCCCAGCGTCCAACTGGCTCTTCAGGTGCGGCATCTCGCCAACGAGCGACATCTTCGCCCGCTCTTTGAGTTGCTGCTCAGTGAGCACAGTGTTGGTTGATGCCTCTGGCTTGCCCGTGAGGATTGACTGCACTTCATCCTCGGAGATGCGGTAGCCGTAGTCAGCAGCAAGATTGCGGAGGCGGTCCGCTTCTGCGGTTTGCTGGATGTCGGCTTCTTCCCTGTCCAGGGTGCTCGCCTGGGAGAACACGAAGTTCTTCAGGCGGTTATCCTTCAGCCCAAGACGTGCGGCTTTCTGGGCGACAGTCTGGAGAACGGCGTCATCAGCGAACAGGTCGCCGTAAGTGTCGCGGATGGTTTGTGCGTACTGCTCGGTCGTCGTCTGCTTGGCGCCAGGTGTGGCTTCGTTCCAAGCACGGATGTTCGGCTCGACAGTGTTGTAGTAGTTGGTGGCGCGGTATTCCCTCTGGAAACGATCAGCGGTGTAGTTCTCCTGGACTGCCTTGATGAGCAGGTCGCGGACTTCTGGTCCGTAACCGCCAGCGTCTTCTTCAAAGAAAAAAGCAAACTGCGGGAACAGCGTCTTTACTGAAGCAATTAGTTCTTCCATTACTCACCCCCGAAAATTGAGTCAGCGAACTTAGCGAACTTGTACGCCTGTGCTTCAGGTCCAGCCTGCTTCTCGATGCGCTTCTGCGCGAACGTCTGTACGTCGGGGAGATCGGTACGCATACCGTTGGAGGTCAAGCCCGTCGTCTGTTGCTTGACCTGCATCTGCTGGTAGGTGCGGACAAGTTGGTCGGCGGCAACATCATCGAGGTCGCGTCCAAGAACATACTGGGCTGACTGCTGGATGATGCGCTTCAGGTCATCAGGGTTGGATACCTTGGGCGGCAACTTACCTGTGCCACCTTCTGGGGTCGCCTGAAGTGTCGCAAGAGTGCTGCGCCAGTCCGCGCCTGAACGGTTGGCTTGTTCAAGGAGAGTGGCGAATCCTTTCCTGGTTTCATCATCGACGATGCCAACGCGGTATTTGGACGAGATGACGCCAGCCTTTTTCATCTGTGCCTGGACAATCGCGATCTGTTCGCGTCCCAGGTTGTTGATGAGGTCTACGTCACGTTCGAAATACTTCGGGGTGCGTTGCAGTGTGCCGTAGGGGGTGACAGTCCCAGCACGGAAACCTGTGTATGTGCCTTCAACGGGTTGATTCGTTTTTGCGGTGACGGCACGAGCGCCTTCTACGCCAAGGGCTTTTTCGAAATACACCTCGGTCGCAAAGCCACTGTTCTTGCTCGTGTTGTATGACGGTCTGGCACCCTCTTGGGCAGCCTTCTGATTCTGGGCGACAATGCCTTGCAGAATGGCGGAGCGGTTTTCTGGGGCGGCTTGGTCGACTTGGTTCTTCTGGAAATCAGGAAGAGCGTCGTACAGCGCCTGGTCTTGCGGCGACAAATCTTTGGTTGTAGGTCTCTTCGCCATTATTCCTCGTCAACTATGAACTCGAACGATAGTACTTGCTCCCATACGCGGCGGAAGTCTGGACTCATCCCGATCACATACGGGGCGACCTGTTCAGCCAGGAACAAACGCAGATCGCGACCGATCTTGGGTGCGGTTGCCCAGTTCGTTTCCGTGAGACCAGGGGTTGAGGCGATAGCCTGCTGAATCGCTTCATCGCGCAGACTGAAGTACTCCTTCAACGCATTGACAATCGGCAGGTTTTCGAGGCTCTTATCCTCGGTCATGCTGCGTAACTGTGCGACCTTCTGGCGGGTGGCTTCCTTTGCCCGCTCCGAGGATGCGCCTGGGCGTGACCAGTTGGGGAGCATGCCTTCGATCTCGACGATCTTGGCTCCCTTGGCGACGCGGGCATCAAGGCTGTTGGCGTATTCGGGTGGGATGGAGTTGACGAACTTGTAGTACAGGTAGTTGCCCAGGGACTGTTGAGCCTGCTCTGATGCTTCCTGCACAGTCTTGATCGACTTGGCTCCGACTCCAAGTTGTTCGCTCCAGGCGTCGATACTGAATTCTCCGCCTGCTGGTCCCAGGTATCCGCCGACGAGCGGGTAGTCCTGGAGGATGTCGGGGTTGTCTTTCGCCCAGTTCTGGAACTCGCGGCTGCTCTGGAGCCCACCGACGTTGTTCTTGGTGACGCGTCCCGCGTACACCCAGACAGCCTCGCCCCACATGTCGAGCCAGCGTTCGAAAGCACGGTAGGCGGGCTCGCCGTTCTGGACGGCTTGCTGTTCTTTCTGGTACAGATCGTCAAGGAGGATGGCGACTTCCATGTTGCCGTATTTGGTTTCGGCTACCCATTCGGTGATCGGGGCGCCTGGTCCGAAGAACGCCATCAGACCGCGGACGCTGGTCATGCGGTTTGCCATTTGTTCGGCTTCGGCGTATGCGCGGCGGATGCCGTCTTCTCCTGTGTACAGTTCGGGCGAGTTGTTGAGCAGGTATTGGAAACTGCGGATTTCTGCACGCTTCTTGTACTCGATGCTGTCAGGGTTTCCCAGAACAAACCGCATGAACTCGCCGACTGATGTATCGCTTGCGGTGACAGGCGCCAGAGCCTGGACGAGCGACGGCGGGAAGACAGCGGAAAGCGCTGATGCTTCACTGAGTTGTGGTGCTCCGAAAGGGGAGAAGAATTCGCGGACAGCCTGGTAGTCGGCTGTGGGGGGAAGAATCTTGTCGACAGCGAATTGGATGGTTGGTCCGAATCCTGGGCGTCCCTGACCGATGATGTTGATTGCACCAAGACCCACGGTGAAGTTCTTGATTATTGTGTTGTCTTCGCCAACCAATGCTGATGCGGCGGCACCAGAAAGCGGGATTTCGAACACTTTGTCGCCGTACTGGTTGGTGTAAAACCAGCCCTCTTCCTGGGCGGTCTCAGCGAACTGAGCGACGTTGCGGATGATGCGCGGATTCTGCGCAGTCAACTTCAGCCAGGTTCCCGTTACTTCACGGAACGCTTCGAAGAATGGGAACAACAGCCGATGTTGGTCGCCGAACACTGACCGCTTATTGGCATTGAACAGCAGATCGTTAGTCGATTTGGTTGCGTATTGACTGGCGAGGATGTCAGCAGCCTCGACCGTGCCCTGCCCTCGCGCCAACTTGGACTGAAGTTCTAGGCGCTGCAAACGGGCTGCGCTGAGTTTGGCTGAACGAGCAGTACCCAAGAGGTTCGCTGCTTCGTCTGCGGATAGAAGGGGCATGAGTTCTTCCATGCGTAGCCAGTAGTTGGCTTTCCAACTGGGTGAGCGGGAGAAGAAGTCAGAGGCGCGACCGTAGGCTTCTTCGAAGTAAAAGCGGTACATGCGGTCAAGGCTGTCTCCGAACTTCTTGACAAATCCCGCGTTTGCAGAAACAGCATCTGGTCCGATGACGCTCTTCACATAGAACTTGGCGTAGCGCGGCGAGTGTGGGGCGTCAAAAAATGTGCCGCTGAGGTACTCCTTCAACGCTGGCGAAACTTCACCGCGCCCAGTAGACTGCTTGATGACGGCGCGTACGTTCTCGAACTTGCCTGTCTCGATGACTTCAAGAAGAACAGGGTCCAAGCCAGTGACAGACGCAATGTCATGGTTGAGAATTGCTTCGACGCGTTCCGATGCAACGGTGTAGGTGTCATACAAGTCACCCGTGTATTCAGGCTTTAGGTTGGCGACGTTGTTGAAGTACTGGTCAAAGAACTCACGCCCTGAACCGTCGAGCATCCAGAGTTTTACGGCATCAAGGTTGTTTGCGAGAGGTTGACCCGTGTATGGGTGGATGGCTCCATCAGCGATGTGCTGGTTGATCGTCTTGGTCTGACCCTTGATGGTGATGGTGTCCTTGTCGAGCAGGGCTCCCTTGGCGATGCGGCGGTAGTCCTGGTTGACAAACATGTCTGCGAGTTCATGGGCGATGCCCTGGACCCAGCCACTCTTCATCCCAGTGACCTGTTTATCCATCATCTTCAATGTGCCGCGGCGCATCATGCGCAGATACAGCGGCGCGTACTCACCAGTGGCTGAAGCAAGCGCTCCGCGTGACCGCGGTCCGATAAGTACGTTAGTGATCTCTGGGAAGTCTGCGTTGATCTTGGCGTTGAGATCGTCGATCTGCGCTTCGAGTGCTGGGATGTTGTCGATCGCCTTCAGTTCTTCTGGGACAAGATCGACGCCATCGTCGAAGGCTTTCTTGTAGCGCTGTGCATCAAGCAGTTCGTTGGTCAGTTTGTCCAACTTCTTGTTCATCTTGACGATGTTGGGAATCTTGCCAACAATGGGGTTACCAAGGGCGTCTGTGGCGCCACGCCGTCCCAAGATGGCAAGCATCTGTTCCATTGGGTGCTCGAAAATGCCTGATGCCATACCGCGCAGAATTTCTTCTGGGACGACACGGATGAGGTGGCTGATCTTGGCAACGCGGGAGGGCTTCCAGATTTGTGACATGTAGCCCTGGACAGCGGCTTGGGCACCTTCGGCGATGTCGATTCCTTTACCGAGAACAGGGACTCCCTCGCCTTTTCTGAGAAGTTGTCCGACGATGCCTGTGCGACGGATGACTTCGCGCATGATGTCGGGGCTGATGACGTAGTAGCCGTCACTCATCAACTGGGAATTGCGCAGCGGCGCGTTCCCGTCGCCTGCAATCCATGGCATCGGGACAAGTTGACCCATGTCGTTAGTTGTGAAAATGCGAACGTCGTCTGCGGTGCTTTGCGTCCAAGAGGTCAGTTCCTGGATGACTGCTTTGCCAGTGTCGGAAACGCTTTCGTACCCTGCACGCTTTAGTTCTTCGCGAATCGCTTCGCGTTCGAACTCGCGGAGGTAAACAAACAAATCGTCTTTGGTTCCAGATACTGCCTTAGCGAAGCGTGAAAGCCATTCGTTGCGCTTGGCGTAGTCGAAGTTGAAGGCGCCCATCATGTTGTCGAGGTTGCGGGCGGATTGTTCGGGGTCGTAGAAACCGATCTTGGTGTCTTCGGGCAGGAGTTCGAACTGGCGGATGCCTGCACGCTGGGCGCGGTTCTTGATGATGTAGCCCTCGCCTGAGCGCACCGAGTCCAGTGTCGAGCGTCCGACGTTGCGCAGGTTGAATCCTGGTTCGAGTGATGCAACGCCTTCGTCAACGATGCGCCACACGTCGTCGGTGGTTGCACCTGGCTTCGAGAGTTCGTCAAACAGTCGGTTGGCTGTCTGGATTCCTTCGCGGTTCAGTACGGTACGCCAGATTTCGGCGGGGTTGAGTCGTCCAGTCTTTACGCCATCAAGCAGTTCGGATGCCCATTTGCTGGCTTCGGCTGTTGCCTGCCACTGCTGGTAGTTGTTGCGGATGAGCGACGGTGCGACGTCATCGACAAGTCCGATGTTGTTGGACTGGAGGCGGACTGCTTCTTCAACCTTGGGTTTCCAGAACTCGTAGACCTCGCCAGGTTCGTATCCCTGGACTCTGACTTCTGTGCCGTTCGGACCTTTAGCGAAAATGGTGGTGGTGGGCTGAAGTTCTTTGGTGAGTGCGCCGTATTCCTGGGACTTGGTGAATTCCTCAGGCGTCATCTTGCGCGGGTTAGCCCTAAGTTCCTGCCTTAGGTCAAGAACCTCACGTTCCAGGGAATTGAAGTAGGTGGCAAAGTTGTCTTTGTCTGCGACACGCAGACCGCCAGTGGCAACGCGTGAACTCTTGGATGCTCCCGCTGGGCGTATTGCGTCGATCTGGTTCCATGGGTCGACTGGGTTCTTGACGGCTACAAGACCGTCGATGCTCCCTGAGATGAGGCGGTGGATTAGCCCGTCTTCAGGGATGACACCGAGTTTGACAAGCGGGTATGCGCCTGCGCGTCCGAGTGTGAACGCGTGGCTGCCGATGCGGGCACGGTTGTTCTGGACGTTTTCTTCTGCGCGGGCAAGGGCTTCGCCTCCTGGGAGGTAGCCAGTGCCCATGTTGCGTGTTCCGCCAGGGCTGAGAATCTGGCTGGACATGGTTTGTTCCAGGATGTTCTTGCCGACTGCGTTTTCCAGGAAGTTGTTGCGCTTCAATTTGCGCAAGTATTCGTCGCGGTCGAAGATGTTCTCGTATGCGTCTGATGCAAGAGCGGTAAAGATTGTGCCAGCATCACGCGAGGTGATCGCCACACTGCGCACGATTGGCGCTGTCACATAGTTGTTGATGTACTTGGTGGAATTAGCGACGGGCTTGACTGCCGCTGCGGGCAACACTTTGGCAACGGCGTTACCAATGGCGTTGTCTGTCCACTTCCACGCCTTAGGAACCCAGTCGAAATCCCAGAAACCCACTTAGCGAATCCTCCGACGAACCGACTCTTGATACTGCTGCAATGCAACATTACCTTCTGGGTCTTCGTTCGCCATGCCAGCCGCGTAACCTTCACGCACCATCGAATGAATTTCGTCTTGGCGCGAAATGTCGTACGGGCTGATGCGAGCCTTCGCCATCTGTGCGAGTGCGTAGTCGGAAAGACGCGGCAGCACATCGTCGTTGCCTGACAGCACGGTGGTGACCAGAATCTCTGGGTTTATCCACGGGTATTGGGCGTAAGCGTTCGCGAGACGGTACGCGTCGTTTTCCGTGTACAGCGTCTTGTAGTTCTCCATCCGCGCCTCTTCCGCGGCTGCGGCGTCGACGAGTGCTTGGTGGAGTTTGTCTGAGACGTTCGGCATTACTGCGCTTCCAGTTCCGCAAGCAACCCGTACAATGCCGAGTTGGGGAACTGTGAAGCAATAGACCTCACGCGTTCAGCCAAGTCGTATCTGCTGCCAGGTTCTGGCATAATCGGAATTGGCATTACTTCTGGTCCAGGTCCAGGACCGAACGGCGCGCCCGCCGTGATGGGTTCGTTCGGGCGTGTGGTGGGCGCTGTAAGCGACCCAGGAGCATTAGGCGTCGGCGCTGGTGCCTGTTGCGCCATCTGCGCGGCGCGTGTCTGAGTCGGAGCAGCGCCAGTCGGCACCGCCTGAGTACGACGCTGTTGCTGCGTCGCTTCACCATACGTTTGTCCTTTGAACTGTGGCTGAACCATTTAGCCCCCGAGTTGTGCCAGTAGTTGGTCAAGCGGCGGCGGTCCGCCAGCGGGTGCAGCCATCGGTGCTTCCGCACCCATACCTGGCATTGCGAGCCCTGGCATGGTTTCGGGTGAGCCTGCGGGCATGGCTTGTGCTTGGCGGTCCCGTGCACGCTGGTCTGTGCGTCGCACTGCTTCGAACAGTGGGACATCTTGTTCGACAACAAGGCGGGTCAGGTATGCCAGGTCGTCTGGCTGGTACGGTCCCTGCGGGTTCGCTGCCTGCTGTTGAATCGACTGGAGGAGTGCGTCTTCGACGCCTTCGGCGATGATGCGGTCGTGCTCGAAGTCGGGGTCGGAGATCAGCGGGTCGGCTTCACGCGCTGATTCCTTGGACATGAGTCCGACGCCGAGGCGCTGACCGAGACCGACGATCAGGTTGTTGACGTCGGAACCTGCTGCCGAGTATGCGACGTAGTGAAAGTCGGTCTGCCAGACCTTGTTCGGGACGTACGATTCCTGTCCTTCGGTGCGGCGACCTGACATGAAGAACGTCTTGGTCTGCTCACCCCAGTACGCCTTCTCGATCGCAATGGCGATCTTGTCCTCGTGGAGGAGTGAGTTGGCGAAAACTTCTTGTGCTTCTTGGACGCGGTAGTCGACGGTGGCTGCGAGGACGGTTTCGCCGCGGCGTCCCGTGCGGATGTTGGTGGCGGATTCGCCGCCGAACTCTGCGGGGATGGCGCCTTCGAGACGCTCTTGGCGTTCGAGGCGGTCGAGGGCGGTGTCGGTCTTGTAGCCAGGGTTCAACTGCAACTGTTGGATGTCGCCACCTTTGACGACGCCGAGGATGCCTGACTTGCCGTCAGCCAACTGCATGATCTCAGGGTTTTCGCCAGGACGTGCGACGAGGTATTCCTCTGGGAAGATGCCGCGCTCAATCGCAATCTCAGTCAACGCCTGGAGTCGGGCACGGGTGTAGTACATGCCGAGCACGCCGTCGAATTGTCCGCGTGGCTTGTCGAGCGTGATGCGTTGGGGGACGACGGCGAGCGGGATGCCTGCACGGTTTGGGATGGCTTCGAGGAGGATGGCTTCGAGCCCTGCCCGTTCGGATGCGGAGAGTTCAGGGTTGTCTTCGGCGCCGAGGACGATCAACTGCATCGAGTCGGCGCAAACGTATTCGAGAAGCGTGTAGCGGGAGTCGGAATCGACGCGTCCGAATCGCAACTGGTCGGCGACAAGATCGCCGTAGTTCTTTAGCAGCCAGGATGCGGTGACGCGTGAGGTGAAGATGCAGTTCTCTGGGATTACGTCATCTTCATCCATCGGTGCGGCGAACGTGTCGAGCGGATTGCGCACCGTCCACTTGGGGGTGAGTGTCTTGAAGTCTGGCTTCAGGAACACGGGCGACTGGCTGTAGGCGAGCAAGTGGCGTGCGCGGCGACGCAGTTTCATCTGCATGCGGTTCTCATCCCAGAATGAGAGCAGCGCCTTCTTGCGCATGCGTGCATACTTCTTGGACTGTTCGCTGCCTTCTTTGGTGGGCGGGAAGAACGGTGATGGCATCGTCGACGAGACGCGCATGGACATCTGGTCCAACCCTTGGACGAGGAGGTTGGCGACGTTGGTCTTGGCGTTGCGGTCCAGTTCGTTCAACGGGACGATGACGTCGCCGTTGGCGAGGTCGCGGACGCGACGCATCTGCTCGTGTACGGGACCAGCCGCCAGCCGTCGCTGGTGGTAAAGATCAACGATGTCGTCAAGCGACCGCAAGGGTCAGCCTCCTATTTGCCGTGGGAACGAAGACCGCCACCACCGCGCATCCAACTACGCATGCCTTCAAGCATTGAGCGGGTGCCGCCTTCAACAGTGCGTCCTGACATCATGTCTTTCAGCGCTGTGCTGTACGCAGCGCTATTTTTTCCATACGGACCCATGATGTCACCAGAGCGCCCAACTTCAACATAGGCACGTCCACCTTTGATGAAGTACCTATCAGGCGCCATGTCTCCAAAGTCGACGTCGCTCTTGGTTTTGCCAGACTTCTTTTTTGCAGCCATGATCTACTCCAGTCCTACAGGCGCCAAAGATAACACATCAAATCCACGATGGGCGCCATAGTCGGGGTGGTCGCTTCAGTGGTCCGAGTTGCGGCATGTGCAGTTCGGCGAACCAGTGTGCCATCACAAGGTCGGTGCCGTTTTTCTTGTTGCGTGTCCAGGTGGACATCTCTTCGATGAACGCCATCGTCTTCCAGTTCTCGCGCATGGTGGGCAGACGTACCTGACCTGCTCGCCACAGTGGGGGCAGTAGCGCTTCGACGCCCAGGTTCTCGTCTAGTTTGTTGCGTGAGGTTGTATGCGGGACGACGAGGACGCCGTGGAGGGCTTGCCATTTGCGCACGAAATCGTGGGCGAGCAAGAACCGTTGGGCGGCGTTCACTTCAACTATCCAGTGGCTGATCGGGTAGCCCATCTCGAACGACCTGTTCTGCCAAACCTCCATTATTCCGCCGTACTCGCGGCTACCCGTGTTGAATCCGAGAAGTTCTTCCGCCGTTAGTTTCGTTCGTTCGACGTCGATCAGGTAGCGGAGGTTGGTGTTGGGCTGGTAGAGCCACCATTGGATTGCCCAGAAGTTGGTGGGTGACGGGTCGACGGATGCGATGGAGATGATCGGGGGTTCGAGTCCGCTGGGGATGTAGCCAGGGCGTCGGTCGTTGTCGATGCACCCTGGGTAGAGCACCCCGTCGTTGCCCATGCCGCCTGTTGCCCAGACGCGTTCGATCAGGTATTGCCCTTGGGCGAGGTCTTCTTGCTGGTAGATGACCTGGAACTTGGCGGGGGTGGAGTGTTTCAGGTAGGAGAGGTCTTTCCACGACAGACGGTACGGGTCGAGGAGCGGTCCGTCAGGGTATGGGGGTGCGGTGGTCTTGCGGGATTCGCGTCCTGTGTCGAGTTCTTCATAGTAAGCCTTGTACACGAAGTGGGTGTACTTGGACCGTTTCTCTGGTTCGACCGCATCTGAAATGTCTGTGACGTCGGAGCCGTCGTAGGCGTCGGGGTCTTCTTCGTAGGTGACTTTCGACAGGCAGTGGGCGTAGAGGTCGCCTGGTCCTAGCCGCTGTCCGATGACGACGAGGGTTCCGCCTGGGTCAACACGGGCTTCCGCCACCGTGTCCCAGCGTTCCAACAGTTTGTCGCGGGCTACGGATTCTTTCGCGTTTTCAGGTGTAGCAACGTCGTCAAACAAACAGAGGTCGGCACGGTGTCCAATGAATTCGGAGTCAATACCGTACGAAGAAACAGTTGGTTCCTTGTTTTCAAGCCCCGAGAGGTCTTCTTGTTCGACGATGAATTCTTCTGCACGCCATAACGCGCCTGAAGATGAGGGTTTGAACCGCCCGTAATCGACGGACAGACAGGCTTCAGCATTGAGGGCTAGTCCTTTCTCAACCAGGATGGGGTCTGGGGTGAGCGGGAATGGGCGTTCGAGTGTTTCGCGGATACGGCGCGAGTACATCTTGGCAAGAGTTTGGGTGGCGGAGCCAATTAGGACGCGTATCTTGCGGTTGCGGACGATCATCCATACAGCGAAGTCGTGGAACAGGGTGGATTTTCCTGCTCCTGGCGGGCAGTTGATGAGGATGAACTCTTTTTCTGGGGAGTCGAGCATTTGGGCGATCTTGTATGCGGCGTCTACCTGCCATGGGGAGGGGACTCGTCCGAGGTAGCGGCGTCGGAAGTAGTCGAAGTCGTCCCACCCGCGCTTTGCTTCGGGGGATAGGCGGTCGTAGGGGATGACTGGGGGCAGGTCGGCGACGTCCATCGACGCTTTCCATGCTTCGGCTTGGACTCCGCCCTGCTTTTTGCGGACTTGTCCTGCTTCGACTTCAGCGATTTGGATTTCGGCTTGGGCTTTGCGTCGTTTCGCTTCCCATTTGGAGGCGGTGTTGACGTGGATGCCTGCGATTCCCGCAGCATCCTGCATCGACATTCCCGATGCCCTGGACTGCCAGTAGCGGGCAACGTCCTGTGGCGGGATTTGTCGTCTCCCCGAACGACCAGCAGGCATTATTTCTTCTTAGGTGTCTTCCTGTTTTTCACGGTGACAGCGGTCGGGGTGGCGGCGGCACGGATGTTGGATGCCGCGGAACGGATGGCAGCCGAAACGTCGGAGGCGACAGCGCTGCCGATTTCGTTGGCACGGTTCTCCGCAACCTTGGTGAGCCCGCTGATTGCAGCCGAACGCTGGGACGGGTTCATAATCTTGGTGGAGGCAATCGTTTGACCGTACGGGGTGTTCGCCGTGTAAATGCGTCCGCCAGCGCGGGCTTTGTCAAGACCTGCGCTCAACGACTCGTAAGCGCGATCACCCACATAGTCGTCGACCTTGCGTGCGACAGTCTTGGCGACTTTGCCGCCGACAGCGCCAACAACCTTGCCAGCGGCTGCACTCGCGGCGCCAGCAGCCAAATCCATAGCCGCCGTCTTTGCTACCGCGGTAGGACCAGCCTGCACCGCTTTGACGTACTTCACATTCTGGGCGACGATCGGATTCTGGGCAGCCGCTTTCACAAGTGCTTTAGCAGCATCGCCAACAATGTCACCAATGTTCTTCTTCACACGC
>Ga0129336_10001803_pt1 | contig 13090 bp, 11 predicted proteins | sample CPB6_02_DNA_FD_96878 | JGI IMG/M metagenome (GOLD analysis project Ga0129336, IMG submission 96878) | Freshwater to marine salinity gradient microbial communities from Chesapeake Bay, USA - CPBay_Sum_0.6_0.2_DNA | ecosystem: Environmental > Aquatic > Marine > Coastal | place: USA: Chesapeake...
ACAGGTGAGCCGTCCACGATGATCTCGCCCGAATCAGGGCGCAGCAGGCCGTAGAGGATGTTCATCAGCGTGCTCTTGCCCGCGCCGTTCTCGCCAAGGAGGGCGTGAATCTGCCCGGCCTCGATGGTCAAGGAGATGTCGTCATTGGCAACGAGGTCGCCAAAGCGCTTCGTGATGCCTCGAAGTTCGAGCTGCATCTCTCCCCTCTCAGCCTCACCCGCGATGCCAGCGCGCCCGGGACGGGAGCCTAGTGCTCCCGTCCCGGGCGCGCCGGGAAATGCTGACTGTCAGTTACGGCGTGACGGTGATGGACCCGTCGATGATGGCAGCCGCGACTGCCTCCAACTCCGCCTTGAGCTCGGCGGGGACGTCGCCATCGAACTGGTTGAACGGCGCAAGCTTGGTGCCGCCATTGGCCAGGGTGCCGACGTAGAGCTCATTGCTGAAGGTGCCGTCAACACCACTGGCGATGCTGGCCTCGACCGCGACGTCCAGGCCCTTCATCACGCTGGTGAGGAAGACATCGCAGTACTGCTCGGCGCTGATGCAGCCGTCGGTGTCGACCCAGATGATCGAGACACCGTCGACGGCCTGGGCCTCCGCTGCACTGCCGAGGCCCACGGGACCGGCGACGGGGAAGATGATGTCCGCACCCTGCTGGATGAAGTTCTTCGCGATCTGCTTGCCCTTGTTCTGATCGTCGAAGCCACCCGCGTAGGTGCCCTTCTCAACATCGGCCGGATCCCAACCGAGGACCTCGACGTCGGTGCCCTTCTCATCGTTGTAGTAGGTCACACCCTGGTAGAAGCCGCTCATGAAGGCGGTCACCGAGGGAATCGGGATGCCGCCGTAGGTGCCGACGACGCCCGTAGCGGTCATGCCCGCCGCGAGATATCCGGCGAGGAATGAGGACTGCTCGGTCGCGAAGACCAGGCCCTTGAGGTTGTCCGAGGGAGCCTCGTAGGCGTAGTCGACGATGGCGAAGTCCACATCGGGGTTGGCCTGGGCCGCGGCATCGGTCGCGTCGCCAAGCAGGAAGCCGACGGTGACGATCATGTTGCAGCCCTCTTGCACAGCCTGGTTGATGTTGGGCTGGTAGTCAGCGTCGGAGGCGCTCTCCAGAGCGAGGACCTCGACACCCTGGCTTGCCTCGGCCGCGATGAGACCGGCGTACGCCGTCTCATTGAACGAGCGGTCGTCGAAGCCACCAGCGTCAGAGATCATGCACGCCTTGTATGCAGCCTCAGGCTCTGGCGCAGCTGACGACGACTCCGGAGCGGCCGAGGACGACTCAGGCGCGGGGGCCGCAGACGACGAGCTTCCCGAGTCGGGGGCGCTGCCGCAGGCAGCAAGGGCGAGCGCAGCGGCACTCATACCCGCGATAACACCGAGCGTCTTACGCACGATGGATCCTCCTTAGAAGGCTCCGGATCGGCAACGCCGATGTTCCGGAGGATGGTCAATGACGTCAACCTATACACGGATGGGGTGCTTCCGGTCAGGCCCCGCTTCCCGTGATCGAAATGTTGCGCCGCTCGGAAGAAGTTCACATTCCCAATCGTCACTTCAGCCCCGTCAGGTCGGTGCTGCACCGTCTTGGGGCATAGGGGGTATGCGCAACCCGGGGGTACGGGTCGAGGATGCGCGCGGGCGCGGCTTATGCCGTGGCAACGACGCGCAGAGCCTCAGCCATGACCTCGCCGTGGTCGACGCGCGTGGATCGGCGGTCGATCACGACCGGCTCACCGGCAACGAAGACGTGGAGCACATCGGACCTGCCAGCGCTGAAAACCACGGAGGTGTAAGGATCGTGGATCGGGACGAGGTGCGGGGCGCTCAGATCGATGGCGATGAGATCAGCCTCCTTGCCGACCTCGACTGTGCCGATCCGGTCCCCCAGGCCCACGGCGAGCGCTCCCTCGACGGTGGCGGCACGTATGACATCGCGCGCTGACAGAGCCGCAGGGTCATCTCGCACGAGCCGCGCGAGGTTGGCGGTCAGCCGCATGGCGGCGAACATGTCCAGGTCATTGCTCGATGAGCATCCGTCCGTGCCGATGCCGACCCGAATGCCCTGATCGCGGTAGCCGACGACGTCCGCTGCACCGCTCGCAAGTTTCAAGTTGGAGCCCGGGCAGTGGGCCACGGTTGTCCCCGTCTCGGCGACGAGCGCACGATCGCGTTCATCAAGGCGAACGCCGTGACCGAGCACCGGTCCGAGTGCGAGGATCCCCGAGGCGTCCAGGGCGGGCACGGGGCGCATGCCGGTGGCCTCAATGGTGTCGTGGTTCTCACGATCATTCTCGGACGCATGGGTGTGCACGAGAGCACCCTGCTCCCGTGCCAGCGCCGCGATCTCGGACAGATGATCGACGCCGACGGTGAAGGCAGCGTGCGGCATGAGGGCAGGCGGCACGAATGGGCCACCCAGTGATGTGAGTGTTTCGGGCCATTCGCGCGCAAGCGACATGCGCTCGTCCCACTCCAAGTGGTCTGGGCCGCTGAAAGAGAAGAACAGCGGCCCGGTCACATGGCGCAGACCCACCTCAACTGCCGCGCGATGAGCATGGCGCGGGTGGAGATACATGTCGAGCGCGGTCGTCGTACCACCGAGCAGCGCTTCCAGGGCTCCCAGGCGCGTGCCCGTGTAGACGCCCTTGGCATCCATGAGCCGGGCCTCCTCGGCCCAGACTCGTTCGAGGAATCCCTGGAGGTCCACTTCCTCGGCGATCCCGCGCAGGAGCGTCATGGCCAGATGGGTATGCAGGTTGACCAGGCCCGGCATCACGAGCAGGTCGCGTCCTTCGATGGTGGTGCTCGCGTCGGCGATGCCTCGGCCGATCTCGGCGATGCGACCGCCTTCGATGACAATGTCGACGTCCTCGGCGAAGTCACCCGACTCGTCGCGCATCAGTGCGAATCGCGCTTGGCGGATGAGGAGCGTGTCCGCCGCCATGGTCAGAACGCGTCCGTGGGGGTGTAGACGCCCCATACGTCGCGGAGAGCGTCGCTCACCTCACCGACTGTCGCGCGGGAACGCAGTGCGTCCCGCATCGGATAGAGGAGGTTGTCGGTGCCTGCCGCGGCCTCACGGACACGCGCGAGGGCCGCATCGACCGCCGCCTGATCGCGCTCGGCGCGCACACGTTCGAGGCGCGCGCGCTGCTCCGCCTCAATGGTCGGGTCCACGCGGAGCGGCTCGTAGGGCTCCTCGTCTTCCACCGTGAAGCGATTCACACCGACGACGACTCGCTCCCCCGCGTCGATCTCTTGGATGACGGCGTATGCGGACTTCTCGATCTCGGACTTCTGGAAGCCCTCCTCGATCGCCGCGACGGCTCCACCGCGTTCCGCGACCTGGGCCATGAGTTGGAGAGCGGCAGCTTCGATGTCATCGGTCATCGACTCGATCGCGTATGACCCGGCGAAGGGATCAACCGTCTGCGTCACATCCGACTCGTAGGCCAGCACCTGCTGAGTTCTCAGGGCCAGCCGGGCAGCCTTCTCGGTGGGCAGGGCGATCGCTTCGTCGAACGAATTGGTGTGGAGGGACTGGGTGCCTCCGAGGACGGCACCCATGGCTTGGATCGCCACCCGCACGAGGTTGACCTCCGGCTGCTGCGCGGTGAGCTGAACGCCGGCAGTCTGGGTATGGAAACGCAGCATCATCGACTTCGGGTCCTTGGCACCGAACTCATCCCGCATGATGCGAGCCCAGATGCGCCGGGCCGCGCGGAACTTCGCGACCTCTTCGAGCAGCGTCGTGCGCGCCACAAAGAAGAAGGCGAGTCGGGGCGCGAACTCGTCAATGTCCTGCCCGGAGGCGAGGGCCGCGCGGACGTACTCCACCCCGTTGGCGAGGGTGAAGGCGATCTCCTGCACGGGCGTCGCCCCTGCCTCCGCCATGTGATAGCCGGAGATGGAGATGGTGTTCCAGCGGGGAAGCTCCTCGCGGCAATAGGAGAAGATGTCGGTGATCAGCCGCAAGGAGTGAGCCGGCGGATAGATGTAGGTCCCGCGTGCGATGTACTCCTTGAGCACGTCGTTCTGGATCGTGCCGTTGAGCGCGCTGCCCGGGACGCCCTGCTCTTCGGCAACCAACTGATAGAGCAGGAGCAGGAGCGCGGCAGGGGAGTTGATCGTCATTGAGGTCGACACCTGATCAAGCGGGATCTGATCGAACAGCACGCGCATGTCGTCGATGGTGTCGATGGCGACCCCGACCTTGCCGACCTCGCCGTGTGCGATCGGGGCATCCGAGTCGTAGCCCATCTGGGTCGGCAGATCGAAGGCGACCGAGAGCCCCGTGGTCCCAGCGGCGAGCAACTGCCGATAGCGCTCATTGGACTCGGCCGCGGTGCCGAACCCGGCGTACTGACGCATCGTCCAGGGGCGGCCGGTGTACATGGACGGGTAAACCCCGCGGGTGTAGGGGAAGGCCCCTGGCTCACCCAATCGCGCATCCGCATCCCAGCCGTCTAGGTCGTCCGGCCGGTAGACGGGGGCGAAGGGGAGCCCCGACTCCGTCGTCATGCGGTCAGACTAGGGCGCGACGGCCGGCGTGATCTGCCTCACCCCGTCCTGCCGGGGCGAGCCAGGCGCACTAGCATGACCGTGACGGGGCCGAAGTCAGGCGATGAGACAACCGTAGGCGGGTGAGGAGGAGCCGTGGCCAGCGTGTCAGTGGGCACCCTCTACCGGGGTGGTCAAGGCATGTGGTCCTGGGTTGCCCAGCGCATCACGGGTATTGCCGTCTTCTTCTTCCTCTACGTCCACGTCCTCGATACGGCCCTCGTCCGGGTCTCCCCCGAGGCCTACGACCTGGTGATCGCTACGTACAAGACCCCGATCGTCAATCTGCTCGAGGTGGGGCTTGTCGGCGCCGTGCTCTATCACGCGCTCAACGGACTGAGGGTCATCGCGGTCGACTTCTGGTCACGCGGTCCGCGCTATCAGCGTCAGATGCTCTGGGGCATCGTGGGAGTCTGGGCCATCGTGATGATCCCCGGCACCTACTACATGATGCGTCATACCGTCGAGGCTCTCTTCGGGGCGACACCATGAGCGTCGCGGACCGCTCCTTCGCCCTCTCGACCTCCTCGAGTGGTCGCAATCGCCAGCGGAGCAACTTCGAGCTCTACGCGTGGCTCTTCATGAGGATTTCAGGTGTTGTCCTCATCTTCCTCGTCCTCGGGCACCTCTTCATCATGAACATCCTCGACGGAGGCGTGCAGCGCATCAACTTCGCCTTCGTTGCGGGGCGCTGGGCCAGCCCCTTCTGGCAGGTCTGGGACCTCGCCATGCTCTGGCTCGCCATGCTCCACGGCACTAACGGCCTGCGCACGATCATCAACGACTACGCGGAGCGCGACCAGACCCGCTTCTGGCTCAAGATGCTCCTCTACGTCTCCTCCGCCTTCATCATCCTTCTCGGGACGCTCGTCATCTTCACCTTCGACCCGACCATCGGCTAGGAGCACCATGCAGACCCACAGGTACGACGTCGTGATCGTGGGTGCCGGCGGCGCCGGCATGAGGGCCGCCCTGGAATCCACCAAGCGCGCCCACACGGCGGTCCTCACCAAGTTGTACCCCACGCGCAGCCACACGGGGGCGGCGCAGGGCGGCATGTGCGCCGCGCTGGCGAATGTCGAAGAGGACAATTGGGAGTGGCACACCTTCGACACCATCAAGGGCGGTGACTACCTCGTCGACCAGGATGCTGCCGAGGTGATGTGCCGCGAGGCCATCGACGCGGTGATCGATCTGGAGAAGATGGGCCTGCCCTTCAATCGCACCCCCGAGGGACGCATTGATCAGCGTCGATTCGGCGGCCACACCCGCAACCACGGCGAGGCCGCCGTCCGTCGCGCCTGCTACGCCGCCGACCGCACCGGTCACATGATCCTCCAGACGCTCTACCAGAACTGCGTGAAGGAGGGCGTGGAGTTCTACAACGAGTTCTACGTTCTCGACCTCATCCTCGTCGAGCGCGATGGGCGCCAGGAGACCGCGGGAGTCGTCGCCTACGAACTGGCCACCGGTGCCATCCACGTCTTCCATGCCAAGGCGGTCATCTTCGCTACGGGCGGCTACGGCAAGGTCTGGAAGACGACCTCTAACGCCCACACTCTCACCGGTGACGGCATGGCCATCGCCTACCGCCGCGGCCTCCCCCTCGAGGACATGGAGTTCTACCAGTTCCATCCGACCGGCCTGGCCGGGCTGGGCGTGCTGCTCACCGAAGGTGCGCGTGGCGAGGGCGGGATCCTGCGCAACGCCACCGGTGAGCGCTTCATGGAGCGGGTCGCTCCCACCATCAAGGATCTCGCGCCCCGCGACATGGTCGCCCGGGCGATGGTGGCCGAGGTGCGCGAGGGGCGCGGGGCCGGTCCCGACAAGGACTACGTCTACCTCGACCTCACCCACCTGCCCAAGGAGCAGATCGAGGCCAAGCTCCCTGACATCACGGAGTTCGCGCGTACCTACCTCGGCGTCGACCCGGTCACCGAGCTCGTTCCCGTCTTTCCCACGGCCCACTACGCGATGGGCGGCATCCCCACCAATGTCGAGACCGAAGTCCTCGGCGACAACGACACCGTCGTGCCCGGCCTCTATGCCGCTGGCGAGGTCGCGTGCGTCTCGGTGCACGGCGCCAACAGACTCGGCACCAACTCCCTGCTCGACATCAACGTCTTCGGCCGGCGGGCTGGTATCGCCGCCGCAGACTTCGCCAATACGCATGATTTCGTGCCTCTTCCCGATGATCCCCAGGGCTACACCATCGCGCTCGTCGAGGGGCTGCGCTCAGGCACGGGGGGAGAGCGCGTTGCTGCAATCCGTCGTGATCTCCAGCAGACCATGGACCTCAACGCGCAGGTCTACCGAACCGAGGCGACCTTGAAGCAGGCACTCACGGACATCCAGGAGCTTCGTCGGCGCTACCGCCACATCGCGGTCCAGGACAAGGGAGCGCGCTTCAATACTGACCTCCTCGAGGCCATCGAGTTGGGCTTCCTCCTGGACCTGGCCGAGGTGACGGTCGTGGGCGCCCTCGAGCGCACGGAGTCACGCGGCGGTCACGCACGCGAGGACTACCCCAACCGCGACGACGTCAACTTCATGCGCCACACCATGGCCTACCGGATCCCAGGGGCCGGCGACGAGTCCGGCGTCCGGGTCGACTACAAGCCCGTCACGATCACCCGCTACCAGCCGATGGAGCGCAAGTACTGATGACCGCCACCCTTGAAAGCCCAGCGACGGCGGAGACACCCGACCGTGTCGAGCCGCGCGACGTCACCTTCAAGATCCGCCGCTTCATCCCCGAGCTCGATGAGGAGCCGCATTGGGAGGAATACGTCGTCTCGGCCTACCCGACCGATCGCGTGCTCGATGCGCTCATGAAGATCAAGGGCGAGCAAGACGGCACGCTGACCTTCCGCCGTTCCTGCGGTCACGGCATCTGCGGCTCGGACGCGATGCGCATCAATGGTCGAAATCGGCTCGCGTGCAAGACCTTGATCAAGGATCTGGGCACCGGAGAGATCACGGTCGAGGCCATTAAGGGCCTGCCTTTGGAGAAGGACCTCGTGGTCGACATGGAGCCCTTCTTCGCTGCATACCGGGCAGTGAAGCCCTTCCTCATCACCGACGGCCACGAGCCCACGAAGGAGCGCCTGCAGTCGATCGAGGAGCGCACCGTCTTCGATGACACGACCAAGTGCATCCTCTGCGCGGCGTGCACGACATCGTGTCCGGTTTTCTGGACGGACGGCCAGTACTTCGGCCCTGCGGCCATCGTCGCCGCTCACCGCTTCATCTTTGACTCCCGGGACGCGGGTGCCGAGGCCCGCTTGGAGATCCTCAACGAGAAGGAGGGCGTGTGGCGGTGCCGCACGACCTTCAACTGCACCGATGCCTGCCCCCGCGGCATCGAGGTCACCAAGGCCATCCAGCAGGTGAAGCGCGCTCTCATCTTCCGCCGCGTCTGAAGCACGGCGTGGCGCATCCTGTGATCGCGCCTCGGACCTCGTTCCGTCGTTACGCTGAGGCCATCATGCGTCGTCCCCACGCTCTCGCGGCCGCCTCGCTCGTGGGCATCAGCCTGCTCGCGGTGGGCATGCCGAGCGCATCGGCGGAACCGATCGGCGGCCCCCTGCTCACCGGCAGCGCCGTGATCGTCGACCCCGGTCCCACCGCGGATCCACTTCCCGACGTGCCCGTGACCGCGTGGGTGCTCGCCGATCTCGAGAGCGGTGCGATCCTGGCCGCCAAGGAGCCCCACGTGCAGCGGCCCCCGGCGTCGGTCCTCAAGACACTCACGCTGCTCACGCTCACGCAGCGCCTGGATCCCGATCTCGTCTACACGACCACGTACGACGACGTCGCCGTGGAGGGGAGCCGGGTCGGCCTTGTCGAGGACGCGACCTACACGGCCCATGACCTCTTCCTGTGCCTGATGATGCAAAGCGGCAACGACTGCGCATCAGCACTCGCGGCTGCCAACGGCGGACTCGAACTCAGCGTTTCTCAGATGAACGAAGAGGCACGTCGACTTCAGGCGTACGACACCGTGGCGGTCAACACCAGTGGCCTACCGGCCGAAGGACAGGTGACGTCGGCGTACGACCTCGCGTTGATTGCGCGCGAGGGCCTCGCGCGTCCGGACTTCTTCGAATACGTCAATACCCGAGTCGTCGAAGACTTCCCCGGCTACATGCCTGCCCAGACCGGTGACCCGCGGCCCACCATGCCCATTGCGACTCAGAATCCGCTCTTCATCCAGGGCTACGAGGGCGCGATCGGCGTCAAGACGGGATGGACGACCGAGGCCGGACGCACCTTTGTCGGCGCAGCCGAGCGCGATGGCACGACCCTCGTCGTCACCTTGCTCAATATCGACGGTGAGATCTACCCGTCGGCCTCGGCCCTGCTGGACTGGGGATTTGCCAACGTCGGTGCGGTCACGCCCGTCGGCTACCTCGTCGATCCGATCGACAACAGCCCCGCCCCCATCGATGGGCAGACGGGCGGTGACGCGTCAGGCGGGATGGATCCCGCGCTGGTCGAGGAGGCGGAGGCAGCCAGCGTTGCAAACGAGGCCGATCAAGCTCCAGGCGACTCCACGCCCTGGGCATGGGTCTGGACCCTCGTCGGCGCCATGATCGTCGGGCTCATGCTCGTCGTGCTCGGTCTGCGCAGCCTGCGCGGGCCCGCTCCCCGTCAGGGTGGTCGCCGAGCCCGACATGCCGATGCTGCCGACACGGCCGCTGACAGCGAGCACGACTTCGCGCGAGGTTGACCTGCGACACCGGACGGAGCGGCCCGGCGGGTCGGCAGAGCCGCCTCTGGCCGGCTGACCGCCACGGGCCCTACGCTCCGCGCCAAGGCGCACGAGTCGATCGAGTTCGGCGCTGCCGCCACCGCTCTCAGCGGCATCCGTCGACCATGTGGCAGCCGTTTGGTCGACGTCGAGGTCCGGGAGCAGCCGTTTGGTCGACGTCGAGGTCCGGGAGCAGCCGTTTGGTCGACGTCACGACTCGCTGGGCTGTCCCCGCACGAGGACAAGCACGACTTCGCGCGGGGCTCGGACGGATCAGGGCAAGGGCACGAAGCCCACTCGGTCGTAGACCGCTTCGAGTGTGGGTGTCGCTGCGACACGCGCACGATCCGCGCCAAGGCGCACGAGTCGATCGAGTTCGGCGCGATCCGACATGAGCTCATCGACGCGGGTCTGGAACTCTGTGCAGAAGTCCACGACCACCTCGGCCACGTCCTTCTTGAGGTCGCCGTAGCCCCTGCCCTCGTAGGCGGCCTCCACCTCCGCCACCGATCGACCATCCAAGGCCGACAGCAGCGTGAGGAGATTTGACACCCCAGGCTTCGCCACGGGGTCGAATCGGATGTCACGGTCGGAGTCCGTGACCGCGGACATCACCTTCTTGCGCGTTACCTTGGGGTCATCGAGGAGGAAGATGCAGCCGGTGGGTGCCGACTTGCTCATCTTGGCCGTGGGATCCGCGAGGTCGAGAACCTTGGCCGTGTCCTTGACGATGAGCGGCTCAGGAACGACGAGGGTCGGACCATAGGTCGCGTTGAATCGCTGGGCCAGATCGCGGGTAAGTTCGAGGTGCTGCCGCTGATCCTCGCCCACCGGCACGCCGGACGCCTGGTAGATGAGGATGTCCGCGGCCTGGAGGACCGGATAGGTGAAGAGGCCCACGGTCGCCCGGTCGTTGCCCTCGCGCTGGGACTTGTCCTTGAACTGGGTCATCCTCGATGCCTCGCCGAAGCCGGTGAGGCACTCCAGGATCCATGCCAGTTGTGCGTGCTCGGGCACCTGACTTTGGATGAACACGGTGGATCGTGAGGGGTCGAGCCCTACGGCAAGCAACTGCGCGAAGGACAGCAGGGTGCGCTGACGCAGCACCGCCGGATCGTGCTCGACCGTGATGGCGTGCTGGTCGACCACGCAGTAGAAGGCCTCGTGGGTGTCCTGGAGGCTCACCCAGTGCCGGAGCGCACCCAGGTAGTTGCCCATCTGGAACGAGTCCGCCGTGGGCTGGATGCCGGAGAGCACACGCGGTGGATGGACAACGGGGTTCTCCGACATGGCGTCATTCTGACAGCGCGGCCTCGTCGTCCTGCGCGGGGATGTCCGTGTCCAGCGGGACGACGCTGATCCGGGCCACGCGACGACCGTCGAGCTCGGTAACCGTGAGGCGGTACCCGGCGACCTCCACGATCGCGCCGACGTGCGGCAGTTCCCCCAGCGCCGACACGACGAAGCCGGCCACGGTCTCGTACGGTCCATCCGGGAGCTCGACGCCGGTCTCGTCTTGGAAGTCTTCAAGATTGAGCAAGCCGTCAACGTCGGTCCGCGGGCCCGCGGTCTCGGTGTCGTATTCGTCACGGATGTCGCCGACGAGTTCCTCGACGAGATCCTCGAGAGTGACGATCCCTGCCGTCCCTCCGTATTCATCCACCACGATTGCCAGGTGCTGTCGCAGGCGACGCATCTCCGTGAGCGCAGGGATCACCTGCTTGGTCCCCGGGAAGAACGTCGTCTCTCGGACGAGATCACCGACGCGACGGTTGGGGTGGTCCGCATCCGGGACGAGCAGGTCGCGGATGTGGACGACTCCGACCACGTCGTCCGCGCTGCCTCGGATCACCGGATAGCGGGAGTGAGGCGCGTCTGAGACTTCCATGGCGGCATCGCGCACGGGCGTGGCGGCATCAAGGAACGAGACCTCGGTCCGCGGCAGCATGACCTCTCGCAACTCGCGGTCCCCCGCATCGAACACGTCATCGATAAGAGCCCGCTCCTCCGCAGTCAGTTCCTCCGTCGCTGCGACGATGTCGCGGAGCTCCTCCCCGGTGATCTGTTCCTTGCCGCTGCTCGGATCACCGCCGAGCAGTCGCACGAGTGCATTGGTGGAAGCGGATAGGAGCCAGATGAAAGGTCGCGTCACCTTCGAGAGCAGGTCCACGGGCCCCGCGACGAGTAGTGCCGTCGACTCTGCCCGCTGCAACGCGATGCGCTTGGGCACGAGTTCGCCGATGACCAACGACACGTAGGCAATGGCCACCGTGACCAGGATGAACGCGATCGCTGACGCCAGTCCCTCGGACAGGCCTAGCGACTCAAGCCACGGAGCGATGGCCGGAGCGATCTGCGATGCACCGAAGCCGGCCGAGATGAAGCCCGCGAGAGTGACGCCGACCTGGACGGCGGCCAGGAACCTGTTGGGATCGCGCACGAGCGCGGCGAGCGTGCGTCCCCGCCGGCCACGTTGAGACAGGCGCTCGACCTGGCTCTCGCGTAGGGACACGAGTGCGATCTCTGCAGCGGCAAAGAAACTGCCGATGAGAATGAAGACGAGGACGAGCGCGATATTGACCCAGAGGTCGCTCACGTGATCAGGATAGGGGTCCTAGGCGAACGCCACCGTGAGAGGGGCATGGTCGCTCCATCTCTCTGCGTACGAGGGCGCCTTGCCCACGGTGACCTGCCGCGCACGGGCAGCGAGTTCGGCCGTAGCGATCTGATAATCGATGCGCCATCCGCCGTCGGTGTCGAAGCCCTTGCCCCGCCAGGACCACCACGTGTAGGGACCAGGACCCGGGCCGCCCATCGCACGGCCAAGGTCACACCACGGACCGCGCTTAGCCGCCCCGGGCGCTCCGAACCACCTGTCGAGGTAGGCGCGCTCTTCGGGCAGGAAGCCGGCCTTGTCGCGATTGCCCTTCCAGTTCTTGATGTCGACCTCTGCATGTGCCACGTTGAAGTCGCCGGTCACCAGAACATGTGACTTGGCGCGTGACGCACGGCGACGCAGTGCCGAGAGCCGCTTGTCCATGGCGGCGAGGAATCGGAACTTCTCTTCCTGCTTCGGAGTCTCCGCCTCCCCCGTGTGGACGTACGCCGACACGACGGTCAAGGCGCCCAAGGCTGTATCGAGGTCAACCTCGATCCACCGGCCCTGCCTCTCGAACTCGGCGACTCCGATCCCCTCGCGGATCTCTCGGGGTTGATTCCGCGTCAGCACTGCGACCCCGTTGCGACCAAGCGCCTCTGCGGCACTGTGGGCCACGTGCATCCCAGCGAGGCCGCTGCTGGTCAGCTGTTCGTGGACCTGCTCGTGTGTTGCACGTACCTCCTGGAGGCAGATGACGTCGGCGTCTGCCGCCGCAAGCCAATCGAGGCCGCCCCGGCGGCTCGCCGCTCGAATGCCGTTGACGTTGGCCGTGATGGTGACCAGCGCCGCCCTGCGTGCCTTGGCCAAGCCCTAGGCCATCGCCTTCTGGAGATTCGCGTCGATGGCCGCGAGGAAATCCTGGGTCGTCAGCCACGGCTGGTCGGGTCCCACGAGGAGCGCCAAGTCCTTGGTCATGTGACCGCTCTCGACGGTCTCGATGCACACCCGCTCGAGAGTCTGCGCGAACGCGGACACGTCCGGGGTGCCATCGAGCTTGCCTCGGTGCTCAAGCCCGCGCGTCCAGGCGAAGATTGACGCCACGGGATTGGTGGACGTCGCCTCGCCTCGTTGATGCTGGCGGTAGTGGCGCGTCACGGTGCCGTGGG
>Ga0129336_10001806_pt1 | contig 13088 bp, 13 predicted proteins | sample CPB6_02_DNA_FD_96878 | JGI IMG/M metagenome (GOLD analysis project Ga0129336, IMG submission 96878) | Freshwater to marine salinity gradient microbial communities from Chesapeake Bay, USA - CPBay_Sum_0.6_0.2_DNA | ecosystem: Environmental > Aquatic > Marine > Coastal | place: USA: Chesapeake...
CCAACTGAAACCTGTCTAGATGGTCGCACCGATGTTAAGTGTGTTCCATACTCAGAATGGGTTAAAGCTTGGTCAAGCTTCCGTAGCGCATAACTCACGCTAAATATTTAAGGCGCCAATTAATTTTGGCGCCTTAAATAAAAAATTATGAGCACAAATTCATTAGCTAAAGTTCAGCAATACTTACATAAAAATATAAAAGCAAGAATTACTGCTCTCTTGCTTTTGCCTATGACTTGGCTTGTTGTTATTTATTTAGGCTCCTTAGCTGCACTATTTATTACCTCAATTTGGACAGTTGATGATTTTACTAACAAAGTAATTAGAACTTTTACCCTAGAAAACTTTATAGAAATACTTTCAGATCGTGCATATTTAAACGTAACAATTCGAACTTTATTAATTGCAGCAAGTGTCACTATTTTATGTGCTCTAATTGCAATTCCAATGTCATTTTTTATGGCTCGAGTAGTTTCTCCAAAATTAAGACCGGTCTTAATTGCTTTAGCAATTACACCGTTATGGGCATCTTATTTAGTAAAAATTTATGCCTGGAGAACCATGATGAGTCCTGAAACAGGATTTTTAACTTGGTTACTTACTCCTTTTGGAATAAAAAGTCCTGGCTATGGGTTAATTTCTGTAGTTCTAGCCCTAACTTATCTTTGGCTTCCTTACATGATTATTCCAATTTATGCAGGTATGGAAAGACTTCCTAATTCAATTCTTGATGCTTCAAGTGATCTTGGTGCAAAACCATTTAAAACTTTTTACAAAGTTGTTTTGCCACTGACCTATCCTGCAATTATTGCCGGTTCTATTTTTACTTTTAGTTTAAGCATGGGTGATTATATTGCGGTGCAAATTGTAGGTGGAACTTTCCAAATGCTAGGAAATGTGGTTTATCAAAACTTTGCCCTAGATTTACCTTTTTCTGCAGCTGTTGCTTTAATTCCTGTAATTGTGATGGTTTTGTATTTAACCTTAATTAGAAAAAGTGGGGCATTGGAAAACTTATGATTCTTTCCAAAAATGCCAAAATTGTTTTAACAATTTTAATGATTTTAGGCATGGCTTTTATTTATTTGCCGCTATTTATCGTGGTGCTAAATTCATTCAATTCAAGTATTAGTTTCTCTTTTCCGCCTGAAGGATTTACTACAAGTTGGTGGTCAAAAGCTGCTCAAAATTCTGGAGTAAAACAAGCAATTATTACCTCTATTTACACAGCTCTTGGTGCAACTGCAATTTCTTTAATTTTAGGAACTTTAGCGGCAAGTGCCATTGCCAGATATAAATTCTTTGGCAGAGATACCTTGTCACTTTTAATTGTTTTACCTATTGCCCTTCCTGGCATTGTCACAGGAATTGCATTAAATAATGTATTTACTAATTATTTTGGTGGGTTAACTTACTTCACAGTTATTATTGGACATGCCACTTTTTGTATTGTGGTGGTTTTCAATAATGTGGCAGCACGATACAGAAGAATGGGATCTTCTTTTGAAGAAGCAAGCATGGATCTTGGAGCAAACAGAATAATGACTTTTAGGCTAATTACTTTTCCACTTATTCGAAGCGCTCTTCTTGCTGGTGGCATGCTTGCCTTTGCACTCTCCTTTGATGAAATTATCGTGACAACTTTTACAGCAGGTGCAGGACAAAATACCTTGCCGATTTGGATTTTTCAAAATCTATTTAGACCAAATCAAGCACCAGTGGTAAACGTAGTAGCTGCAGCTTTAATTTTGTTGTCTTTAATTCCAATTTATATGGCACAAAGAATCATAAATGCGCCAAGTAATAATAATTAAAAAGTTAACTTATGGTTTTTAATCTAAGTCATAAAACTTCCCTAATTACTGGAGCAGGCTCCAGTAATGGAATTGGTTTTGCTTCAGCAAAATTCTTACAAGCAATGGGTTCAAAAGTTTTTATCACAGGAAAAAGTGAACGCATAAAAGAAAGAGCAAAAGAATTAAATTGCCCCTATTTTATTGCAGATTTAACTAAGGAAGAAGAAGTTAAAAACCTAATAAATGAAGTAAAAAAAGAATTTGGATCCCTAGATGTGTTAGTAAATAATGCTGGAATGACTTCAGTTATTGATTCTTCTGGTGCTGAATCTGGAAATATAGAAAACACTAGCCTTGATAAATTTATTTCTTCAGTTGAAAGAAATTTAGTTTCAGCATTCTTAGTCACAAAAGAATCACTTGATTTGTTAAAGAAATCAAAAAGTCCAAGAGTAATAATGATTACATCAATTACAGGACCTGTTATGGCTATGAAAAATGAAGTAAGTTACGCATCAAGTAAAGCTGGTTTAGCTGGCTTAACCAGATCTTTAGCTCTGGATTTTGCAAAAGACAATATTTTGGTAAATGCTATTGCTCCAGGATGGATTCAAACAGAATCTCAAACTGAAAATGAAAAACAAGCTGGTTTAAATACTCCATTAAAAAGATCTGCCAAACCAGAAGAAATAGCTTCTCTTGTTGGGTATTTAGCAAGTGATGAAGCAGGTTATTTAACAGGTCAAGTTATTGCTGTTGATGGCGGAAACTCAATTCAAGAAGAAAGATAGTTTTACTCTTTTAACATCCTTAACAAATATTTGGGTTGTTTACCTATTGTTAACCAAGAGTTCTTAAGGATTAAACCGTTTAGTCAAACCAAGGTAATCCGTTTCCTAAATGATAAGAATGTGGTCGAGACACAAGAAATTACCAATAAATCTCACCCTGAACCTATAAGACTAGGCAGGGAAAAAAGTCGTACCCCTTCGGATAAAGCTTTCTCAGGAACCATAGTCATCGCCGCTTTATCGTCCCTAGCGATTTTGGTGGCAATACTAATTTATTTAGCATCTTCTTCTTGGCCAGTGTTACAAAAAGAAGGACTTGATTTCATAACTGGAAGCACTTGGGTAAATAGTTCAGCTAATCCTGAAGAACAAACATTTCAAATTTGGCCCATGCTTTATGGAACTTTTTTAAATTCAATGTTGGCATTAGTTATTGCAGTTCCAGTATCAATATTGTTAGCAATATTTATTGTCTTTATTGCGCCAGATCGATTATCTAGAACTCTCACAGTCTTAGTTGATGTTTTAGCTGCAATTCCATCAGGAATTATTGGCTTGTGGGGCTTTTTAGTTTTTACTCCGGTTGCTGAAGGTTGGTCAAAACTACTAAATCAATATTTCTTTTTAATTCCTTTTTTTAGAAATGATCAAGATCAATTTGCCAGATCTCCTTTTATTGCGGGTTGGGTTTTAGCGATCATGATCACTCCAATTATTACTGTTGTTGCAAGAGAAGTTCTATCCCAAACTCCACAAGAGCTATTAGATGCAGCTCGTGGTTTAGGTGGATCTTTATGGGGCGCTGTGAAATTTGTTGCTCTTCCACATGCTCGAGGTGGAATTGTTGGTGGAGTAATGCTTGGTTTAGGAAGAGCATTAGGTGAAACAATTGCAATTTATTTCGTACTAAATTTAATTTTTGAAAAAGTAAATTATTTCCAAATATTAAATCCACAAGGTGGAGCAATTGCATCGATGATTGTGGCTAAATTCGGTGAAGCAACACCTGATGAAATTAGAGCGCTACTTGGCGCTGGACTTATTTTGTTCTTAATGACATTAGTTGTGAATTTGATTGCTAACTGGATCGTAGCAAGAAGTGTGAGAGAGAAAATAGCATGACTTCACAAGTTTTAGATACTTCAACAATGAAACCTCAATACCCTTGGAAAAAATCTAGACCAACTGTAGTTATTGCAAATTCTTTAATAGTTGTTATACCTATGAGTGTTTATGCCTTTTTCTTCTTCTTTACAGATCTTCCAGGAGCTTTAATATTTATTGCAATCTTTTTACCAATTCAAATTGCAATGGCAGTGATCATGACAATTGTTGCTTTAGGCAAAAGAAGAGTTGGAGATGCTGTTTTATCTGTACTTTCTGTGACTGCATTTTCTTTAGTTTTAGCACTACTTGGATCTGTTTTGTTATCAGTTGCAGCAAGGGGTTTACCTGCAATGAGATTTTCGTTTTTAACTCAAAACAACATTTATATTTCTCCAACAACTGAACTTACTTACGGTGGAGTGGGACACGCACTTCTAGGCACATTAACTGTGGTTGCAATTGGAACTGTAATAGCAGTACCACTTGGAATTGCAAGTGCAATTTATATAACTGACATGAAAGGTCGTTTAGCAGGATTTGTTCGCTTCATTGTGCAAGCAATGAGCGGAGTGCCATCAATAGTTGCAGGATTATTTATTTTGGCAGCATTTATTTTGACTGATTTTGTTGGATTCTCTGCTCTTACTGGTGGACTTGCTTATGCAATCTTGATGCTTCCAACAGTTGCAAGAACTAGTGAAGAAGTTTTAAAACTTGTACCAAAAGAATTAAGAGATGCAGCGACAGCGCTTGGCTCAAGTAGAGCAAGAGTAATCATGAGAATTGTTTTGCCAACTGCAAAAGCTGGAATTATCACAGCAGTAATTCTTGGTGTAGCAAGAGTTGTTGGTGAAACTGCTCCACTTCTCTTAACTACTTCAAATACCAATGGCACAAACTTAAATCCATTTAAAGATCCTGTTTCTACAATCCCTGTTTATATTTTTCAATTCTTAGGTTCAGGTTATGAATCAAGTATTCAAAGAGCTTGGGGAGCAGCATTTGTTCTCATGCTTGTAGTGGGAATTTTGTTTGGTTTAGCAAGAGTTTTATCACCAAAAGGAAAGGCCAGATAAATGACAGCGTTACACGACATCAATCCAACGAAAGGTATGAAAATGAATGCAATGGTAGTTGAGGATCATCAAAGATTAAAGTTGGTTGATTCCATAGCTCATCTTGAGACGCAAGGTCTTTATGTTTGGTTTGGTAACCGAATGATTCTTGCAGACATCAATTTAGCTTTCCCAGAAAATTCTGTAACAGCATTGATTGGTCCATCTGGATGTGGAAAGTCAACATTTATCAGAGTTTTAAATCGCATGCACGAATTTATTCCAGGGGCTGCTTTAGCTGGAAAAGTTTTCTATGAAGGAAGAGATATTTACGATAAGGATGTAGATCCTGTAGATATCAGAACTCAAGTTGGAATGGTGTTTCAAAAACCAAATCCTTTCCCAACAATGAGCATTAAAGATAATGTTTTGTCAGGATTGCGTTTGGCACAAATTCCATTTACAAACCCTGATGAAATCGTGGAATCTTGCTTAATGAAGGCAAGTTTGTGGAACGAAACCAAAGATCGTTTAAATGCTTCTGCACAATCTTTATCAGGTGGACAACAACAAAGATTATGTATAGCAAGAGCCTTAGCAGTTAATCCAAAAGTTCTTTTAATGGATGAGCCATGCTCAGCACTTGACCCAGGCTCAACAAGACATATTGAAGAAACAATTCGAGAAATTAGTAAAGATATGACAGTAGTAATTGTTACTCACAATATGCAACAAGCTTTGAGAGTTTCCGATTACACAGCATTTTTCTTAGCTTTAGATGGAAATCCTGGTCAAATTGTTGAAGCAGGTTTAACTCAACAAGTATTTAAAAATGCAAAAGATTCTAGAACTCACGATTATGTGAATGGCTTGTTTGGTTAATAAGAAACAAATGAGACATGCGTTTACCAAAAATTAACTTAAATGTCAGGAAAAAGATTGGTAATTGTCAATCTGTTGTTAACAAGGCGTACTTACATTGTTAAGTGTCAGGCTTAAGTGAGAAAAACTCTCACTTATTAATAAGGGAGAAAAGAAAATATGTCGCGTACCAAACGTGCACTTTTAAGCATCGCAGTTGCACTCGGGGTAGTTGCAACAGGTGCAGTATCAGCAAATGCTGAAAGCATTACAGGTGGTGGAGCTTCCTTCGCAGGAACTTTTCAAGCCGCATGTATTGCTTCATACAGTGATCACACAGTTGCTTATGTTGCAAGTTCTTCAGGAACTGGCCGTAATCAATTCGCGGTAGGAAATTTTGACTTTGCAGGATCAGATGCAGCTTATGGAAGCAAGGAATACACAGGTCGTCCTGGTGGATTTAACTTTGCACCAATGGTTGCTGCTCCAATAGTTGTTGCTTATAACGTTAAAGGCTTAACAAGCCTAAAACTTGATGATCCAACACTAGGTGGAATTTTCTCAGGAACTATCACCAAATGGAACGATCCAGCAATTGCGAAACTAAATAAAGGTGCAAAATTGCCAAACGCAAATATCACCGTTATTTATCGTTCTTCAAACTCAGGCACAACAGATAACTTTTCAGGTTACTTAGTTAACAGAAAAGTTGCTCCTTGGAAGAGAAACGGTGTATTTACTTCCGCCAACGGTAAAGGTGCACCTGCAGGATCTCTTGGGTTTGTATCAAACCAACAAGTAACAACCGCTTTAAAGTCAACTGCTAACTCAATTGGTTATGCAGATCTTGCTGACTTAAGAGCTCAAGGTGTGAAATCTTTTGCAAGCTTGAAGAATCCAGCTGGAGAATATGTTCTACCAACTACAGCTTCTGCTGCAAAATTCATTTCAAAACAAAACAACGTTCAACCTTCAGGATTAGTTGGGCTTGATTGGAGTTCAAAAGTTAAAGGTGCGTACAACTTAGTTGCTATTACCTACTTAATTGGACCAAATCAACAAACTGATTCAAAATCAAGAGCAGTTGAAGATTATGCGAAATACCTAATCAACACCTGTGCACCAAAACAAGCTGGAAAACTTGGTTATATCCCCCTTCAAGGAAAAGTCCTTGCATTAGCCAAGTCGCAAATAGAAAAATTCTCTAACTAGATCTCGACCATTTAGTTATGGGAAATTTTTCCCGAGTAGAGGTTTGATGTCTTACCTCTACTCGGGAAAATCATTTATAGGAGATGATAGGTACATGATCAAAAAATCTGTTCTAGTTTCTTTAGTAAGTTTGGCATTTATTTCGACTGCTTGTACCCCACCTATTCCACCTGATGTTTTAGCAAGTTATGCCGAACAAGAAGTGCAATGTGCCAATGGAGAAGTAGTTGTTAAAGGATCTGAAAATACAACTAACGTTTTACAAGCTGGAATTGATCTTTACTTAGTTTCTTGCCCAGAAGCTCTAGTAACAATAGATAATCAAGCAAGTGAGCCAAATATTGTTGTGACAGATAATTCTGCGGCTGAACCTGAAATGTGTAATGCATTTGAGTTTAAGACTTCATTAATGAATCAATTTTCTACCCTTGTTTATTACGGTGAAGGTTTAGATGGAATTGTGTTAAGTCCAAAAGCAGTTGCAGGGTTAATAAATGGAGAAATAACTAACTGGAATGATCCACTTATTGCTGAATCTAACCCAGAATTTGAATTACCGAATATTCCTGTGACTTTTGTGGAAGTTGAAAAACTGCACACAAGTGATCAAGCATTCATTGACTGGATTTCAACCATAACTGGAAGTCCAATTGAAATTAAACCAACCAAAATAGTTCCAGACTTTCAAACTCTTTTACAGGATTTTGGCAGCTTGAATGGAGTTGTGTCAGTTCTACCTAGCAACGTTATTTATGACAATGCCTTGACTTATGCAAACTTAAAGATTAATGATTTAGATTTCTTATTTGATTTTTCTTCTTTTGCCTCAGCCGCATCACAAGTTTTTATAAAAGAAGAAGATGGAAATGTCTTAGGTTTTCTAGATCCTGAAGTTCAACCTGCAACTGATATAGGTACTTCAGAAACTTCTAATTCTTGGCATGGAATTTCATATTTTGAATTTGGTCTTTGTAAAGATGATGAAAGTAATTCTGCAAGAACTTTCATGCGGTTCTTATCTAGATTAGATGCCCAAGGTCAATTAGAAACTTATGGATATTTTCCTTTAACAGAGCCTCTTAGAGTTAAAGTTGCTGGAAAAATAGGAGAGAAATTACCAACTCCAAGTTTTAATCCAGAAGATTTAACGCAAAATTAAAATTCAGGTGCTTGCATGAGATTTATTCGAATTACTTTGCTATTAAATCGATAAATCACCCAAGCTTCACCTGGTTCTAATTCTTCTTTAAATTTCTTGGCCCATTTTTTACCGACCATTTTTTTGAAATATTTACTCAAGAATGGATTATGACCACAGATTAAGACTGGTTTATTTTGACTAAATTGATGTAACACATAATCAATTGCTTTGTGTTTATTTTTATGAAAAACATATTCACTTAATTCAGTTGCCACAATTGGTGTTATCTCTAGTTTTTGGGCTAAATTCTCCACCGTTTTTAAACACCTTAAAGCATCTGATGTGTGAATTTCTTTTAAACCAAAATATTGATATAAATCAACAATTTTTTCTGCTTGTTTTTGCCCTATTTCACTTAGTGGTCTATCGGTGTCATCTCCGATGAAATCATGTCTTTTTATTGCTTTGGCATGTCTTAATAAAATTATTGGAATATTTTGATCTTTCCCAGTTGCGATGTAGCGAAAGAAATCACTTAATAAGTTCATAGCATTTTCTCTTTTCTGATATTTAATAGCTCTTGTTGGTAATCATTCAAAGGTTTACCTTCAGAATTTAAATGAAATCTTTGCCATTTACCACCTTCAAGTAAATGCCAAGATGAAGTACTTTCATCAAATGCCAGGTTAAGAATTTTATTTAAATATTTTCTGTGTTTTTTATCTTTTATAGATACTAAACTTTCAACTCTTCTATTTAGATTTCTATTCATTAAATCTGCACTGCCAATGAAATATTCATCATTTTCTTCATTTTTGAAGTGATAAATTCTGGAATGTTCTAAGAATCTTCCTAAAATTGATCTAACTTTTAAATTTTCTTTTTCTTCTACTTGGCTTAAATCGATGCCACATATTCCTCTGACTAATACTTCTACTTTTACTCCAGCATTTGCAGCTAGATATAGATTTTCAATTATTTCTTCATCAATCAATGAATTAAGTTTGAATCTAATGCCACTTACTTTTCCGTTTCGATGATTTGCAATTTCTCGATCAATTCTTTCTAGCAAACCTTTTCTTAAAGATTGTGGTGCTACTAAAAGTCTTTTATAGGTTGCATCAGGAGCAAAACCAGATAGCTGATTAAAAAGTTTTGTTACATCTTCTGCTAGTTCTTGATCAGCACTTAAGATTCCTAAATCTTCATAAATTCTTGCGGTTTTGGGATTGTAATTACCTGTTCCTACATGGCAATAACGAATGATATTTGAATCTTCTTCTCTGACTACTAAAGATAATTTTGCATGCGTTTTAAATCCCATAAGTCCGTAAACGACATGAACCCCTGCATCTTCTAATTTTCTAGCCCATCGAACATTTGCTAACTCATCAAAGCGAGCTCTTAACTCCACCACTGCCACGACTTGTTTTCCAAGTTCAGCAGCTTCAATCAAGGCATGAACAATTGGAGAATCACCTGAAGTTCTATACAGAGTTTGTTTAATTGCAAGAACTCTTGGATCTCTTGCTGCTTTTTGTAGAAAAGAGACCACAGAAGAAGAAAAGGTGTCATAAGGATGATGCAGTCCTAGTTCTTTTTCTTTCAAGACTTGGAAAATATCGTGTTTTCCATCTTGCGAATCTTTAAATGGTTTAGGAATAAAACTTTTATATGGAGGATATTTCAATTCTGGAATCTTTAAATCAGCTATTTGATAAAGAGCAGTTAGATCAAGTGGTTCTTTATATTTGATTACTTCATCTTCTGGAATTTCTAATTCATAGGCAAGTGTTTTTAGCAGTTCTGGTTCAATTTCTTCATCTACTTCTAAACGAACTGGTGGTCCAAATCTTCTTTTATGTAGTTCTTGCTCAAGTGATTCAAGTAAATCTTGCGTATCATCATCGAGATCTAAATCTTGATTTCTTGTTAATCTGAATGTGTAATAATTTTTTATTTTTACGCCAGGAAAAAGTTCAGATAAATGTTCAACAATTAATTTTTCTAAGGCAATAAATCGAATATTTTGTTCAGGAGATGTTGAAATAAATCTTGGAATATTTGGTGGAATTTTGATTCTGGCAAAAAACCTCTCTTTCTTTTTATGCCCTTTCAAGTTGACTGCCAAATTTAAAGAAAGTCCTGAAATGTATGGAAATGGATGAGTTGGGTCAACCGCTAAGGGAGTCAAAATTGGAAAAATCTTTGAGTGAAAAATATCTGTTAGGTATTCTTTTTCAAAATCTGATAACTCATTCCAATTTACAAATTCGATCCCGTTTTTTTGTAATTCTGGCAAAAGTTCATTGTGAAATAAATCTGATTGTCTTTGCACTAACTCTCTACTCCTCATAGAGATTTCTTTCATTAATTCTTTGGGTTTTAATTGTGAAGGGTTATGAAATTCTGTATTTGTTTCAAGTGCGGTTCTTAAGTTTGCAACTCTGACCATAAAGAATTCATCTAAATTGGAAGAAAATATTGCTAAAAATCTAATTCGTTCCAATAAGAGAGTATTTGGATCTTCTGCAAGTTCTAATACTCTCTTATTGAAATCCAGCCAGCTGAGTTCCCGATCAATAAACCGAGCCTTAGTCGTCAGTAGCATCTGGAAAGTATGACTTAAAGGGGTAAACAAAAAGTAAACGATTTATCCACAATTATTGATATTCAAGATTAATTCTTTTTAACAAAAATGATTTCCCCACAAATTGTCTAAAATTAACCCTCGGGCTTGATTTAGTTAACCAATTGTTCACTTTGCATTTTTAGTCTGAAGACGTTAAAAGTTAAGAATCGAATAAGGACTTTGGGCAAAGTGAGCAAAGCCTAAGAGTCTAGAAAAGGGTGTGAAGGTGACCACTTCATACGCTATGGATATGGCGGAGTTAGAGAATTCTGGTTTAAGAAATCTCATAAATTTACTTCCAGGCATCGTTATTTTATTGAATGAAAATAGAGAAGTTGTTTATTTCTCAGCTGATGCAGCTATTCATGGTTTAGTTAGAGACAGAGAAATAACTTTAAAAGAATTAAGTAAATATGTTAAATCTTTGAAGCCAAGTTTTATTAAATCAAACACTTTAGTAAATCACTACAATAAAGAAAATAAAATAACTCAACAATTAGATATTGATGCAATCCAAATAGAGCAGGGATTTATTTTATTACTCATCACAGATCAAACTTTTGCCTTAAGAATTGAACAAACTAGACGAGATTTTATTGCAAATATTTCCCATGAATTAAAAACTCCAGTCAGTGCCCTGGAATTGCTTAGTGAGGCAATCAGAGAATCTGATGATGATATTTCTTCCATAAAGAAATTTGCTGAAAAAATTCCAAAAGAAACAAAACGATTAGCAAATCTCATCAGAGATATCATCGATTTATCAAGAATTCAATCAGATAATCCTTTGGAAGAACCAGAAATTGTTTCAGTTTCAAATTTAATTTCATCTGCCCTTGATGCTGTTGAAAGTATTGCAAATAAACATAGTGTTGAAATTAAAGTTAATAATGGAATAAAAGCTACCGTTATGGGTAATGAAAAACAATTAACAACTGCTTTAAAGAATTTATTGGTAAATGCGATTTATCACACAGGTGATGACAATTTAGTTGTCGTAACAGCTACAGAAAGTGAATACTTTGTTGACATCGATGTTAAAGACTCTGGAGAAGGAATAAGTCCAGAAGATCAATTGAGAATTTTTGAACGTTTCTATCGCGTTGATTCTGCAAGATCAAGAAATGAAGGTGGATCTGGAATAGGATTATCTTTAGTAAAACATATTTGTAATAACCATGGTGGTCGAGCAATGGTTGAGTCAAAATTAGGAAATGGTGCGACCTTCACAATGCAATTGCCAATAAATCAAACTTTAAGTGAGATTTAAATGACCAAAATATTACTTATTGAAGATGAGTCATCTATCAGAGAATCTGTTGCATTTTTATTAGAAAAAGAAGGCTTTGAAGTAATTCAAGAAGAAGATGGCAATGAAGGATTTAAGTATTTTGAAGCAAATTCTGCTGATTTAATCCTGCTAGATCTAATGCTTCCTGGAATGGATGGCCTTGAAATCTGTAAACAGGTTAGAAAAATTAGCAATGTGCCAATTGTGATGTTGACTGCAAAAGATACAGAACTAGATAAAGTTTTAGGTTTAGAACTTGGTGCAGATGACTATATAACTAAGCCTTTTTCAGGAAGAGAATTAATTGCTCGAGTAAAAGCAATACTTAGACGTGTCAATGAACCTTTGCCAGATTCCTCCCCCACTGATTCTGGCGAAGTAAAAATTGATCCAGTACAACACAAAGTGTTAGTACGTGGAAACGAAGTAAGACTTCCTTTAAAGGAATTTGATTTACTACTCTACTTATCTCAAAACCCGGGAAGAGTTTTAACTAGAAATCAATTAATTGATCGAGTTTGGGGCAGTGACTACTTTGGAGATACTAAAACATTAGATGTGCATATTAAAAGAATCAGAGCAAAGATTGAAAAAAACCCCAATAATCCAGAAATTATTCAAACCATCAGAGGTTTGGGATATAAATTTCAAGTGACCAATGGCTAAAACAATTCTTTTTGTTTGCGTGCATAACGCAGGGCGCTCCCAAATGGCTGCAGGATTTATGCAAAGTCTAGGAAAAGAAAAAGTTAAAGTTTTATCCGCTGGTTCTATGCCAAAAGATCAAATAAATCCTGTAGCAGTTGAAGTAATGAAAGAAGTTGGGATTGATATATCAAATAATCAACCAAAAGTTTTAACCACAGAACAAGTTAAAGAATCAGATGTTGTGATCACCATGGGCTGTGGGGATGCTTGCCCAATATTTCCAGGTAAAAGATATGAAGACTGGCAATTAGAAGATCCTGCTGGAAAAGATCTAGAAACAGTAAGAAAAATTAGGGATGAAATAAAAATAAGAGTTGAAAAGCTATTAAACGAATTGAATTAAAGATTGAAGAAGAGTAACTTACAGTGGTTTTGGTCTATTTCTAATGGAGTGCTATTAGGACTATTTCTTTTTTCTTTAATGTCTGATGTTTGGGAAGCTTTCCTATTCTTGCTACTTATAAGCCTTTTCTCCCAGTGGTTGGTTAAAAAAA
>Ga0129336_10001808_pt1 | contig 13073 bp, 10 predicted proteins | sample CPB6_02_DNA_FD_96878 | JGI IMG/M metagenome (GOLD analysis project Ga0129336, IMG submission 96878) | Freshwater to marine salinity gradient microbial communities from Chesapeake Bay, USA - CPBay_Sum_0.6_0.2_DNA | ecosystem: Environmental > Aquatic > Marine > Coastal | place: USA: Chesapeake...
GCTGATAGTTAGGTAGCTAAATGTATTTAGGAGCAGGTGGTTTTGAGCAGGAATACCCCTGCTGGTAAGGTGGGTGTTTTGCGGGGGGAAGGGAGCTATCGAGACGGGTTCTCAATAGACCGATGGCCCAATCACTTGAAGCAACAATTGGCCTAGAATGGGCGTGGAGCTGAATCTAACGACGGATGTGTAGAAGCGTACTCCACGGCGGCTGCGGCCACCCCGGGAATTTCTGAAAAGATTCGAATAGGAAGGTCATTTTCCTCGTCGAATCCTAGCACCGTACACCAGTCGGCCAGGTCCTTCACCGGATGTCCGTTTTTCCTCGTGATCGATTGCCGCGCCAAGCGATCAAACTCGACCCAGTGGATCGATTTCGTCACCAGTGTTAGGCGATTAGACCACGCCGCCGCCGCCCTAGCGCCTTGGCCATTCGGATCGTTGTGGACCGGTATTACCACGATCTTGCCGGTGAAGTGCCGTAGCATGTCCGGTGAGATCTCCTTGTTGCCTGTTCCGGTCACGCAAACTGGCGCGAAAGCGCGAGGCTGCATCTCCTCAAACCAAGCGCAGCCTAGGCTCGCTACAAAGTCCGGTTGGCCCTCGCAGAGGATCACGACGGGGCTGTCGCCAATGTCGCACGCGCCTATCAAGCAATCGGACTGAGAACCCGGCAACGATTTGGCCTTCGAGCCGCCTATCCCGCTCCATGGGGAACCGTCGAACTTCCTGGCCTGGGCGTTCCTCCGGGAGGAATCGGTCACTACCCAGGCGGGCCATTCCCGCCCGCCGTCCCATACATCGCCGTACCAAAGCAGGCCTCGGTTAGTCATCAGCTCGACGCCCGCGGAAAAGGGCCAATCGCGCAGACGAGCCACCTCCAGCGATTCCTGCCAAGTCAGCCTTCGGAGAGGGGGAAGCCGTGGTGGCGCACCCTTACGCGTCGGTGGATGGAAAGGAGGTGGCGGTCGAGGAATGCTCAGCGGCCTGGATGAGCGTTTTCCCACTAGTCGGAATATCTCCCTGGGATCGCATCCACACACGCAATGGAAAGGGCCGTTACCGTCTGTAGCCCAGCAACACAGGTGCTCGCATGCCCTGTCGTTCCCCTTGAGGGCGCAGACGGGGCACCGGGCGATCAGCTTCCCACCGCGAATCCGGGGTCGCCCCAGCCGAGTTATATCTAAACCCATGCGGCACCCCCTGCCACTAAATCGAGTAAATCCACTTAATTACCCTCCAAGTTCAGGTGGTTGAATTTGTTGGATTTAGTGGCTGACGTAATACGGTTTTTGGCCTCCCACGACCGCTCGGCGGATAGGTATAGATCTCGAGCATTTCTGGAAAAACCTCCGCCAACATTTCCAACTTATTGCGGGAAAATCCGTGCCTCCGCTCGATCTCGCCGACCGGGACCTCACCCCCAGGTGGTTGAGCGACAAGATCCCACAGGCGCTGGACCTCACTGTGCAGCCTTATTCTCCGGCCGCGCTCCAGCATATTCAGGTAATTAAACCCGCACCAGCGGACTACGGCTACGGCACGCTTGGCGTGGTCCGCGGTTACCGTTCGGGAGTCTTCGGCCAACGCGAAAAGCCCTGCGATCTTGATCGCGTTCTCTCTCCATCGGGACAGTTCCCCCGGTAGGTCGGAGTAACGTCCATTCTCCAGATCCACGGTCTCGTCGTTGAGCGCGGCGAAGATCTCAACGGCGTCAGGCTCGCATACGATCAACAGGGGGATGTCCACCGGGTTGGACAGACGGGTATCCAGTATCCCCCCGATGAAGCTCTCCCATTGTTCAGCCCGGGTGAAAACAAGGTCCCTTCGGTCGTCCTTCTGCCTTCGTGCGCCGGAGTCGAAAATCAACGGACGTGCCGTCAATCCTCTGGCCACGGCATCTCGGTCGCCAAGGATTTCGTCGACCACGCAGGTCTGCACCATCCAAAGCAGCGCTAGGCGAGGCTCCTTGAGCTCAAGTGATCCGCGTGCGACCCGATCCTTCCGGCATGAGTCCCCGCTGTAGGAAGACAGTAGGAGGTCGAAGTCGCCCTTGCCGTTGGCCGTGTACTTGCCGAGCGCAACCTTGACCGGTCCGCCCGCTTCCGAGGAGTAGGAAAACAAGGCCTCCTCGTTGTCAGCCAGATTGCGGAATAGGGCTTCGCTGGTCGTGTCTCCGCACCACAGTGTGACGTTTCTTTTCCCCTTGGCCTCCAATTCATCCTTCCGATGCGACTTAGTGGCGAGATCGGCTTCGAGTCTTGCCCGCTCATTTCCGGTAGCCTTCGCGGCCTCGAGTTGAAGCGCCTTAATCTCGGCTTGCAGCACTCCGAGCTCTGACTCCCAACCGGCCATCTTGGTCTTGTAGGCCTCAGCCAGCTGGCTGGACCGATTAATGATCGGGCTTGCGAGCTTCTGTCCGGCGATCCCCTTGCCACTGCCCCGCTCAGCGATCGCGATGACGTACAGGTTAAGCATGGTGATCAAATCCCGTCGCCCTCCTGTAACCGCGACAGACTTGCCAACCGCACCGGACATCACCGCTAAAGCGGACATCGCGGCGAGTGAGACTGGGATTTGGTAAACCTCAGCCAGTTCAGACGAGACGCATCTTAGTTCCTCAGGAAATGAGCTGATGGGGAAGGGCTCGACCAACCTATCGACATCCTCCTCATCGAGGTTTGACTGATGATCAGGGTGCCATTCCCGAGTAATAGTCCCGTGGTTGACGTCGCCGGACTTAGAACTTTGATCGGCAGCGTAAGAATCGTTGTTAGTGACTGCCGCTTCCTGACCCGAGGCGGCTTCATTTTTGGCGTAATGAGGGGAGGAGTTCATGCGGCGTGCCCTCCTTCAAGTTTGCGGATTGATGCCATGACGGCATCGCGCCGAAAGCGCACGGTGCGGCCCAGACGGACGCGAGGTAGCACTCCGCGCCGGCTCAGATTGTCGATGTGCCGCTCGGTACAGGAGAGCAGTTTTGCCAGCTCTCTCTTGGTTAGGACGAACGGCAGCTTCTCGCTGAAGTTCGTGAACTCAGGATGTATATTTTCCGCGGAATCCTGCGTGACCGCGTGGAATGTGGTTTTCATTTCGGTTGCCGATTTGAAGCACGGCGAACCGATCGACAAAACCCACCTCGCCAGTTGCTACCGAAACGGGCGTTTCAGGCCGGTTTCGGGCCAAAGTTGCTACCGCACTGCCGTTCGATTATGGCTAAAAATTCCTCCACCGAGGGGCGTTCCAGAGGTGATTCCATTCCACTGAAGAATCTTACGAGCCATGTCGCAGCGCTCGTTGACGGGCTTGTCCAACTGAAGAAGCATAAGCCGTAACGCGTCCTGACTTCTGATTTTTCGCGCCCTCTTTGAGACAGCGGATTGCGTGATCTTAATTTTCAGACCGCTGCAGCGCTTCTTGAGCCCTTCGGGTGTAAGTCCCAAGGCAGAAGCGAGGTCAGGAAGTTCGTGATCGTCTGCCTGAAACCAGCTGTAATACGGGTCAACTTTACCCCTTCCGCTTTTCCGGCCAACTCTGCCTTCTTGTAAGGCAATGTGTTTTAGCAACGCATCGAAGTCTTCCTTCCTCCTGAATCCGAGGGTCGCACTGTATCGCGGATCATCTGAAACCGGCGAAAACCTGCGTTCGGCTTGGGCAAATACTACCCTAAGAAAGGCGACGCATTTTTCGTTTTTTCCCTTAAGTTTGAGTAGGAAGTCACGAACATCCTTCGGTATCCGGTTAAACGGCGCGATTTCGTTGAGCGCATCATTGAGGGCGGCGTTCCCCGAGAATTTGTTCAAGGTGGTTATGAGTCCCTGAGAAGGCCGAGCCTTAAGTAGCTCATCGGTGATTTTGTCGCGCTCTTGCGCCGCTGTTTTCGGGTTGGTGTTGATCGTCATGGTTCTACCTCCCTGCAAATTTCTCCGTGCAAGACTTCAGTTTGGAAGCTAGTCACTCCGCGATCACTCCTCTGGTAATAGGGATCATCTCACCTACTGTCTCGATGTTGGTCGGCGTGATCGCGAAATACGCCTGAGCATCTTCCGTACTGGCGCTTGAGTCGCGGTAGTGCCGGAAAAGCACGGCAGGGCTGTTTCCCATCTGATCAACGACCCAGCCCCAGTCGTGGAGCTTGGAGGCGTAGGTTCCGAAGCTGTGACGTTTCGCGTTCGCGAAATCCCGTTTCCAGCTCTTGAAGCCAGCGTCCTGGTACAGCTGCGAGGCGCGCAGTTCGAAACGTGCCGGCGTGATGGGGCCTTGGCGTTTCGGATGGAGGAGCAGGAAATCGCGGGCGTTGGCAGGTATGTCGCACTTCCGCCGCTGCCGTGTCTTGGTCTGCTTGCCGTCGAGTGTGACCTTGCCGGCAGCTAGGTCGACATCACCCCAGCTCAGTCGAGTCAGCTCCTCCGAGCGGATGCCTCCGCAGAAGAGGCCCAGTACCATGGCCGGAAGGAGGTCGCGGTGCTTCACGGTCATGGCGGTACGCAGAAGTGCCTTTGTCTGCTCGATGGTAAGGACGGTGACGGCTTTCTCGTCCTCCAACCGCCCTTCAGGACGCAATCCTGCGGACGGATCGGCCACGATGAGCTTTTCGCGCAGGGCGAACCGGAAAAACTGACGCGTGTAAGCAGCGATATTGCGAACCAGCCTCGGGCTGGAGCCGGACGCTGCGCAGTCCCGGATCCATTCCTTGAGTTCTTCGGCGGTAACCCGCTTCACGGGCGTTTCCTCACCGAAGTTCCGGACGAGCCTACCCGAGTACTTCCGGAGCGATTCGAGGGAAGCAGGGCGAAGGTTTTTTTCCTTCTTGGACTGCATCAGCCGCCCGAGGACCTCGGCCATCGTGGCGTCGCCTCCAGCGGGCCGGAGATGCCTCAACGCGAAATTCACGGCTGCCGCCAGCGTGAGCCCAGAGCCCTCCAGGCGCTTAAGGGCTCGTTTGGCATCCGACACCTCCTCAGGAGTCAGCAGGAAGCCGGTAAGCCCGAGATCCTTGGCCTTGAGGGCAGCGGCTTCGGCGAAGTCGACGGCTTCCCGCGCCTGCAATTCCTCGAACTGCCGCCGAAGGCGTCCCTGGCCGGTTACCTTCGCGGGAACGACGACCATCCAGGAGTGCCCGAAATCCTGCCCGCGGCTGCGATTGGCGACCCGGCGAATGCTGATCCCGAGGCGCATGGCGCGCTTTGAAAGGGTCAGGGATTTCTTGAGGCGCCCCTGCTTGGTCATGGTTTCCGGTTCAGCGGCAAATTCGTCCGAAATTTGGCAGGACTGTGACAGGACAGTTTGCTCGTTACCTATGAGAAAGCTGGCGGAGAGGGTGGGATTCGAACCCACTAAATCCGCTTCCTCGGGATTTGGTGAAAGCAGGACATTTTCGCTCGTAAGTTCCAAATCACCTATGAGAAACGGGCTTTTGTTCATGAATCCCAAGCTAGCATGGAATGGAACTGAAGGGAACCAAAATGAATCAGAACTGGCAGGACATGGCAGGACAGGTTCCGGAGGGGGCGGGGGGGGCTCCGGCCCTCGGCCGCCGGCAAATGAGGATCAACCCACCCCAGGAGGTCGAAATCCGCAGTGCAGTAGCGCGGCGTGTCTGACGTTAGGAGCGCTTGAGGGACGCCTTGTCAGACCTTTCTCAGCTACACGCCAAGTAGCCGTCCCGTCCGGCGAGGTGTATTCGGCGCATTTTTTTTGCGTTGATAGCGCCTTTCACTCATTCGCCTCTTCTCAGATGAGTGCTACCCCATTCCCGAGGTACTTTCTTTTCACGGCACTGACTCTTTCCGGACTACTGCATGCTTGGGGTGCAGAGTTTCCAAGGGAAGTGCGGTTAAGCGGCGGAGGCACCCTACGAAATGCTTCTCCGATACGGTGGATGTCGGACGCGGTGGTAATCAAGCACTCGGGGGGCGCGGACCCTATTCGTTTCGAACACATCGCCGAGCCCGACCGCTCGGCGGTAATCGCAGCAAGACCCACTGTTGATTCTGCGGTGAAGTCTACGGGTACCGGTAAAGGCGCGGCGAAATTAGATTCACCTGATTCCAAGTCGCGTATGATCACTGGCGAAATCTTCCTCGGAGGTGGAGTTAGCCAGGGAGTAAGAGTGAAATTCGCGGGCGCGTCGGTATCCGCCTACCCTTTGGACGTCGCGAGAAATGCATTCGATACCTACGGACGGCCAAATCTTCCCGCGCCAATTTCCTCAGCCGTAGCTGACGGCGAGGGGCGTTTTTCACTGATTGTCCCGAAGGGCATAAAAATCATGATCGTAGCTAAGGGCACGCATCGAGCCGCCGTGGGCCTCAATTCCGTAGATTGGGAGTGGCGAATTGCTGATGAGCAGATTCAGGGCGACCGCTTGATGCTCACCGACGCAAACGCCCAGCCGCTTCAGGGTAGAACACTGTAGCCCTAGCCCGATTGTCCTGACTCCAAAACGCGAAGGACGCCTCGCAAATGCAGAGTTACCAACAAAGTGGCGGCTACTCAGCTTGGTCGCAAAAAAGTGAACGGGAAGCTGCACGTGCTGCGAAGGCCGCGCAAAGGGAGGCTAAGGAACGCGAGAAGCGGGATCACCTAGAGACGGCGCGCAATCAGGTGGACGAGGCCGAACGGAAGCTTTCTGAATTAGTTTCGCTGCACAAATCCTGTGCACCGAGCATCGATTGGATTGCGTCCGCAGCTGCCCTTCGGCCAGCGGAGTCCATCACGTTTGCGGCTGATGACCGCCGGGAGTGGCGCCAAAGGCGCGTGCTAGTCCCTGCGGAAACACCTGCTAGCCCTCCTCCCTTGAGGACCGCTCCGTCTGCCGATCCTGGCGCCAACACCCATGCTGAACTTGTGTCCTCATGGGAGCGCAATCGCGCTTTAGCTGAGCGGCTCCTCGCAGGAGAAGAGGCCGCCTTCATGGAGGCCCTTTCCGAACTCAGTTACCTTGAAGCCGTAGCTCAGCTTGGTGCCAACATCGATTTGACGGTCCATTCCGCTAAAGGGGTGGAGATCGAGGTTCGCTGCAATGAACTGACGGTCATTCCGACCTCATCGAAGGTGCTAACTTCGTCCGGAAAGATTTCGGAAAAGGCGATTCCCCGGGCAAGGATGCTAGAGATCTACCAAGACCACGTTTGCAGCGCGCTACTCCGGGTTGCTCGCGAGGCATTTGCTGTTCTTCCGGTTGAGCTGGTTCTGCTGCATGGTCACGCAGTCGTTCACGACTCGGCAAAAGGAACCGACTCGTTGGAGGTGATCTATTCCGTATTTATCCCTCGAGATGGATTAAGAGAGCTCGATTTCGACCGCTTGGATCCGTCCGACGCAATCGAAAGCTTTGCCCATCGGGGCGACTTTAAGAAATCCCGAAAGGCGGGGGCGTTTCAGCCCATTAAGCCATTTTCATTCAGCGATGCGCCCGCGTTTGTTTCGGTTACGTCAGCACCCTCTGCATCTGTGAGTACGCTAATATTACAGGTCAAAACCCTGAAGGATTCCCTCGTGCACGCGTTGGAGGCCTAATATGAGTTTCCCTCTTAAGGTAAGTCCCGACATGCTCGCTGTCGCCCTAGCGGTCATCCTCGGGTTGTATATCTGGTCACGGATCGCTGTAATTCGGCTCAGGCGAAAACTCGCAACATCCGAGGAGGAATCGCTAGTCCTGCACAAGAGGTACGAAAAGAAGGCGGCGGAACTGATCGAGGCCAACAAGGCTGCCCTATCCGATGCAGAAAAAAGCCTTTCCGAGGAACGTTCAGCTTTGGCTGCCGAAAACGAGAAGATTAGACGGCATTACGAATCGGAGGCCCGTAAAGCGTTTGAAGAGTCAAAACTTAGGCTTGAAGCATTCTCAGGATTACAGGCCCTTGCCGCCGACGAGGAGAAAGCTCGCACTGCTCTTACGTCCGCACTGGTTGAAGCCGAAGAGCTTCGAGCCCAGGCCCTAGCACTACTATCGGATGCGAAAGCGAGAGCTGCGGTTGAGCGTGATATTGCCCTGCAGAAGGCAAAAGTAATTCACACCCAGGCTCAGGCTCTACTGGCTCGGGCAACCGCCGAGTCCGCTTCAAAAATCACGGATGCAGAGAAAAAAGCTCAGGAGATCGCCGGAGAAGCATATCTGGCAATCCGCGAGAAGTCGCATCTCGAGGAGTCGGTAAGAGCCATCCGAAACGTAATCGATGGCTACGGTGACCGTTACATCGTGCCCACTCGATCTCTTGTCGACGACCTGGCTTCCGATTTTGGCCATACCGAGGCAGGAAACGCACTGCTTCTTGCCCGCCAGCAGAGCCGCCAAATGGTCGAAGAAGGGGGTGCCGCAGAGTGCGATTATGTTGAGGCAAATCGGCGAGACACCGCGATCCGGTTCGCGACAGATGCTTTTAATGGGCGGGTTGACGCGATTCTGACGAAAGTCGGCGAAGAAAACTTCGGAACGCTCCGGCAAAAGATTTTGGACGCTTTTAATTTGGTTAACCTGAATGGAGCTGCGTTCAGAAACGCACGCATACGGGAGACTTACCTCGACTCCCGACTGTCAGAGCTGAAGTGGGCTAGTGCCGCATACGAGTTGAAGCTTAGGGAGCGGGAGGAGCAGCGACGAATCCGGGAGCAGATCCGCGAGGAGGAGAAGGCTCGCCGAGATTACGAAAGGGCACTCAAGGAAACTCAGCGCGAAGAGGAGGTGATCAAGCAGGCGCTGGAAAAGGCCCGAAAGGAGGCAGAGCTAGCCGGCGCACAAGAGCGGGAAAAGTACGTTCAGCAGATGGCGCAGCTCGAGGCGCGCCTCGTCGAGGCGGAGGCGAAAAACCAGCGGGCCTTGTCAATGGCGCAGCAGACGCGACGGGGCAATGTTTACATCATTTCCAACGTAGGTTCTTTCGGGGATGGTGTGTTGAAAATCGGTATGACTCGTCGCTTGGAGCCGATGGAACGAATTTGGGAGCTCGGGGACGCTTCGGTTCCATTCGAATTCGATGTCCATGCCATCATCCCCTCTGATGACGCGCCGGCGCTCGAGGGGGAATTGCACGAAGCGTTTGAGGACCTGCGCATCAACCAAGTTAACCTGCGTAAAGAGTTCTTCCGAGTGCCCCTTGAAAAGGTAAGGAAGATAGTCGCTGAACGTGGCATCTCGGCCACATTTACGATGGCGGCTGAGGCGCAGGAGTACCGCGAGTCTCAAGCAATAGCCAATTTGCCTCCCGAGGAGCGGGCTCGCTCCAGAACCAAGTTAGTCGATCAACGGGAGACCGGCATGACATTTATGGGGCGGCCGGGGCGAGACCCTTCCGAGAACTGAGCTGCGGCTCGTTGCTAGGTCAGTCCAGCATAAGGCTAAGCTGGCTGAAAGTAACACTGCGTTCGCAACCGTTACCCAGATGTTACTAGGTCCCATTGCCGATGCTGCCTTAGTAAAAGGCATGAAAACCATGCTCCTATCCGAAAGCGCAGAGAAATTCGCGGTCTTCGCCGCCAAAGGCGCCATCCGTGGCGACCACCTCGGCCCCATCCCAACCGACTGGCGGGAGATCCCCGACTGGTGGAGGACGGAAGGGCGAAGGATCCACGTTGCGAGGCAAGGCGGAGACTCGGCCCGGCAGTTGGAAGGCCCCGTGAGGCTTCTGTCCGCAATTTTGGCGGCAAAGCGGGTCCGCTCCGGCGGGTAGGTCCGCCGGCGGGCGCTCGGTCAGGCTCTGGCTGAGCGCCCGCGTTTGTTTTGGGGAGCAGGAAACCGGTCGGGCTTGAGCAACTCCCAAGGTTCGACCCCGAGGGCTTTTCCCAGCCGCTCAATGGTGGCGAGACGGATGCCTGGGCGACGCTGGGCCTCGATGTCCTGCAGGTAGCGGTACGGTATCCCCGCCAGCTCCGCCGTAAGTTCCTGGCTCCAGCCCCGAGCCAGCCGCGAGTTGCGGAGGTTCAGGCAGAGGGTCCCTACGGCGTTCACCCCCTCAATTTAGCGTCTTGCAGATTACTTGAACACGCCCGCTACTTGGCGTCTTAAGCTAATCGCCTCACGTAGCACGACGGCAGCCTGATTCGAAGATCTGATCCAGATGCGCAGTACGCACCTACTGACAATCGTGGCCCTGGGTGCGCTTGGATTAGTGACCATCGGAGAATTCCTGGCCCGACAGCAGTCGCTTCCAGATGCGGCTAGAAACCCGTTGGAGGCACGTGGCACCGCAAACCCCGTTCTCCCGAAGCCCCAGGCTCCAATACCCGCCCGCTTCGCGGCGGCGGCGGTAGCAGGGGGAGTTGCGGGCGCAACAGCTGCGCTGGCCAACCCAGGTGCGAAGTCAGAGGACGAGCTTCGCGCTATTGCCCTCGAGCGGCGCGGGAAGCTGCTGGAGTTAATTCAGGCGGATCCTGCGGCGGCTCTCGCTTGCCGACTTACTTATTCGCAACGGAGGGCATTACCCCCTTCTGTGGTTGCGCTACTGGAGGAACCGATCGACGCATTCGGCCGACTAGAGGTCATCGCTGTTTGCGGCCATCAAACCGGAGGTACGGAGCGGTTCGTCCAAGTGGGAGGCTTGCGTCGGCGTGCCTTCATCGCCGGTTCCCGGGTGGCAGCAGTATCCCAAGAGCGCCTACCGGTACACGGGATCGCGGTTGAGGGCGTCATGGCGGTTGCTGCTGAGCCGTACCGGATTCCGGACGCTGGCGAGATTGAGGCCGAGCCTTCAGCGGAAGCGGGGATCGAGGTGTTCGTCGGCGATGAGCGGCGGGTCTTTGCCGCCAAGGAAGAGCTCGACGAATGGGCCGACGGCACCCGCGCTGCCGAGACCGTGCTACCGTCAGTCTTCGGGGACCGAAAAATCCTCTTCGTGATGGTCGACTTTTCCGACGCCCCGGGCGCGCCCACGACCGCCGCGGAGATCCTGAAGTCGATGGACGCCGTCAATGCCTACTACCGCGAGATGTCGGCGAACCGGCTGTCGTTCACGACCACCGTACTACCAGCAGTGCTGAGAGCCCCGCAGACGAAGGCGGCGTACAGTGCGGATAGTGAATCTTACCTGCGGCTGATGACGGAAACTCTCTCCTCACTGCGCGACTATGAGGCCCAGTCCGGGAACCGTGGGACCTACGCGCAGGCGAGCTACGAGCATGTGGCGATCGTGTTCGGGAGAATAGCCGGTTACACCTCCGCGCTGACTCCAAATGGATGGCTAGGTCGTGCGGATCTAAGGGGGACCAGGATTTGGTTTAATGGGAATTGGCAGGACGGTGTAGTTGCGCACGAAATTGGACATAACCTAGGGCTCTCTCATGCCTACGCATGGAGGCCGTTAAGTGGGTCGGCTTCTGGTCTAGGTACTCATGTTGAGTACGGAGATCTCTTCGATGTGATGGGGATGGAGCAGACTAATTCTCTTAAGAACGGTTACGTCTGCACCCCCAAGAAGCGCGCCCTCGGCTTCATCACCGACGCCAACTTGGTAAGCGTGCGCACCTCGGGTGAATACCGGATCTTCCGTCACGACGGGGAAATCGGATCCCGGGTGGTCGGGCTGAAGATCGATGCCGGAACGGCGTACGATTATTGGATCGAGTTCCGGAAGTTGCCGCCGACCGGTCTTTCGGACTTCGCAGACGCGATGGCTGCCGGTGTTCAACTGCGGTGGAATAAGCTGCCGAGTTTCACGCAGGCCGGGGCCACCGGGACCTACCTGCTCGACATGACGCCCGGGTCGGCCGGCGACATGAAGGACAGCATGCTCACGCTGGGGAATTCGTTCGTCGACCCGGCCTACGGCATTCGGATCACCCCGCTGCGCACCGGAACCTCCAGCGACGGAGATTGGATTGAGGTGGCGGTCGCCCTCGGCGACCGGCCTGGTAACCGCGCCCCGGCGGTGCAGAGCGCGGCTGCCGCTGAGACCGCCTTTGCCCGCGTTCCGATCAACCTAACCGCGAAGGCCAGCGACGCGGATGGTGACACGGTGCTTTATCAATGGGATTTTGGAGACGGTCGGCCGGTTTATACCACCGCGGCTTCAGTACAGAAACAGTGGGTGGCGGGTGGTACTTATCCGGTTTTGGTGCGAGCGTTCGACATTTACGGGGGAGAATCACGGCAGACGATTCAGGTGCTGGTTTCAGATCCTTTGACCGATTGGACCCGTGTCCCAGGCGCAGTCGTCGGAGACGACTTAAGAGCAGTTTGCTTCGGCGGCGGGAGGTTCGTCGCCGTTGGACCCTATTTTACCTATTCTTCATCAGACGGCGTTCGGTGGAGTCGAGGCACCAATGGATTTACGACTATCTCTGGAAGATCGGTGGCTGCGGGTGCGGGCAGGTTCGTTGCCGTAGGAGCGAACTACAGTGTCGCCACGGGCACTTTCTATTCAGGATTAGCGAGCTCTTCGGACGGTCTTTCTTGGAGCGCTACTTCTACAGTTAGGACGGAAATCCTGAATGCCGTTTGTTTCGGTACAGGACGGTTCGTGGCCGTCGGAGACTCAGGCGCGATCTGGTCGTCGGCGGATGGTCAGGCTTGGTCGTTCCAGCAGTTGAACTCACGGAAGCACCTCGAGGCGGTTAGCTTTAATGGTTCGGAGTTCATGGCGGTGGGTGACGCTGGGACGGCAATCTACAGCCGCGATGGTTCTACGTGGTATGACGCCTCCTTGTCCGACACGACTGTGGATGCCGGTGGGATTTCGTGGATAAAAGACACTGGAGCCACCGCGATCGTCCCTCGCGAGTCCGGTTGGTACGTGATGTCCAATTGGAGGTTTAGCGATTTGTCCGCGGGTGTGGCATGGAGTTCGGCTTCTCTGGGGCGCTGGGCGGGAGTGAAGCGGACTTATATGCCGTTTGCGTACTACCCGTCTCTTGCGCAGGTCGGCGGTGGGGGCACCCTACTTACATTCCCAAGCACCTCTGCGGCGGGAGCGCCGTCGGTTGCGACTTCTCTCGATGGAGTTTCGTGGGCCACGACTGCGTTGGGCGCCGATGGGGTAGGTGCACTCCGAGGTGGAGTAGAGGGCAATGGACGGATCGTTGTGGTCGGCAATAAGGGCAGATCTACTATTCCTCCGACGGCCCGCCCGCGATTGCCC
>Ga0129336_10001809_pt1 | contig 13072 bp, 11 predicted proteins | sample CPB6_02_DNA_FD_96878 | JGI IMG/M metagenome (GOLD analysis project Ga0129336, IMG submission 96878) | Freshwater to marine salinity gradient microbial communities from Chesapeake Bay, USA - CPBay_Sum_0.6_0.2_DNA | ecosystem: Environmental > Aquatic > Marine > Coastal | place: USA: Chesapeake...
ATGTAACTACAGTTCGCTCGTATGTGACCCAGACTGCGCTCGGTAGTTCACAGGGCATAAAGGTGCTTGCGGCACTCGCACTACTTCTTGTATTTTCAAAGTTGCGAAGGAGTGGTGGCTACGCTGCCGCTTTCCTAGTTTCACTTTTGGGAGTTATCGCACCACTATTTCAGAGCCATACTAGCCAAGCGGGCAGCCATGGACTTGCTATTGGATCTTTGATTATTCATCTAATCGCGATCTCGTGTTGGGTTGGAGCGGTCACATCGTTGCTCGTTCTTCGTGGCGAAGAGCGGACAATCGCACTACCGCGCGTCTCGATGGTTGCTACTTGGTCGTTAGTGACAATTCTCGCGACCGGCGTCATAAGTTCGACACTGCGACTAGGATTTACCAGAAATTGGCTCACTTCTTACGGCGTATTACTAATTGCCAAGACTCTTCTGCTGTTGGCGGTTTTGGTCGCTGCACGAAGGCTGCAACGTGGAGCGACTGAAAACAAAGTTCTAGCTACTGAGGTTGGTTTGCTCGCGGCGATAGTTGCAATCGGATCAATCCTTTCTAGGTTCACGCCAATAAAAGGAAGCGAGCTTCCTTACGATCAAGTTCGAGATTTAGTAGGCATCTCGATGCCGGCCGAACCGAATTTAACTCGACTCTTCTTCGAATATGAAGCAGATGGTTTGATTCTTGGAACACTCATATTTTTTACCGCTCTGTACATAAGGGGTGTGGTCGCGCTGGCGCGAAGGGGTGATCGCTGGCCGGCTGGCCGCACAATCTCCTTTGCCATTGGGATATCACTTCTTGATTATGCGACGAGCGGTGGCCTTGGGCTCTATGCCGTGTTCTCTTTTCAGTATCACATGATCGCGCACATGGTCATAAGCATGATTGCACCGATTGCGATTGTTCTTGGCGCTCCAATGACGCTCGCCCTTCGCACACTTCCAATCGGAAGGACATCGACCGAACGTGGATTGCGGGGACTTGCGATAACCGCGCTGCATTCTCGATATTCAAAGGTGATTACGAACCCGATTGTTGCGCTAGCGATCTTCGACGGGTCGCTATTTGCACTTTATTTCACGCCGCTCTTCGGTGAGCTCATGTCGAGCCACTTCGGTCATCTGCTTATGACGGGACACTTCGTATTGGCGGGCTGCCTATTCTTCTATGTGATCATCGGCGTTGACCCAAATCCCCGTCCGGTCCATCACCTAGCGCGAATCGTGATTCTGCTCGGCGCGATGAGCATCCATGCATTCTTCTCGGTAGCGTTGATGTCGGCAGAGAATCTCATCGATAACGGTTACTACCAATCGCTGGCCCGCCCATGGGCAACAGATTTACTCGCCGACCAGAAGCTAGGCGCAGCAATTGGTTGGGCCATGGGGGAGATTCCGATTGTCATTGCCCTCGTCGCGGCATTCATCCAATGGTTACGTGCCGACCGACGGGAAGCGCGCCGCGCCGATAAAGATGATCGCCAATTAGCCGAGTACAACGAATATCTAAGGCGACTCGCGCAAGGTAAGCCGGACTCCTAGGATTACAGATATGGATGATCTCTTCCGCTTGCCAGCTGAATATGAAGCGCTGCGCGAGAGCGTGCGCGCGCTAGCGACAAAGAAGATCGAACCTTTCGCTCATGATGTAGATGCAAATGCCCGATTCCCACAAGAAGCGTTGGATGCATTACAAGGCGCTGGTTTGGCGGCGGCTCATGTGCCGACGGAATATGGAGGTGAAGGCGCTGATGCGCTCGGAGTAGTGATAATCATCGAAGAGGTGGCGCGGGTTTGTGCCTCATCTTCACTAATTCCAGCAGTCAACAAACTCGGCTCCGTCCCACTCATCTTGGCGGGCAATGCAGCGCAGAAGAAGCGTTGGTTGACCGAGCTCGCAAAAGGGCGGGGTTTTTCATACTGCCTCTCCGAATCAGAAGCAGGCTCCGACGCTGCTGCTATGAAGACTCGCGCCGTTGAATCTGGTTCCGGTTGGATACTAAATGGCAGTAAGAAGTGGATTTCACATGCTGGCATCTCGGATTTCTACACCGTTCTAGCAAGTACTGATCCTTCAAAAGGCGCGAAGGGAATCTCTGCCTTTGTAATAGAGAAAAGCGACCCGGGCGTCTCCTTTGGCGCACCCGAGAAGAAAATGGGATTCAAAGGTTCGCCAACTCGTGAGGTTTACTTTGACGGCGTTGAGTTAAGCGATGATCGCAGGCTCGGTGAAGTCGGCTCGGGCTTCGCACTCGCGATGCGCACCCTTGATCACACCCGAATTACGATTGCAGCACAAGCGCTCGGTATCGCACAAGGCGCATTTGAAGTAGCGAAGGAATATGCCAAGCAACGCCGCCAATTCGCAAAACCAATCTTTGATTTCCAGGCGGTCCAATTCATGCTCTCGGATATGGCGATGGAAATCGCAGCGGCGCGCCAGTTAACTTACGCCGCAGCCGCTAAGAGTGAGCGCGAAGATGCGGACTTAACTTTCTTCTCGGCGGCCTCGAAGTGTTATGCAACCGACGTTGCGATGAAGGTGACCACAGATGCCGTGCAAGTATTGGGCGGATATGGATATGTCAGCGACCATCCCGTAGAGCGAATGATGCGCGATGCGAAACTAACCCAGATCTATGAAGGCACTAATCAGATTCAGCGATTAGTGATGGCGCGCAACCTAGATACGCTCTAGAAGCGAATCAATCGCTCCGGTGTTAGCGCCGCTCTTACTGTTTGATCATGCGGTTGAGTAGGAATCGAATCCAATACCTCTTCGGTAAGAACTAAAGTTATGCTGAATGCTTTCACGCGGGCTAGAACGCGATCGTAGGAACCCCCGCCCTGACCGAGACGATTGCCAGATTTATCCACGGCTAAGCTCGGCAGAATCAACAGATCAATCTCGCCCGTAAATGCAGCTCCAAGTGGTTCGTTGGTCCGCCCCTTACTAATCAAGCTAGTCGAATTACCGTCCCAGATTGCGAACTCCAGATCATTGTCAGGTAATAGTCGCGGTAAAAGCAGCGTCTTGCCAGCTGCCAAGATTGCCGCGTTGATATCTCGCGTGCTTGGCTCGTCGCCATACGAGTAGTAACTAGCGATCACAGTTCCATCTTGAAATTCTGGAAGTTCGGTTAATCTATTCGCGTCAAACGTGACGCTAACTTCGCGCCGGGATCTTCGGATTGCGCTACGTAATTCCTGCTTCGCCGAATCCATGGCCTAAGGGTAGATACAAAGTAGGGTTTAGCCGTGGCTGAGCCGATACGAGTGGCAGACCTTGCAGCGCGCCTTTTAGCGCTCGCAAAACCGCTTAGCTCATTTGAGATGCCGCTCTTGGATTCACATGGTGCGACCCTCGCTGAAGATGTCTACTCTGGCGAGCGAGTCGTTCTGCGTTCGGGATCGCGGATCCGCGCTACCCAGATCGGTCTTGCCGCAGCGATCGGAAGAAATCGCTTACCGACTCGACCACAGCCCAGAGTAGTTGTCGTATCTGCTGGTGATGATCTAGTAGAACCGGGCGGAGTACTGGCCGATGGTGGCGATGAGTTTGAAGCGAATTCCTGGCTACTAACGAGCGCGGTGAAAGAAGCAGGTGCCGTTGGTTATCGAGTCACCACCATTCCAGAGAGCGCTGAATTACTAAGTGGCGTCCTTGAGGATCAATTAGTCCGCTCCGATCTCTTGGTTATCTGTGGTGAGAGCCACGATGAATCTTTTGATTTGATTACCGAAGTCTTAGCAGGCATCGGCCAAATCGAACGCGTCTTGCCAAGCATCGAAGGTAGCGGGCGACATGCCTTTGGCTCGATCGGACCTGATCAGACACCAGTTGTCGTACTGCCCGGCGATCCGATTCCGGCTTATATCTCCACCGAACTCTTCATTAGGCCGATGATTAGATCGATGATGGGATTGATAGACCTGCATCGACCAATTAGTCGTGCGACTCTCACCAGTGAAGTAACCAGCGTCGCCGGCAAGCATGCCTTTATTCGCGCCTCGCTTCATGTCGAGAAACGCAATCGACGGTTAGTAACGGCGCTCGCCGATCAGGATGATCTGGTAACGCTCTCGGATGCGACTGGACTGATTGTTATGAATGAAGAGACGGTTCGACTTCGCGCGGGCGAAGAAGTCGATGTCCTGGTCCTGGAACGGCGCTTCACATAATGAGTGATTGGCCACTGACCCTAACGACTGGCGAACTAACCCTTCGCCCACTTCGCGGACGAGATCGACGTAAGTGGCTATCGGTACGGGCGCGCAATCGGGAGTGGCTGCAACCTTGGGAGGCAACTTCGCCACTCGCCGCCGAAGCGCGCCGGCCACCTACTTACTTCGAGATGGTCACCTTCCATAATCGAGAGGGTCGCGCTGGTCGTTCACTCTCCTTCGCAATCTGGTGCGCGAATCAATTGATCGGCCAGATCACATTGGGTGGGATCTCATATGGCGCACACCGCGGGGCGCATATCGGCTATTGGATCGACCAGAGCTATGCCAATCGCGGTTTTATGACCGCTGCCGTAGTCGAGGTAACGAGGTTTGCCTTCGATGAACTCCAATTACATCGAATTGAGATTGCTCTCCGCCCAGAGAACAGCGCATCAAAGCGGGTCGCAGAAAAAGCTGGATATCAATTTGAGGGTTCGAGGCCGCGCTACCTTCATATCGATGGTGATTGGCGCGACCATATTGTTTTCGTTCGCGAGAACTCAAAGATATAAATCCGGAAATACCCCAAAAGTCCGAATCCCCCCTTTAGGGTTAGCGTTCATGGGCTCGGGCCTCATCTATATCGCCATCGTCGGGATGTGGGCCGCCTATTTCCTGCCCCGGTGGATCGCCACCCACGAGGAGTTATCGAGCCGGTCAATTGAACGCTTTGCCGACACGATGCGACTTGTGGCTCGAACTGCGGGAAATGCAACTTTTGATTTAGCCGAGCTACGCGAACGTGGCGAGCGAGAAATGTCGAAGCGGCGAACAATGTTCGGGTCGCTCGTAGCACTTACTACTATCGTGATTGTATTTATCGCGTTAGATCTGATTGCGCCTGGAATGATTGCGATACCAATTTCTGCGATCACTTTATATGTAGTCCATGCCCGCCATCAGGTTTCATTATTGAATCGCGAAATTGAACTTGCCAAGAACGCAATCAACAAACCAGTTCGTTCTAAATACTCCGAGTTGATTGCGCGCTCGATCCGTGTGACGGAATTCGACTTCGAACAATCTTCAGAGCAATGGGTGCCGCTGGCGGAGCGCTACTCCAAATCTAATTATGAGTTACATGGGATCACGATTCTTCCGAAGGGTAGTGTGCGGGAGCAAGAGAGTTGGCAACCGCGAGATATCCCCGCGCCGCGTTACCAGAGCGCTACTAAAGCCGCGCCGCATCGTCGTATTGATCTAACTAAAGCTACTGCTTTGGATGATCGCGATCTCTTTGAGGCGATTGCTCCAAGCTCAGATCAGATATTCGATCAACAATTAGCTGAGGCGGCAGCCGAACGCATCCAGATCCGCGCGGTTAACTAATAATTCAAATCCAGCTCGGCAGCCACATCCGCTGTGACCACTGATCGTAAGTCAGGACGCTGCCGATATAGATAGGCAGAAAGTAGGCGAAAGTAGCTGCAGTAAAGGCCACACCAACAGCCACAAATTTGCGCCGCCGAGCTCGCGTTTCTGGCCGTTCGAGATAGAGGTGTATCGAGTAGCAGATCGCGAGGATTAAGAATGGTTGTAGTGCTATGGCATAGAAGTAGAAGGTGGTCCGCTCTGGGAAGAAGAGCCAGGGCAGATAATTTGCCGCAAGGCCAGCGAGAATTATTGCGGCCCGCTTATCTCGGCGACTCACGCAATATCCAATCGTTATGGCAATCGCGATCAATCCAAACCACCAGATCGTTGGCGTTCCTAACGCCAATATCTCTTGCGAACAATTTGAAGCGCCACAACTCTTTGGCGCTTCATAGAAGAAAGAGGTGGGCCGTCCCAGTATCAACCAATTCCATGGACTCGCCTCATAAGGATGATCGGTTGTCAGTCCGGTATGGAAACCAAGGATCTCGCGGTGATAGTGAATCCAAGCGGTAAGTGGATTATCGGAGTAGGCACGCGACCAACCGGCGTCACTTAAAAACCAACCACTCCAACTCATTGTGTATGTAATCGGAACGATGACTAGATAACGCCAGATCACTCGGCGCTGCCAAATCAAGAGATAGATGCCAATCGCAATAATCGCATAGAGCGTGCTCCACTTAGTGGCAAGGGCTAGCCCGATTGCAAGTGCTGCCAACTCGTGGCGCTGATATAGAAGTGAAAGTAGCGCGGCAAGTAGGAAGAAAGTAAGGAAGATATCTAGAAGCGCAGTTCTAGACATAACTAGATGTAGACCATCTAGCGCCGTTAAAGCACCAGCCAATAGCGCGAGGTTAAAAGAAGCGAAGAGCCGATATGCAATAAGGAAAATCAAGACTATGGCGAGCGTCCCAAAGAGCGCCGCCGCAATTCGCCAGCCGATTGGATTATCACCAAAGAGCGCGATTCCGGAGGCGATCAGCCACTTTCCAACTGGTGGATGGACAACAAACTCACCTTTGCCATCCGCTAACTCGACGCCGTGGGCTAAATAGTCGCGAGCGCCGTCAACATAGTAGATCTCATCAAAGACCAAGGAATTAGGGGTGCCGAGTTGCCACAACCTAAGAATCGCCGCTCCTGCAATCAAGAGAAAGAGTGCGATCTTGCGTTGCATAAGCAGAAGGATACTGATGCGAGAATTACGTTATGGGTCGACTGGTCATCGCTGCGGTCCCGCTCGGCAATCCGGGGGATGCTTCGCTGCGCCTTCGTGAGGCCATTCAAGGGGCGAGCCTTGTTGTGGCCGAAGATTCACGGAAGTTCGCCCGGCTCTGCCAAGAATTGGATATTGAAGCGAAGGCGAAGGTGATTTCCTTCTTTGAAGGTAATGAGCTCGCTCGAATGGACGAGCTACTAGACGCGTTAGCGAATGAGAATGAGATCTTGCTAGTAACAGATGCTGGATTACCAGCAATAAGTGACCCGGGGTATCGGGTCATAACTGCAGCATTGCAGGCCGGTCATCAATTAGCAGTCTTGCCTGGACCAAGCGCTGTTACAACAGCGCTCTTGCACTCCGGTCTTCCGACTGATCGCTTTACCTTTGAAGGCTTTGTGCCACGCAGCGAGCTAGCGCGCCAGAATTACCTCGCTCTATTGGCCCATGAAGTTCGAACGATGGTCTTCTTCGAAGCGCCACATCGAGTCACATCATTCCTAGCCGATGCGATTGATAACTTTGGCGCGAATCGGCGCGCCGCTATCTGTCGCGAGATGACGAAGCGGTACGAAGAGATAGTTCGTGGTGAACTTAGTGAGTTGCTTGAATGGTCGAAGAGTAAAGAGATGTTAGGTGAGTTCACGATAGTGATTGCGGGTTTTGATCGCGATTCGGTCTCCTATAGCGATCAAGATGTCCTTGCGTTAGTGCTTCGTTTCGAAGCCACAGGTATCACGCGTAAAGAAGCGATTGCCCTGGCTGCAAAGGAACTTGCGATGCCAAAGCGGAAAGTCTTCGACATCCTGGTCGCGAACAAATAGATAGAATCCCCTGATGAGCGCGGTCGAGAAGTCCTTCTATCTGACGACGCCTATCTATTATGTAAATGATGCGCCACATATCGGCCATGCTTATACAACGGTCGCTGGCGATATTTTGACTCGTTGGCACCGGCAGCGAGGTGAATCGGTCTGGTTCTTAACTGGTACCGATGAACATGGTCAGAAAGTAATGCGGACCGCAGAAGCCAATTCAACTTCACCTAAAGAGTGGTGTGATCGCTTAGTCAAAGATGCATGGCTACCGCTCTGGCGCCACCTTGAGATTGCAAATGATGACTTCATCCGCACGACTGAGCCGAGACACACCGAGCGAGTCCAACGCTTTCTTCAGGCTTTGATGGACGCCGGCCATATCTATGAAGGTAAGTACGAGGGCCCGTATTGCGTCGGTTGCGAAGAGTTCAAGTTGCCAGGTGATCTTGATGAAGGAAAGTGCAAGATTCACTCCAAGCCCGTGGAGATGTTGAGTGAGACTAACTACTTCTTCCGCCTATCTGCCTTTGTGCCGCAACTAATTGCGCACTATCGCGAGAATCCGGGTGCTTGCCGCCCTGAGAGTGCGCGCAATGAAGTCCTCGCCTTTCTAGAGGGTGGCGTATCTGATCTTTCAATATCTCGTTCGACATTCGATTGGGGCATTCAAGTTCCTTGGGATACAAAACAAGTCGTGTATGTCTGGTTTGATGCACTTCTCAATTATGCGACTGCGGTGGGATTGACTGATGAGCCATCAAGTGCGGGTGGTAAGAATTTCGCAAAGACTTGGCCAGCTGATATCCATCTCGTCGGAAAAGATATTCTCCGCTTTCACGCAGTGATCTGGCCGGCGATGTTGCTGGCTGCTGGTCTACCAGTCCCAAAGCAAGTCTTCGCCCATGGCTGGCTTCTAGTTGGCGGCGAGAAGATGAGTAAGAGCAAATTAACTGGCATCGCGCCGCGGCAAATCACAGATCACTTCGGCGTCGATGCATTCCGGTACTACTTCATGCGCGCAATCCCATTTGGTAGCGATGGTTCATTCTCTTGGGAGGATATGTCGGCTCGCTACACCAGCGAATTAGCTAACGACTTTGGCAATCTTGCTTCGCGGCTAACGGCGATGGTGGAGCGGTATTGCGACGGCGAACTACCACAGCGGGCGAAGTCCTCACCCCTAGCGCGGGAACTGAGTGAGGCGGTTGCTAGCGCAGATGCGGCGATCTGCGATCTTGATTTTCAGGGCGGTATAAACGCGATCATGGATTTCTGTAAGGAAGTAAATGGTTATGTGACGATAACTCAACCTTGGATTCTTGCCAAAGATCCGGCGCGCAAGAGTGAGCTGGATGCGATCTTGTATAACACTGCCGAATCACTTCGAGCCTTAGCGGTCTTATTGCATCCATTCATGCCGATTGCGACGGCAAAACTCTGGGATTACCTAGGAGCTAGCGCGACTTTGGGAGCGATTGAAAGTCAAAAGATCGCTGCTGTCGCAACTTGGGGGCAGTTAGAGCCTGGATCGAGAGTATCCAAGGGCGAGATTCTCTTCCCGCGCCTTGATGAACCTACGAGTTAAGCGATGGCCGATCGCCACAATCGAGATCTAGATCGAAGGCCCGCACCGCTTCCGGAACCGCTTCCGATTGATTCAGTAGATACCCATGTCCATCTTGAGATAGTTACTGATTCATCACCGCGCGATGTGCGAATCGGTGAAGTGCTTGCCGCCGCTGCTAGCGTTGGAATAACAAGAATGGTTCAAGTTGGTTACTCAGCAGAACAATCAAGATGGTCGGTTGAGTTGGCTGAGAGTTGGCCCAATGTTCTAGCAGCTGTTGCGTTGCACCCTAACGAGGCTCCCGTCACCGAAGATCTAGCCGGCGATTTGGCGGAAATCGAACGGCTAGCAGCGCACCCGAAGGTTCGAGCAATCGGGGAGACCGGTTTAGATTTCTTCCGAACCCCGCCAGAGCTACGGCAACGCCAGAAGGAATCTTTTATCCGGCATATCGAAATCGCAAAGCGCTTTGATAAAGCTTTGGTGATACACGATCGAGATGCCCACCGGGCCGTCCTAAATACTTTGTTGGAAGTTGGCGCGCCCGCAAAAACCGTCTTTCATTGCTTTTCTGGCGATGTTGAGATGGCTCGTGAATGCGTTGCAAATGGTTATTACCTTTCCTTTGCGGGCACAGTTACTTTCAAAAATGCGCCTCAACTTCGAGAGGCGCTACGGATTGTCCCGAGTGAATTGTTATTGGTAGAGACCGATTCGCCATTTCTGGCACCGGCCCCTAACCGCGGCGCGCAAAATACGCCAGCGCAGATTCCAAACATCTTGCGCCTGATGGCAACAGAGCGCGGCGAGGAGCTAGTCGAATTGATTGGTGCAATCAACGTTAATGCCGAGCGGGTATTTGGAAGCTTTGATTGATGGGCGAAATCAAACTACTTTCGCCAAGTGAGATTAGATCTCTAGCTACCGAACTGGATTTAACACCCACCAAGTCACTTGGCCAGAACTTCGTAATCGATGCCAATGTCTGTCGCAAGATCGTCCGATTGGCAGATGTAGCCGGCAGTGATGTGGTTGAGATTGGACCTGGTCTTGGGTCGCTGACCTTAGCGCTATCAGAAGTTGCTAGATCTGTGGGCGCCATGGAAATCGATTCAAGGCTCGCAGCTCGTTTACCGAAGACGGCAATCGAACATGGCATCGACAGTAGCCTTACGGTCATCAACACCGATGCACTTGCGGTGACTGAACTACCAACTGAGCCCAGCAAATTGGTTGCAAACCTGCCATACAACATCTCAGTACCCGTACTACTTCACTTCTTGGCTAGTTTCCCAAGCATTGAAAGTGGCGTTGTTATGGTGCAGCGTGAAGTAGCGGAACGATTAGCCGCCCAACCGGGAAGTAAGGCCTACGGTGCGCCGAGCGTTAAAGCGAATTGGTGGTGCGATCTGCAACTCGCCGAAACCGTCTCGCGCAGCATTTTTTGGCCCGTTCCGAATGTGGATTCCGCCTTGGTGAGCTTTAAGCGGCACGACCCGCTTGGCGATGAAGAGCTGCGCGCGCGAACCTTTGATTTAGTTGACCGCGCCTTCCAACAGCGAAGGAAGATGCTCCGCTCCGCCCTGGCCCAGCGATTTGGATCGTCAAGCGCGGCCGCCGCTGCCCTTGTTGCTGCTGGAATTGATCCCACTACCCGTGGTGAATCGCTATCTATTCGAGACTTCCTTCGGCTTGCTCAAAGCTCGTAACCAATCGCCGCATCGAGCGCTGGCTACAGGTAAGTAATACGCTCCCGACATGAGTGAGCGAGTGGTCGTCCGGGTGCCCGGAAAGATCAACTTGCAACTATCAGTAGGCCCGCTGCAATCAGATGGATACCACGAGGTTGCAACCGTCTTCCAATCCCTTTCAATCTTCGATGAAGTCACGGTAGCTGTGGCTGATTCCGGCAAAACGGATGTGACTGTGAAGCCGGAAGGCAAGAGTTCAGATTTCTTCCCACTAGGTAACGAGAACATCGCAGTTCGCGCCGCTGAACTAATGCGCAAGCGATTTGATATCGGCGATGGGTTATTAATCACTATAAAGAAAGAGCTTCCAATTGCCGGCGGCATGGCCGGTGGTAGCGCTGATGCTGCGGCGACGATCCTGGCGATCGATTCGCTATACGCACTTGGCTTGAAGCGACCGGAGATGGAGGAGATTGGGGCCCAACTTGGCGCGGATGTTCCATTTCTACTTTCCGGAGGAACTGCGATGGGAACTAATCGCGGTGAGCGAATCACTCCAGTACTTGCGCGCGGTTCCTATAACTGGGTCTTAGCGCTCTCGTCATCTGGTCTTTCTACGCCATCGGTATATAAAGAGTGCGATCGATTACGAGCTGGTCTTGATATCGCCCGCCCGCACATCAGCGATAACTTGTTACATGCACTTAGCCACGGCGATGCGAAGGCACTTGGTAAGTCGTTGGCAAATGATTTACAACCAGCGGCGTGCTCGCTTCGCCCAGCACTGCGATTGATTCTCGATGTTGGAATCGATTATGGGGCCTTGGGAGCGATCGTCTCGGGTTCGGGCCCAACGGTGGCATTTCTCGCCGAGAATGAAGAGCATGCCTTGGACCTCGTTGTCGCTCTTACTTCCAGCGGCGTAGTTGGCAATGTGCTCCGAGCGAGCGGCCCGGTTCCGGGTGCCCGAGTGATTTAGAGCGCCTCTGACCCAATAGAATTCAGGTTCCTCCATTGTGTAGTGGCTAGCACATGGGCCTTTGAAGCCCAGGGTCCAGGATCGATACCTGGTGGAGGAGCCACTCGAAGGCGGCGCACCGCCCCATGCGCGCTAGCGAATAGAATTCGGTTAGGCAAGACGAGAGCGCCGTTGCGACGAAAGGTGGGGAGTTGAGCCGGATCGAGCTGGCAATCGTCCTCGCCGCTGGCGATGGCAAGCGGATGCGATCAAAACTTCCAAAAGTCTTACATGAAGTAGCTGGCCTTCCGATTCTTGGCCATGTCCTCGCCGCAGTTAAGCAAGTAGAGCCAAGTGAACTTCGAGTAGTGATTGGCGCCGGTAGCGATCTAGTTGCCGCTGAGTTGAATCAAATCGCCCCGGCTGCGACTCAAATCCTGCAAGAAATGCGCGGCGGAACTGGTCATGCAACGCGACTAGCGCTTGGGGATAGCCCTGCATCAGGTTCAGTCTTGATCTGCGCTGGCGATACGCCGCTACTTAGAGGCCAGACGCTGCGCGATCTTGCCGCCGCCCACCACGAATCTGGTGCGAGCGTGACCGTTCTAACCACTGAGATGGGCGAGCCGGATGGGTACGGGCGAATTGTTCGAACCAGCACGGGTGAATTCGAAGCAATTGTCGAGGAGCGCGATGCTGATGCGGCAGTGCGCGAGATTGCAGAGATCAATTCGGGGGTCTATCTGTTTGATATTGCCGCTCTTCGCAGTGCGCTACCGCGATTGACGAAGAGTAATTCGCAGCAAGAAGAGCATCTAACGGATGTGATTGCGATTTTGCGTAGCGATGGTGCCAAGGTGGCGACCCACAGCGCGCCGGATTTCACTGAAGTACTAGGTGTGAATGATCGCTCTCAACTATCAGTTGCCTCCTTCATGATGCAGGGAAGAATCAACGAGGCGTTGATGAGCAGCGGAGTCACAATCGTCGATTCGATGAGCACGTGGATTGATATCACGGCGCAAATAGATGTAGATGTGCGAATCGAACCAGGCAGCATCATCAAAGGTAAAAGTCGAATTGCAAGCGGAGCGGTGATTGGTCCCCGGACTACGTTGATAGATTGCGATCTAGATAGCGAAGCAGTTGTAATCGAGTCTTATTGCGTCGCCAGCAGCATTGGTAAGGGCGCTAGCGTTGGTCCTTA
>Ga0129336_10001811_pt1 | contig 13069 bp, 17 predicted proteins | sample CPB6_02_DNA_FD_96878 | JGI IMG/M metagenome (GOLD analysis project Ga0129336, IMG submission 96878) | Freshwater to marine salinity gradient microbial communities from Chesapeake Bay, USA - CPBay_Sum_0.6_0.2_DNA | ecosystem: Environmental > Aquatic > Marine > Coastal | place: USA: Chesapeake...
AGCATCGGAAGGAAGAACAGTTGAAGTACCGTATAGAGGATCTGTACGAAATACGATTCAGGAAATTTTTGGTGGTTTGCGCTCGGCTTGCTCTTATGTTGGCGCTTTTAACTTGCCTGAACTCTATTCGCATGGTAAACTAGTAAAAGTCAATCGCACTATCAACAATATTTTTGAAAGTCACGAAATATGAACATTTTTATTCTCGATGATCAGCCTGAAATTGCAGCACAAATGATGTGTGATAAGCATGTAGTCAAGATGATTCTTGAGTCTTGTCAGCTTCTTTCCACCGCACACCATGTTCTTGATGGTGATGTTATGGTGGTTGATACTGGTTTGCGCAAGTATAAGACCAGCATTTGTACCACTAAAGACATTTGCAAGGCTACAATGATCAACCATCCCTGCACCATTTGGACACGGGAAACCAGATCAAATTATATGTGGCTCTGGAAGCATGCCAAAGCTCTATGCGCAGAATATACTAAGCGTTATGGCAAAGTTCATGTAATGGAAGAAATGCTTATGGGCGGTCTATACAATCCTCCTAAAAATATTACAAAGGGTAAACTGACTCCTTTTGCCCAAGCAATGCCAGACCAATACAAGGATTCAAACGCAGTTATTGCTTATCGTAAGTATTACATTAATGAAAAAAAGCGGTTTGCAAAATGGAAAAATAACTCAGTTCCAAAGTGGTTCAGCGAGGAGAACCCTGAGCTTGAGATCTACGCTGACCTTCCTTTCTGATAGCGTTAGCCAAATTTTCCATTCTTGTTGCTGTTCCTAATTTTTTTTCCTTAGCTTCTCTATATTCTTTTGCATTCAAGTATTCATTTGCAGCATCTTCGTACCTGCCAGCACGAAGATGTTCCATGGCTTTTGGAGATTTTCCGGTCATTCCTCTGAATGTTTCAGAAGCAAGTTCTGCTTGCAATTCTGGTGAATAATTTTCAAAATCTGGAGCAAGTTTTTTAACTACAGGAAGTTTGCTTTTAACATCTCTTTGCAAAAGTGTTTCTGCTTGTTCTGGTGTAAGTTTTGATTTACCACTCAAAACATCTGGATTGATGTTCAATGAAGAAAATATTTTTGGAGATTCTTTGGTAACCAGATGGCCGTGTCCAACTGTTGGTAGACCTTTGGTGTCTTTATATACTCTTAAAATTTTTTCTTCATTTCCAGCAGATTCATACTCTCTTATAACTTTGCAGATACCATTAATATCACATTTAATTTGTGATTTTTCTTGATTTTCTAGAAGATATGTTTTAAAACTTTTCATTGTGTTTTGATTTGCAATTAGTATTAAAGATGCTATAATAGACCCCAACAAAGGATTCATATGAACGTAAAAGTATTTAGACTAAACTCCGGTGAAGAAATTTTATCACGCTTTGAAGAAACTGAAACTCACTGGACATTTAAAAACCCAGCAATTTTGGTTCCTGTGGGTCAAGGTCAAATCGGTTTGATGCCCTGGATGGTATATACAAAAGCAGATAAAGGCGTTCAAATTCCTAAAACTTTTGTGGCATTTGTAATTGAACCCCTTGATGAACTCAAGGATCAGTATGACGCAAGCCTGAACAAAGGACTCGTCACCCCTTCGAAGTCGGTGGACAAGCCGAGTTTGAAGTTGACGTTGTAATGAATGAACATTGATACTGTAATACAGAATTATTTGCCCATAGCCCAGCCTCTTTCCATGGCTATGGAGCGTCAAAAAAAGCACATATCTCTTGTAATTTACAAGCGCAAAATTATCTCGGTGGGTCAAAATATTTTTAAGACCCACCCAGATAGTGTGCGTTTGGGTTATAAGTATGCTGAAATGCATTCTGAATTGGACGCATATCGCAAAGTTCCTAAGTCTCTAAGAGATAAAAAACTAATATTGTTGAATTTTAGATTCAACAGATTTGGTAATTTTAGAAATTCTAAACCTTGCAATGTCTGTTCAAAGTGGTGTGAAAATGTTTTTCATAACATTTATTATACTACTGATGAAGGTATACAGATGCTCTAAATAGAATACAGAGGTAGATATGGCACAAGAACGATCATCAATGAAAAACTTTTTTGCAGCAATGGGAGCCCAAATGATGGGTGGCTATGGTGCAAAAACAATTAGCACCCCAATGGGACCGTTTCAATGGGATGACAACCTTCAAGTTTGGGTTAACATCAATAACGGTATGCAAATGAATAATATTGCATTTCAAGATGCAATGGCAATGGTTGATTATAATACAGCTGCAGGAGATGAATCGCAATTTGTTTGTTCTTATGACGTAGGTACAGGAACGCAGCAAAATGTTTCTATAAACGTCACAAATAATAATACAACTTATACAGAATTTCCAACGTCTGCATTAGATGTTAATATAACCTGTAATACAATCATTGATTTTACAGGAGATACTTTTGCTACACCACAAGACGCATTGGTTATGGAATATGCTGTTGATGCAGCAAGCTCCGTTTGGAATGTTTGGGATTGGGTAAATAATAGAGAAATAACTTTAATTCCGACCAATACAAAATTAAAATTTAGAGTAAAAACAAAAGCAGGACAGACATTGGGTGCAAAAGGTGCATTTTTTATCAACAATGTATCAAAAAATTCAAGTTCAATTTTAAGAGTCAGCGTCACATTGGTTTAATGTATGCCTAAAAAACTGTGTTGTTGTAAAGAAGATGTGCCATCAACCAAACCACATTGGGTGGCTGTTCCTTGTAAAGAATATCTCTATCATGTATATAATAGATTGCCGGAATTACAAAAACTCTGGCCAAATGTACCACAATCACAAAATATTTTAAGTGGAGCAACTTATCCTTGGAGGGTTTGCGGCCAAGACACAATTTGTTTTGATACGAGTAGAGATATATTTGTGATGCAGAGAGGGGGTGGGGGTGGAGGTCTTGGTCGGGGTGGTAATGCAGCCTACATTGAATCCATTGTTCCTGCATTTTTTAACAATTATACATTTATTCCACCCGGTGGTTCTGGCCCATCTTCTTTAGATGTTCGTTTAAATGTTGGTAATTTTTCTGGTGCAATGGGTTATCCAACTGCAGGATGGGGTGCAGGAGCAAATGGATTTGGCAACGCATCGGATCTTTTAGAATTTATTCCCACTTATATTGCCTCTGGAGGAGCTGGGAGTGGAGTAGAAATTACCAGTATCGGTGGGCATGGAGGTATAGATGAAGGAATAAAGGGATCTGGAAATTTTGCTGGCGCTGGCGGGAATCAATCTGCAGGTGGAACAGTAATTGCAGCTATACCTGGAGCAATATTTGAAGCGCAACCTGGGGTGCAATATAAAGGTGGAAAAGGGAAAAGTCCAACAGCATTGTTCCCAATTGTATCATACAGTGAATCGGGTGGTGGTGGTGCCGCAGGATTTTATGGTGGTGGTGGTGGAAACTTTGGAGACGCTGGTGGCGGTGGTTCCAGTAAATATCAAGACGGAAGAATTTATTTGTTCCCAGGAACAACTTTTGGACCCGGAAGTAGATGTAATCCATATTTTACTTTTGAAAGAGATGCTGGTCTTGGTTCAAACAGAACGGGCAGAACAATTTATGATTGTGATGTTATAGAAAGATGCCCCGGTAACGGAATTACGTTTACAACCGGTGAAAGTGGTGCTGATGGTGAAACTGCCGTTTATTTTAGAAATAAATGGTGTACATGCACAGAAACACAAGATACCGGTGAAATTTTACCAGAACCAAATTATATTTGTCTAACAGAAGAACAATACGATGAACTCATAGCACAAAAACCAACAGAAGAGAAACCACCACCATCTGGTGAAAACAATATAGTTCTTTTAAGTTTTGTTTTAAACCAAGAAAGATATTTACTTCTATATGAGTGCTCTGTTTCATGCGAAGATGCTTATTTGTTTCCAGGGAGTCCGACTGATGTAAAATGGTATGTCCAAAACGTAAATACAGGTTGGTTTTCTGATAATCCATCTTGGACAACGGATGAAATAACAAGTTGCTGCGATTGTTATGATTGCATCCCATTGTGCCCAACAATAAAAGGATTTGAAAATCCTAGACCAAATAACGTAAGATCTTGTGAATATCAAAATGGATCAACTTGCTACATTCACTTAGACTCACAAAGTCAATGGTATTACAAATGCAAACCAACAAATTGTTGGGCTGATTTTGGTATTGAAAGCATAGTAAAACCATACACAAACCAAGCAATGTCTCCAAACACAACATTTGATTGCAGTGATGATCCTTGCGAACAACCACCAGAAAAAGTTTGGGTGGCATCAAGATGTGACTTTGTAAACCAAACAGAATGCTGTCAAATTTTATGTTGTGGACCAGAAACCATAGAATTCTGTGACGCATATTTGAGAAGTTTGATAACCGGGTTTTATCCTCCAGAGCTTTCAACTAAATGTTATTTTTTCAAATATGCTGATTGCATTTATGTTCTTGACAGATCAGAAATAAGACCTTGCGATCCAACATTATCAACCAATCAACTTCCAATAAATCAAGGCATTCTTTATGCAATAAAGAATAGCGCTGGATTAGAATGTTGCCGCCCGGGGATTCTTTCAGAACAAACAATACAAGAATCCTCTAATGACATTGGTACATTCCCCCCAGAAGAACAACAGCCCATTCCTCTAGAAAGACCTCCTTACCAAAATACACCGGAGAGTTGGGAGCAAATACAAGGAAATTCATGTGAAGACGTAGTAGTAAACTGTTATCCATTTAAAGACATGTTTGGAACAGTAATAGCACCAAGAGTAAGTTCAACTGGATCTTATTGTGCTGCATTGTTTGGTGTTGAATATGGAGTTGCTTGTCTCGATACTGATGCTCCAGTTGATGATTTTGTAACCACAAGTGTTTCAATGGACCAGAATGTTGGTCTCTGTTATGACAAAAGCGGTGGAAGCTCTGTTAGACGACCACTTTTAATTTTATACGGGGAAGCAAATTCTTGTAGTGCCGAATATGTACAAAATTCAAGTGGATGGATAGAATGCCCTGATTGTAGTGAAAACGTTGTATGTAATTGCGATTGCGCTGATCAGGGTGGGGGTGGAGGTGGAGGTGGAGGTGCTGGCCCTGGTCAAGGTGGTGGTCCAGATTGTAATCCTCCTTGTGATAGTAATCCAAATTTTTGTGATAGAGCGGACCCAGAAAAAACTTATTCATATGAAACTACCTATAAACTAACAGTTCACAATAAAGGCGATGATTCTACTGGTTATGGCCCAGATGGTTGGTTTGAAGCTAACGCTTTGGCCATAACATTTAGTTTTTGTGAAGCTCAGAGAGCCGGTTATGTGATAACAACACAAGATCAAGATGAAATAGATGCAATAATAAATTTTTATTCACAAAAAATAGAAATAGCATCAAATGTTATAAAATATGAAACTAAAATTTTTGGAGAAAATCAAGATTGTAGTGTAAATACTGGATGGGGACCAGCAAGCGCAATGTGCATTAAAATATGCGATTATACGGTAAAATGTTTTAGTGGTAATGCCGGTCATATAGCAGAAAAAATAAATGGAAGACTTGATACAATTGTAAGCGCAACTGGTCTTTGGCCTTATTTTTGGTTTGGTCACAGGCAGGGCTGTCAAGATTGCGGTGGTGGTCCAAATGAAAGACCACCACACACTTTGGGAGATGATTTAGTATTGAATGGTGGTTTTATAGATGTTGCAGCCTTTAAAGTTACAATTTTTTTAAAGGGTATAAGTCAAAGATATTATTGTTGTCTTAGCCAACGAATAGGCGGACAAGTCTCTGTTGGTGGTTTGGGAACACAAAATGAAAGTATATCAACAAATACAATTTCTCCCGCAGAAATGGCCAGCGGTGGTTCTTTTACAATGCAGCAAGTGTCACAAAATTCTGAAACTGGAGTTATATGTGGTAGAGAGGGTATAGAAGAGGTTAATTTAAGACCGGAAATAAACGCATTTCCATACAATGATGTTTTTCTTATACTGCCCAACGGAGACTTTTTATTGGTAAAGAGAGGATATGAATCTTTGTGTGGTGGAGGTCTACCACAAGTTGGTTTAAAAATTTATGGTCTTGAAGGTTATCCAGTATTTCCTTGTGGTTACGATCCAGATGTAGATCCACCCTATCCAGTATTTTGCGGAGATGGAACAATTCCAAGTCCATGTGAAAGTCCATGCGATTTACCAAAAACTGTTGTATGTGAACTGCAAGGAGGAATAATAACGGTAACATGAATACATTATTAATAAATGGAAAACAATATAATATAATTGATTGCAAAAATTGGAGAATAATTGGTAATTCTGCAAATTGCTCTTTAAATTTAGATTTAAATTCATGCCAAACATGCCCGAATAAAATTTCTAGGAATGGTGAATATTTTAATCCACCAATTTATATGATTGGCTTGGCAGAAGATATTAAAGTTAAAAACATTGAAAACAAAAATTCTGAAGAAACAAAAGAAAAAATACAACCACCTACTTTTTCTAAAAAATTGCAATCATATGCAAAAGCTGAAACATCACAAATGTTTTCCGGAAAAGTTTCTGATGAAATATTTGAAAAAAGAAAACAAATTTGTATGTCTTGTGATTTTTTAATAAAATCATCAAAAAATAAAACTGATGAAATTGGTTGGTGTAGGGGAGGTTGTGGGTGTACTATTGGTAATCCAAGAGCAGCCCTTTCACAAAAACTTTATATGCCGACTCTTTCTTGCCCAAAACAAAAATTTGGTCCAGAAAAAGGATCTGGATTCAAAGTAGAAGATGCTATAGACTCCGCAAAAGGAATTTTAACATCTGTAAAAAACCTTTTTGAAAAGGATAAATAATATACCATGCCATGCATTCAAACACTTTTAAATTTTCAAAATGAAATTCGTCTTCATCATTGGGGAACTACATCATATTCCGCACATGTTGCTTTAGGAGCCTTGTACGAGGGCTTAGATCCTCTATTAGACGCTTTTACAGAATCATACGTAGGAATCAATGGACGCGAAGAAGTCTTCCTAATCAGTTCTCTGATGTTCAATGGGCCAAAAAGAACAACCGCAGACTTTGTTCTGAAATCTTTTGAAGAATATCTTTCCAAAGAAATGGAAAAAGAAAGAACAACAAATCACACATCTCTGTTAAATATACGTGATGAGATGCTTGCACTTGTTCAGAAAACCAGGTATCTCCTCACACTGTCGTAAGGAGACAATTATGAAAATTTCAGAGCTAGTTTACGAAATTCGTAACTTGGCTCGCAAAGAAGAAGATCCTCTAAACAAGGATCTTTTTTATCAATGCGCCAAGTCCTTGGAGATTCTTGGTAATCTTGCTAAGATTGCCGATCTTGCGGTTGCAGAACACAACGCTGCAGATGCTCCAGCAATAAACGAAGAAGATAACGTAAAATGGAATATAGACGACACAACTCTGAAAATGCTTTCAGATCATCTAGATTCTTTAGTTCATTACAAATTTATGGATAAAAATGACAGATGGCCTTACGGAGACCAACCATTTAAAAAATTTGTAAGCGAGCATCCACCGTTAGACGGTGAATGATTCAAGAATAGAATAAATTTTTGGTGGTATTGATCTGTGACTAAGAACTGCCATTGAAGACGGCATGATTTTTAGTACAATTCGGCTGTGATATGGACTTTTCTTGTAAGAATGAAACTTACGAGTTTTTTCCATCATGAAATGACTATAAATGTAGCAATTTGCTTTTTTTGCATACATCTTACTGTCAATTTCTAGATTAAATTTTTTAATAATTTTAACTGCTCGTTTTTCGCAATCTCTTTCCATGGCACGAACCAGAAAAAATGCTCTTTTTAATTTTTTCTCCGGGTAATCTTTGCCATTAAACCATTCATCAATCATTATACCAGCCGCATCTGATTTTTGAAAAATTTTAGATTTACTGATACATTGTAAAAAATGGCAGTATTCATGTACCAAAGTTGACATAAAATCACTTGACTTTTTAGCAATTTTTATGACTCTTTTGCCTTCGTCAAAATAGCCAACGCAACGGTAGCCACCGACGTTGACCAATTTTCCTTGGCCAATAACAAGGCGCATACCGTACTCTGCCAGATGATTTTTCACATGTCTGACAAACTGACGATTCCGCTTGTTCATAGGGGAGGCTCCTCAGTCGATATTATTTAGGATAATACTTGACAGTCAAGCAATAGAGGGTATATTAGTGCAACTTCTTATAAGAAAGGAAATTTATATGGAAATTACTACAGTTGATCGTCCTACTAAGATTCAGAGAGTGTTTGATTACATGCGTTCTGGCACCCCGCTCACGGCTGGTGAGGCACGGAAGCGTTTCCGTGTAGTGAATATGCGTGCCACAATGCACGATCTCCGCGAGGCGTTTGATCGGTTTGACATGAACTACGCCATCACTCGCGAAACTCGCAATGGCCGTTCTTATTATCGTGTTGTTCGCAACCGAAGTCGTTGATAAATTTTAAATTTTTGTATGCACAAATCCCCGAAAGGGGATTTGTTGTTTTTATAATACGTTTATTTCTACTGGAAGAACGCTGTTACCGTTTAATTCCATATAAATTTTTTTGGGACTTGTTGTAGATTTTGAATATATCAAAGATGCTTGATCAAATCCTGGGGTTCCAATTAAATAAAATTGGTCGGTCATTGGAACTGTTTTAGATGAATCCAGATAAAGATTTACAGAAAATCCTTTTAATGTTGGATGACTTAAGTCAATTTTAAAACCATAATCAATATCAAAAGTTAAACTGGAGGTAGAAGTCAACGTGCTATTTCCGGATTCATTTGAAAGTAAAGTGTAAACATAATCTATTTGAAACTGATTGGATTCATTAAAAGACGCAACTTGCGTTTCATTAACTACAAAGAAAACAGAACCATCGAACAATACTGATTTATCTCCAGTTGAAGCATTGAAAGCATTATCAGTTAACCGAGAACAATATAAACAAGGAATCCAATAAGCATTATAAGTACTATTTTCATATTGGGTTCTCAAAAATGCTTGCAGTTCGTTTTGATTTTCAAAACAATTTACTTGGTTTCCATCTGAATCCAAAATTACATAACACCCCAAAGCTTTTCTTGATTTTCCTAAAATTTCGGGGTCTGCGTTTCCTCTTAAATATTGTGAAATTACTACGTTTGTAGTTGCCAAATTTTCATCGGTCAACACAACATCTGTGTAAAGAAGTTCCCTATTATCTTTCAAAGCAATTACGGAATTTACTTTTAATTTTCCTGTATTGCTAACAGAACCACTCAATCCAACATATTCTTCTTTTCCAAATTCTGAACCCAAAAACCCAGCGTTCACAAAAGATTTTGATGGGTTATTTGTTATGTTGTTCAAAATATAATTGGCTGCAGTAGATCCACCAGTATAACCAGTGGTATATTGTGGTGGCTCTATAAAATTATTTGCATTATAAAATCTATAATTTGAAGTAAAAGTAAATCCAGAAACTATATTTCCTATCAAAAGTTTATTTGAATTTGTAAGCCCATTCAAAGAAAATACACCACCAACATCTACTGTATAATCTTGGGAAGAATCATAATAATTTGCGTCAGTAAAAGCAAATGTTGTTCCCGAAGGAGTTGCCTCAAACATTTTTATCAAATATGTCAAATCACTCACCGAATAAGTCGATGAATAATCTATAAAACAACTTGAACCTATTATGGCAACATTTGGTTTTGAATTTATATATCCTTGACTAAAAACAGGATCATAGGTAGCTCCTTCAAGAACTAGCCCATAATTTTGTAAAGTCCGGGTAGCGTTGAGGACATATAATAAAGGCATATTATGAAGCCATATATGTTATGGTCTGCGTTCCTGTATTTGATATTGCGTAAACTTTATTTGTGTTTTGAATATCCAAGAATACATTTTCACCCGGGTCTAATGCATATCCGAATGACGAACCAATCAACCCAGATGTATTTCCGAGATAGATAAAATCTGTATTGGTGGAAAGAGCACGAATATTGATGCCAGCATAGCATGTATATCCTGCTGTATCCATTTGCCCTACAGATACGCTTGTTGCTGTAAGTTTTCCTGTTTTAAATGCAGTTGCACGACCAACGCCAAGTGCCTGCAAGTCCGTTCTCATCCCTACAACTTGTCCATATATATTTGTCATACCAGACAAAATTGCAGTATCATTAATGTTTGCTGTATTCCCGACGGTAACATTTACTGCAGTTGCGCCAGAAATACCTGCGACAAGAACTGTGGATGGAATTGTAGCTTCAAATGTTGCTCCCGTGATGCTTACCTTTATAGCATCTCCAACAGTTCCAATATTCCAACCAGTTGAACCAACCAATTTTACAGGAACTGAGGTTGCACCACTTGGTCCGTAAACAGAAATTGAATCTGCGGTTGTGTATAAACGACCACCAGTAACTTCTACTTGACTGCCTGTAAAAGTTTTTACATAAACTGGAGATCCAGTGATACCAGTAGCGATTATTGTTCCGCTTACCGGCATCGGATAACCACCAGCAGTGCCCTGTACTGTTACTAGGGTAGAAACAGTCGCAGTCAACCCGCTTGAAAAGCTAACGGGTAGAGGCGAAGAACTGGAAACAATATTCGCAGTTCCACAAATTCCATATGCTAATTTAAAAAGTTGAAAGTGGGCTGTGGTTCCTGCAAATTGCACTACATCTGTTGCAACTGCAGCTGTTAAGCCTGATGTTTCAATTACAATGTTGTCATCGTTGTCTGAAGCCATTGAGTTTTCCTATAAATAGTTCTAGAATATTTAGAACGCTTAAATATTGCTTTATTTTAAGCAAGGAGTATAGTTAGATATGTATATTGATGATTCCGCAAAAGAAAAATTTTCAAATAAAGTAATTGAAAGAGTAAAATCGACTAAATTATCTTTTATGGATTGCGTTATAGAGTTAAGCGAAGAAATGGGTTTGGATGCTTCTGCTGCTGGTAAATTATTGACAAAACCTTTAGTTGAAAAAATTCAACAAGAAGCAGAAAATTTACATTTTTTAAAAAAGAAAAAAATAACACGTTTACCAATTGACTAAAGTCAATTATATGATATTCTAACTAAAGAAAGGCCGAGGTAGACCCTCGGGATCACTATTATGGCAAATTTTTCAGATTTCAAAAAGAAGAGTAAAAATTCAGTCGCAGCTCTTACAGAGAGGCTTGACAAGCTTACCTCAAAGGAAAGTTACAAAGATGAAAGGCTTTGGAAGCCCGGTATTGACAAAGCAGGAAATGGCTATGCCGTAGTCCGATTCCTTCCAGAGATCGACGGTGAGGATAGTCCCTTTGTAGCGGTTTACAGTCACACATTTAAAGGCAAGGGTGGTTGGTTCTATGAGAATTGCCCAACTACCATTGGTGAGAAGTGTCCTGTATGTGCAGCAAACACCGAACTGTGGAACAGCGGTATTGAAGACGACAAGAACATCGCTCGTCAACGTAAGCGTAAGTTGACTTACATTTCTAATATTCTTGTTATCGAAGATCCTGCAAACCCCGAAAATAAGGGAAAGGTTTTTCTTTATCAGTATGGCACAAAAATCTTCCAAAAAATCCAAAGCCTTGCTCACCCGGAGTTTCAGGACGAGGTTGCAGTCGATCCTTTCAATTTTTGGACTGGTGCGGACTTCAAGATTAAAATTCGAAATGTCGGAGGCTATGTAAACTATGACCGTAGTGAATTTGCATCTCCTGCTCCATTGTTTGGAGGTGACGACAAGAAGCTTGAGGAGATCTGGAAGAAGCAGTACCCGCTAAAGCCGTTCATTGATAAGAGTCAATTCAAGAGCTTTAACGAGCTCAAGGAACGAATGAACAAGTCCGTGGGTGACGATATCCGCGCACAATTTACCGAATCCAAGAGCATCGAAGACGATGTTGAGGAACCTGTGGTTGATAATGTGGAAGAAAAAGATCCACTCCAGTATTTCTCTGAAATGGACAATGATTGAGAAAGGCCCCGAAAGGGGCCTTTTTTATTTTAAACCCAAAACGGGGCATCTGTAAGTCTATTCAATCTATCGTCAAAAACTAAATTATGCAAACCAAAAGTTGGTCTTCTTTCCAATGCTTCTTTGGGATCTTTATCATTATTGATTCTATTTGTTATATCTTTATACATCTTAGAAATTGCAGGTATCAAATTTTTATCAACAAGTTGTTCTAAATTTTGTGTTTTGATTTCTAAAATTTTATTTTTATCTTGTTCTACAATAGAAGAAATATTTTCTATTTTTGGGCTTGTTTTTGGTTCTGCTTCCACAACAGGTTCAGATTTGGCAGACATCATTAAAGTTTCCGGAGTTTCAATTTTCAAAAAACTATTTTTAACTTTTTCTGTATATGAAATAAAATTTTCACTCTCTACAAGAGGTGTTAGTGCTTTACTTTCGGCTTCTACATTTATTTTTAAATTATCTTCTGCCATAATTCATCTCAAACTCTCTTTGTTTTTCTTTTAATTTTTCATTATGTTGAACCAAAAGATTTACATATATCTCTCTTTCCCAAAAAAACATGCAGTCCAAATCCATCAAAGACCATTTACCGCTGTTTATAAGATTAAAATTTGTAGTATAATAATCTTTTAAATCAAAAAATTTCATAGAAAGGTAAAAAAAGTTAGTCTACCAGACACCTCACTTTCTTTGCCTTCTTTTGACAAATTAACATAAAGTTCTGGGTGTTTTATATTTTCTATTTTTGTCAAAAATACAGCTGGTAAATTTTCTATAATTTCCTGTAATTCTTCTGGTAAAAATTTTTCTAAATCAAAATATTCATTTTTAAATATTACATTTTTTATTGTAGATTTATAGTAAGAAAACTTATCATTGATATCAACATTAAGTAATTTTTTTAATGATGGAGTTTCTATAGTAACATGTAAATTTCCATGATCTATTATCGTATCTTTTACGATATTATTTTTAAATTTTATGTCATTAATGTTAATTTTAACAGGTTC
>Ga0129336_10001812_pt1 | contig 13060 bp, 12 predicted proteins | sample CPB6_02_DNA_FD_96878 | JGI IMG/M metagenome (GOLD analysis project Ga0129336, IMG submission 96878) | Freshwater to marine salinity gradient microbial communities from Chesapeake Bay, USA - CPBay_Sum_0.6_0.2_DNA | ecosystem: Environmental > Aquatic > Marine > Coastal | place: USA: Chesapeake...
CGCCACACCCGGATGCCGACGACTATGCGCGCGCAATCACCAAGATCCACAAAGCCATGGGCACGCTCGGCCTCAACGCCAACGAAGAGTTGACCCTGCAAGCACTCCTACTTCAGTGCCCATCGCTCAGGATGATGGCCAGGCCATCGGCGGTAAACTTAGAACAACCCGCCCAGGTAGCTCAGGGGTAGAGCAACGCACTCGTAATGCGTAGGTCGTGAGTTCGATTCTCATCTTGGGCTCAAAAATCTGCTGAAGTGAGAATGTTGTGTTCAAAAAATTAAATTGGACTAACCAGAATCTTCAAGAGAACTACAGATCACCGATTTCATGGTGGAAGACTTTTTCAACAATTTTGACTTGGCACGCGATACGTACGCATGGACTTGAACAGATTGGTTGGAACAAAACAAGAAAGAGTCGACTAGCAACAGTTGGCGGTCTCCCTGTTCCTTGGTGGACCTACAGCAGTATTCAATTCATAGATCAAACAATTTCGAGTCATGCAGACATCCTGGAAGTTGGTGGTGGAAGTTCATCAATTTTCTGGGCTAACCGGGGTAATCGAGTTGTTACTTTAGAGTCAAACCCTCAGTGGATTGAGACAATTCGCTCATTGACTACGAGCACCTCGAGTCGAATTGAAATTGTACAGATTGAGGAAGAAACACCCGAATGTATTTCAATGACAATCGGCAATCAAAAGTTCGATGTGGTGATTAATGACGGGGCTGGTGATCGGATTCAGATTGCGGACTTACTTCTTGAAAGTCTCAAGCCCAGTGGGATAATGATTTGGGACAATTCTGAACGATCCGAATACGCCGACAAGATTCATCAGATCAAAAATTGCGGATGGAAAGAACTTGTCTTTAGTGGACTTGGGCCAATCAATGCCTACGCGTCTTCAACATCAATTTTTTATAAAGATGAAATCCGAATTCATTAACGAAGATATTCCAATTGAAGAACTCACCTCATGAATTACATGTTCTCACTGATTAATCTTTGATGCCTGACCCAATGCTGCACTATTTGCGGAAGACCTTTCTCGTTGTGGGAATGGGTGGCGTCTATGTCGGGTTAGCAACAATTTTTTTAGGTATTCCCTCACTCGTCTTGCTTAGGATCGCAGAAGGAATATTCCAGCCAGAACTCTTCTCAAAATTCTTGTCTCAATGGGCGACACTCAACACAGCAGTTCTAATACTCGTTGTTCCGCTTATGTCATACACAGCACATTGCAGGAAGCTTTTTATTCCCAAGTTTGGAAATCAAGACTCTTTCGAATGCTTCTATCGGGCATTTGCGCTTCAAATCTGTGCGTTTCCAATCATGCTTATACAAGTGTTTCTGTGGATAATTGGAAACAATACATTGACCATTAGTTCGGCTACTTCAACGACTTTGTACGCCGTTTGTTTCCTTTTGTTCAACGTCGAGGGATCACTTCAAATGTCAAGAAACGATTTCGGGGCCTATCTCAAGAACTCTCTCATATTTGCAGCGCTGAGTGTCTCGATACTTCTCGGGATTTCGCGAATCAAGCTGACATCAACAGACCATGTTTTCTATATTTTCGCGCTTTGCTACGTCGTGCCGCTTGTAGCGCAGAAAAAATTAACCAATTTGAAATTTGAGTCCAAACGATCTAGCGCATTTGGCACTGTGCTACGCAGTGGTGACTCCTATCAGGCAATTCGCCATCTTGCTTTCGTAAACGCAATTTCCCTATTACTTCTCAATGGTCCTGTAATTTTCGGAAAATATATCGACGCCCAGTTGACAGACCTCGCAACATTTAGTGCACTGATTAACTTAGTTTTAGTACTAGCCACCGGGCTGAATACATTCATTCCGGTAATTCAGAACAGCATGGTTCAATCATCCTCACACACGAAGCGTCAAATATTCAAGCAGGCGACATTTATTTACACTCTGTTAGTCCTCGTTCTCGCCGTCCTGTTTGCAGGAGTGCTCGATGAAATTGCGATGTACTACCTCAGATCGGCGCAGCACACCAATAGCTTCATTAACGGGCTGTTCATAGTTGGATTCTGCGCCTCGACAATGGTGGGACTTACGAGAATTATGCTCACAATCGCACAGCGGTTCTGGGCGATGACATTTATCTGGGCATCCGGTGTAGCGGTATTTGCTGTTCTCATTATTCTGATTTCAGATCCCCTCTATGCGATGCTAAGTGCTCCTTCGGTGGCATTTATCTGGATTTTTGGCCTTGGCACATTGTACGTACTTCATAAGGATTCATAGTTCAAATTGATTTGTCCAAGAATCAGTTCAATTATCAATCTGAATCTTGGAATCGTTTGATTGATTTGCCTTAGTTCATTGAAGTAAGCGATGGCTTTACAGTCTATGTGATGTCATTCAGCTCAAGTTGTGAGGATCGAAATTCATATTCTTCGTTTTGGTCTTTATCTAATGGGTGCTCGACTTCTCAGATTGGGTCAGAGTAAACAAGATTCAATTTCGTATTAGATTGTTAATCATGTTGAGTCCACGTGTGCGGGAAAAGATACTGAAATCGCGAATGTTGCCACTGCTAGTGCTACCAATTCGGATCTACATGATTTCTTGCCACCTAGGAAAGCAGTTCAAATCCTCATTTTTGTGGTTGATGCGAAGCAAAGAATTTGCCAACTTTACATATGACCTCACATCCTCTAACAGGGAATATCTCGCTTGGTTTGTTGCTGAGATATGCAAGATTTCAAAAGAAGATGCGTGGTCTTATTTCCATGAACTTGAAACAAATTCGGTACTTGCAGAGCATATTGAGACGGAGTTGGCAAAACATCGAAGAGGGAATGAGATTGATGGACAGGCATTTTTCGGAAGGAGACTTGGATGGTATGCAATCGTGAGAGCAACAAAGCCTGCTGTAGTAGTTGAAACCGGAACCGAAAAGGGTCTTGGATCGCTTGTCATTGCGGCGGCATTAATCGAAAACGGTCACGGACGACTAGTAACAATTGACATTGAAAGATCATCAGGAATATTGATTGGTGGCAAGTATTCCCAAGTTGTTGAGCATGTCATTAGTGATTCCCTGATTGCTCTTTCCAAAATAGAAGTAATTGATCTGTTCATCCATGACTCCAACCACAGCGCAATTCATGAAAGACACGAGTTGGAGTTAGTATGTAACCGCTTGTCTACTTATGGCATCGTGCTTTCAGACAACTCGCATGTGTCGAACGAGTTGGCACAGTGGAGCTCCCGTAATAATCGACGTTTCTTCTATTTTGCCGAACAGCCAACGAACCATTGGTACCCAGGAGCTGGTATCGGTGCATCTTTAGCTAATAGTTATACTTAATCGAGTTCGCACTCCTTGCGAGCTTTCCTACACGGATTGAATTCTGTCTTTTAGATCTTTGTCTTTGTCATTTACCAGAGACCACTTCTATTGTCTCAAAGCCTTACTTTAGGGGGTTTTCAACAGTACTCAGGCTGCAAATAATCTTCGGTGGTTTTTGGTTACCAAAACCTGCAGACCGTTAGATTTAGGTTCAAAATTGTTTGTGATCTTAAAGATCACTTGGATCTTTTGCTTGGGATTGCATGTCTTTAGGGCATGTATGACTACTTGCAAATCAACAGTCATGGCACGAAGGAACTTCCAGCAAACTTTCTGAGCAGATTCACTTATGCGAACCATTTCCCTGAGACGTGAACCGACTCTGCCCCTTTGTTGTCCATTTTATGGTCCATCCAGTCGATGATCATCTAAATTGGAGCAATGAAGATTCACCTTCTGTTTACTGTCTTGCTCATTTTTGCTATTGCTCTTGAAAATGTACGCGTACATCGATTGACCTTTGTTGAGCGTCTAATAGTGTTTCTTTGCATCTCGGGCTTTACTGTACAAGCACTTGACATTTTGGGATTTGTTTGGACATTCAACAAATTATTGACTTTCCAAATCTTGTTCGTTGGGTCAATAATCTTGAGTACGTCGTTTTCGCTTTTACGAGGTGGACAGCGAAAATCATTTGGATCGGTTGCTCCACAAGTTGCTATCTCTCTTTTTGTTTTCTCACTGACTCTTTGTGGGCGTTTGCTATCAGACGGACAACAACATTTTGCAATCTCAAACATCCGATTCTTATCAGCGGAAGACAATGCAAAATGGCTGAATGTAGCTGCAGAACTGGTATCCGGCGATCAATTAGCGATTCCTGGGGTCGGTGGAATTTGTGTAGTTCTCTTTGCAATAGTTGCAAGCTTCTACAGATCGATTGCTCCAATCCTAAATTTATCCTCTTCCGAGGTTTCAATTGTGGTGTCAACTGTAGTTAGTTCATATTTGTTACTGATTGTCTTATCGCCCCTTACCCTCGTCAGCCATCGTCGAGAAGGTACTTCTCTAGTTCGCCAACTTCTGCAAGATATATTCCCATCACTTTTCTTGGTAGCTGCTTTGGTTCGTCTTATGCAATTAGGACACTTTGTATCAATTTTGTTCGTTCTATTTGGCGTAACGTTCTTCAATTGCGGACTCAATTTGGGTCAATCTCGCTCAAATTCGATTCACTCAAAAATTGATTTCCTAATAATCATGACGGCCTTCTGCTCACTCTGGCTCCCGTTTCAAATTGCGACATTTTTTGCTGGCCTCGCGACCGTTGGAGTCTTGATTCGATATTTGATTCAATTGAACGTGGGCCAATATCCGAAGATTCTTATTGGAAAGGTAGTCCTCGTCTTCTTTGGTTCAGTTTCAGTATCTGTCCACGCATTGTCGTACGTACTGGGAGATACAACAAGTGATTCAAACCGCGTAAATGATCTTTTTTCTGCAGGCGGTGGAACCGCATCGTATTCGTTCTTTGAACGAATACTTCTTCTATTTCTTCTACTGCTCTTTCTCTTCTTTTCGCGACAAAATTCTTGGACGATCTTCACACTCAACATTTTCTTTATCGCAGGACTGTCAGTTTCTCTTCTGGACTATCTTGTAACTGGTGGATTGCATTATGGGTCGCAAAAATTGGAATACCTGCAAATTTCAATCCTATTGCCCTGCCTACTTGGCCCAGCGATCTCGCTTGCTATAAAATATTTTGGGAGTTCAATGCCTGCACTGCGCACAGTCAGCGTGGTGACGTGTGCGTCTTTTTTAGCGCTCCATAGCGGCAGTTTTGGAACTTGGGTTGATCTCGCCAGATCCACAACGTGGCCCTCTTCCTCGTCTGACGTAGGCCAAGATTGGCAATCAACACTTTCTGCAAACGAACCGGACGGCCAAGCACTGACTGAGACTCCAATTACATGTGGCATAGAGTTCGCTCCGAACGATCTTCTTTCGCTCGATTACAACACCTACTTGTGCACCAGAATCTTGCATTCAGTCGCTGGGCTTGAAAATAGGGACTCAAACTCCCTGATTACATGGCAACTTCGTGGTGATGCTGAAAAATCGATTCAGTTTCTATCCAGGTTACCAGATCTCATCAAGGATCGAAAGATTCTTGTTCTTAATCCAGACTATTCGGTCAGAAGATTAGAGACAATCAGATCTTATCTAGACCGAATGTAAAGAATTGAATACAGCAAAGCGACAAGCTATGCCCTCCAATCAAGGTCGCTTGAGAATCAAATTGCTTTGTATTTCAGACAATCAAACAATTTGAGTTGCAATTGCAGGATCCTCATTAGTCGAATTGGGGATTCTGAGATTACTGAAATAAGTCGAAGGGCTGTCTAACTCTCGCTGATCATCGGTCGGCTGAACTTCAAGACTCTCAGAACAAATGAAGCAAGAAGACCCTCACAGATACCAGGAATACTTTCACGAAATACACTCAAGCCAACCCAATTATCGACTTTTTCATCAAACGTAGGTATGGTGAAGTCGGGTCTGGCACCAAAGGTTTCGACCGACTCCGTAACTTGTTGTTCAATCCAGCGTGCTCGCCGCTTAGTATGTGTGCCTCCGGTCCAACCGACGTATCTGACTAGGTTGGATGGCGGCGTTACAGCACACCAGCCTTTTGACCAAATCGTTGCAAGCCAACGATACGCCCACGTGTTTATCAATTCGCGAGAAGCATCACCAAATACCTGCTTCCATCTCAAGGCGGCAAGAGTCGAACCAAGAGCGCGCGATAGATCCCGAATCGAAACATCTTTGGCCCACGTCAAATTCGGATCGTAAAACTCCCACGCGCGTTCCCAAGTCGCCCATGCAAAAGACTCGATATAACGAGTTTTTCGATCAGCTTCTGGAAATTGAAGCTTTTCTCGTGGAACAACGACATACCCGTTGATGTGAGCAATACTTCCTTCGGACTCATATTGATTGAGCGAGTATTGCATGTAGTTGAGAAAATTCGGCCCAACCTCAATGTCATCCTCGACAACGATCACTTTGCCGAATTTTGAAGTTGCGTGACTGACCGCGTCTGCAACTGCAAATCTCAATCCCAAATTGGTGGGCCTGAAGATCGTTTCAAGCTCGCAATTCCAGTTGAATTCAGCCACAAGATCTTGCGTCTCTCGGACTCTCTTTGCATCGAGGTCTTTACCAGACCGAGGACCATCTACCGCAAAGATAATTCTTTTCGGCTGTGACGGTCTTAAGCTAGCGATGAGGTTCTTAGTAAGTTCAGGGCGGTTAAATGCGGTTATGAGAACCGGGGCATCAGACACCCGCCAAAGACTACTTCACAATCTAAACTATGTGGGCTATTCACGGTACAGGATTTGAAGGCAATAAACTTTAGCTAGTGACTGACAGCACCTGCACTATTTGCAATGAACACGCGAATGAAGTTCTCAGCTACAAGATATTGAACGATCACCAAGTGACACTTGCGCGGTGCAGAAATTGTGGTTTTCTATTCGTCCAGGATTCCAAATGGGTTGAAGGCTCTTTTGATTCAGAACTCAATAGGTTTGACCTTGGAGCTTTAGACCGTGCAATCATTGTTGCTGACGTAGTCGAAGCTCTTTCGAGAAGCTCAAAAACGAAGTCTCTTTCGTTCCTCGATTGGGGTGGAGGATACGGCCTGCTTACGCGTCTGAGTCGCGACCGAGGTATTGACATGGTCAACTTTGATCCGTACGTCCGACCAATATTTTCCGGCCCGGCGCAAGTAGATGGGCTCATCAAGCGAGAAGTTCTTGTTGCAAGCGAAGTCTTTTTGCACCTCGTTGATCCACTTCGTGAATTGCTGAATCTTCTGAATTTTGCTGACTCCGTGCTCGTCACCGCAGTTGTTCCGCCACAAAATATCTCAGCAGATTGGTGGTATCTGATGCCCGATACTGGACAACACATTTCATTTTTCCCCGTCACTACGCTCAAAGAACTGGCACAGAGGTCGGGTACTTTTATCTACACGGATCGACGGTTCTTCCATCTCTTCAGCAAGCAACGTCTGCCGCTTCGCCAAGCCGCAATCGTTAAGTGGCGCTCTCTCTTGTACCTCTATGTTTTCTGGAACCATATTCGAAGATTCGCACTAAGAGCGCGTGGAAAGTCATTCTCAATGACGCTTGGCGATCAAGCTCAAGTGAGAGGTTCTCAGGACAAAACGTCGTGAAACATCAATCAGAGTTGCTCATTTATACTGCTGCAGATTGCAACTATTCGCTGCAAGCACAAGTACTCCTGCTTTCATTATCAAAGACCCAAACCTCTCCAGTTCGTTTGATCATCTTCGGCAATGATTGGAAATCGCGGGATCTCAAGCGTCTACAGAGGATCTCAAATGACAATGTCAGCGCGGAAGTTCGTGAAGTTGATCTAAGTCAATTCTCTTCAATAAAACTTGCGAGCAAGTTTCCGCTCGCGACCGCCTACAACATACTTGCTCCTCAGTATTTCTTAAAGGAAAAAGGGCGCGCCCTCTACGTTGATGCGGACACCGTCATCACCCAAAGCCTTGAAACTCTCCTTACTCGGCAGATGGATTATGCGGTAAGTGCTGTGATTGACGCTCATATTGCCTGTATTGGCTCACCGACAATGTGGCGCCCTTGGCGAGAGGAGGCAATTGAACCACTTACGCCATATCTCAATACTGGAGTAATGCTCATCGATCTTGAGCACTGGCGTGAGATGGACTTGACAAACAAGATTGTGGACGTACTTTCGCGTTATGAGCTTCCCTGTGTTGACCAAGATGCGATCAACATCGTACTAAGAGGTTCCTTTGGCAGGCTTGAACCTCGATTCAACTCAATGCCATATCACTATCTGACACAATTTCGTTACGCCGACTTCATTGAAACTGATGAAGAACTCCATCAAGCAATATCTCACCCCGCAATCACTCACTTCCATAGATCCTTCCTCGGAAAGCCCTGGGCATACGGAGCAATCCACCCCGGGACAAAGATGTGGCGGGCATTGGCAGACGAGGTTGATCCCAGATGGAAGCGATCGTTTGACTTAGTCGGTTACGCCCGTCGTCGTGGAGCACAATTCGCCAGAATGCTGAGTATTGATTCTCGTGCAATTGAACTTCCTCAATTAGAGCAAACTGGGTCCAATGTCGTGGCCAAACATGAGTAAACCGACTTGCGTTCGGGTCTTCGGCGACATAGACGGCGTGTTGGGTGTACTTGAATTCGCAGAAATACCCTTCGTACCAAGACGGTTTTTCTGGCTATCTGAAGTCCCAGCAAACCAGATTCGAGCTGACCACGCTCATAGGACATGCGAACAGTTTCTCGTCTGCATTTGCGGGAAACTCAGCGCTGAGGTTACGGGACGTGGTAATTCGACCCGAACTATTCAATTAACTCGCGGAGAGTCGCTTTACCTTGAGCCGCTTGAATGGCTGAGATTGTCCGACTTCGATGACGGTACCGTTCTTGGCGTTTTTGCAAGCGAACCCTACAACCCTGACGAGTACATAGAGAGCTTTGACGAATTGAGTCGCATCTGGAGTCAGTCCTTAAAGGACTGAAGGACCGTTATTACACGATTAATCTCATCGATGCTTAAGAGCGGGAAACACGGCAAAGATACGATTCGGGTCGATAGTTCGTCTGCATTAGGTGTCGTCGCCCCAACGAAGTGGTGCCTCCACCCAGGCTGGTCCTGGTCAAGTATCGGGTAGTGGATCGATGTTTGAATCTTGTTTGATCGAAATGCACCGATGACATCGTTCCTGTTCTTGGCTTCAAGAACAACGAGGTGACCGATATATGACTCGTCATTTCTCATAAGTATGCGCATCGACGATGGAAGGGAGTTGACGTAGTTCATCGCTATTTCTCGTCGCCTCATATTGAGTTCGTTGATCTTTGAAACTCGTGTAGTCAGGACTGCAGCTTGGACTTCGTCAATCCGACTGTTGAAGCCCCGCTCATGGGATACCCGATATCTTTCGGTCCAACCATATTGTGCAAGTTGCCGCGCTAGAAGCGCGTGTTCGGAACTCTTGAATGAAACTGCTCCTCCATCACCCACACCCCCAAGATTCTTGGTGGGATAGAAGCTGAAAGTTGACGCATCGCCGAGCGTTCCTGCCAAGCCACTTGGTACGGATGCACCGATTGATTGCGCGCAGTCTTCAATGGTGACGCACCCAAAAGATTCCGCGATCGTCCTCAATTCCAATATCGGAGCCATGAGGCCGTAAAGATGAGTAACTACGACCGCCCGCACACCGGGATGCATTTCCAGTTTTGCCTGCAAATCACTTGGGCTCATTTGAGCGTCATCTAGTGCAACGTCAATCAAAATTGGTTTCGCTCCAACCCGCAGAATCGCTCCTGTCGCGTAGCCGCCGGCATTGGGAACGGTGGCAACAAGATCACCGGGTCCGATGTTGAGCGCTAGCAAAGCCAGGGTGAGCGCATCAGTTCCATTTCCGACAAGAACGACCTCTCGGTCACCCAGCAAGGATGAAAGGTTCTCTTGGAGCTTCTTGGTTTGAGGTCCATTAAGAAAGATTCCAGAAGAAAGAACTTGGTCAATGAGAGCAAGCGTTTCACGCTTTTCGTCCTGATTCCACCGAGAAAGATCATTGAATGGAACGTCGGGAGCGTTAATCACGTCAATGTGTATACCACAAGTAGGATATATGTGCGTGAGGAGCCAGCTTGCAGGAATCGTTATCCCAACTTTGGGCACGCGAAACGAGTTGCTGATTCAGTCCCTACTTTCTGTTCGGGCAGCAGGACCAAGTTTTGTCGCGATAGTTGCACCGAATCCTGCAGAAATTCAGAGAACTGTTGACCGATCGCTATTTGACCTTGTCATTCCTGATCCCGGAATTGGTCTAGCCGGTGCAATCAACTCGGGTGTCGAAAGTCTTCCTGACGATATTTCGTTCTTCAACTGGCTTGGTGATGATGATCTCCTATCGCCGCACAGTCTTCAGAGAACGATCCAGGCACTCCACCAACGTCCTAAAGCCGCGGCCGTCTTTGGGGGGTGCACATATATCGATACTGAAGGCACTGTCTTGTGGAACAACAAATCAGGATCGTTCGCAAAGCTCCTCATGCGATTTGGGCCCCAGCTGATTCCGCAACCTGGTGCATTGATTCGAAGAAGCGAATTTGATCGGATTGGGGGACTGAATAGCCAGTACAAGTGGGCTTTTGACTTGGACATGTTCATCCGACTTTCACAGATAGGAGATTTGATATACCTCCCTGAGAATCTTGCATCATTTCGATGGCATCCAGACTCACTTTCGGTGAAGGGGCGAACTAACTCCGTCCTTGAAGCGAGCAGGATTCGCAGGGATCATTATCCAAAGTGGTTGAGCAAGCTCTTTGTACCTTGGGAATTTGCGATGACAAGAATGATTTTACGTGCGGGTCGTGTGCTCACCAGTTCTTCAAGAGTCGGGAATCAATTTGGTATTGGGAGCTTTATGTGGCCGCCTTCAAAGAGAGTTTGAACGAGAAATCATGGATGGCTTGAAGAATGTCTTCTTGCACTTGCGAGCACTACTCGTGGTTTTTATCGCTGCAATCGTCCTAGCGCAGTCGATGAAGTCACCCTTTGATAGCGGACTTCAACTGGAGTCTGTGATGGCTCACGGTCGAGCCCCATATGCGACCCTTACGGGACTGGACTTACGGGGGCGCGATTTGAGATACATCGACTTGACTGGAGCCGACTTGTCGAATTCCGATCTACGTGGCGCAAATCTCATGTACTCAATCCTGACTGGTGCGAATCTCACCGGTGCAAATCTAGAAAGCGCATATCTTCTCGGTGCACGGATGAACGGACTGGTGGCAATCGGCGCAAACTTTCAGCGATCAGTTCTTCAATACACCGACTTTCAGAATGGAGATGTGAGTAACGCGGATTTTTCGGGGGCAGACCTGGGTCGATCAAATTTGAGCTATCTGAATGTTTCAGAAGCACACTTCAGCAACGCGAATCTCAATGGCGCAAACCTCGCCGCAACGGACCTTTCAACAGCTCATGACTAAGAGTGTTGTACAACGGCTTCGACAAGTAAGTCGAAAGAAGGTCGTATGGTTCGTCGTCAGCGCGTGCATCGTATTTCTCACATGGACCTTCTCGTCGCCCCCAGGGTCCAGTCCGGACGAGTTCTTTCACGTTGGAAGTGCATACTGCGTCTTTGGGGAATCCGACAACTGCAAATTTACGGACTACACAACTGACTACTACCGACTGTGGGCTGAGATCCCCTATTCGGGCGATCCGTGTTTCGAACAATCACCTGAGATACCAGCATCATGCGAAAGTGTGCCGCGCCCTCAGGTCCAGAAGGTTCCGGTAGACAACGGCACAAGAAACTACCCTCTTCACTACTACTGGTTTGCAAACCTAGTACTTCGATTAGGTGCCGACATCGGAATTCCTCTCCTTCGAATTGTCAATGCACTGATCGGGCTTACCGTATTACTAGCCGCACTTCACTTTGCAGAAAAGAGACTCGTTCCAGGAATAGTTTCTGCTGTTGTGGTTCTTGTCGTGCCCCAGGGATTCTTCATCCTTGCATCAGTTAATCCCAGTAGTTGGGCATTCACTGGGGTGTCGTTTAGTTGGGTCTTTCTCCACCGGCTAATAACAAATCGAAATGATGCATCAAACAGGAAACGACTGGCTGTAGCTGGCTATTTTGTGATGACTGTCATTCTTGCTTCTGCACGATATGACTCGATTTTCCTCCTCATTGTACTTAATGCAGCGGTTCTATTCCTTTATTGGGATCGTCAAAAGCAGCATTCAAGAAAACTCGTGATTGGTTCGAGCCTTCTTCTCTTCGGTGTACTGGTCGCCACCAATTCAAAGCTCGACTATGTAGTTAGAAACGTTTCGAAAATGTTCTCGAATTCAGAATTCTTTGGATTCGCCCGATATTGGGCAATTCACTTTGTTGAGATTCCCCTAACTTCGCTTGGCCTCAATTATGGCAACCACGGTCCGACGGGAATAGTGACTCCGCCCTTGGTTGGGCATATTCAATTCGGCTTTCTTGCAAGTGCCATGGTGCTTGCTGCCCTTGAGCGTGTTGTGCGCCAACGACTCTTTTTTGTTGCGATTTCGTTAGTTCTCTTTCTCGCGATTCTGCAGCAAGTTTCTGCAGATGGCGAAACTGGCTTCTACATGGTTCAGGGACGGTACTTCCTTCCCTTGCTTGTTGGCGCAACGGGTGTCTTTGTTGCTCTCTCCGAATCTCCAGTCCAACTTATCCAGATCAAGTCGATTCGCTCGGTCCTTATTGTCGGACTATCTGTTGCTCATCTCCTCACACTGTTCGTTTTCGTTCGTCGGTATTCGACTGGATACGACAACGATTATCGAAGATTCGAAATGAACGTCTTCAAGAATTTTGGGCTGCCAACTGGCTGGAGATACATCGATACGATTTCTCCAATTGCGCTGATCATCACTGGATCAATTGCGTATCTCGTCTTCATTTCTATTCTTCTCCAACTCTCTGACAGCGTCGGTACTGCAGATCTCAAAGATGAGCCTCACGAAACGAATGCAACACGGAACTCTGGTCCGAAGTAATTCCATCAGACTCAGCGCAATACAGGTATGCGAAGAATTGCAATCGTTGGATTTCGGTAGACGACG
>Ga0129336_10001815_pt1 | contig 13044 bp, 14 predicted proteins | sample CPB6_02_DNA_FD_96878 | JGI IMG/M metagenome (GOLD analysis project Ga0129336, IMG submission 96878) | Freshwater to marine salinity gradient microbial communities from Chesapeake Bay, USA - CPBay_Sum_0.6_0.2_DNA | ecosystem: Environmental > Aquatic > Marine > Coastal | place: USA: Chesapeake...
AGTTTTACTTCATCCCATGCAATGAATCATTTTGCTTTTGCCGCATTTGCTGCGAGCTCATTCAAGGGGATTTCAAAATGGGTAAACCTTTTGTTTGTCTGGGCAGCGATCATCTCCTACTCACAGGTATATGTGGGTGTCCACTATCCAAGCGATGTAATCGTAGGAGGATTCATGGGAATTCTTCTCGGGTGGATGGGGTACGGCATAACCAAACAGGCATTATCTTTACATGAACCTCAACAATGACGGAACTTATCATTCTTTTTTTTCTGATCTTTTTAAATGGCTTTTTTTCCATGGCGGAAATAGCCCTGGTTTCTTCTCGCAAGGCAAGGTTAGAGGGGCAGGCAGGCAAGGGGGATCAAAAGGCAAGAAAAGCATTGAATTTAGCCCTGCACCCCGATAAGTTTCTCTCAACAGTACAAATTGGCATCACCACCATCGGCATTCTCACGGGTATTTATTCGGGTGATAAAATGATAGACGACGTTGCAGCTTACCTGCATAACATACCCATGTTCGCAGCTTACAGCAATGGAATTGCGACGGCTATCGTCGTGTTGATCATTACGTTTTTCTCTCTGGTTTTTGGAGAGCTGGTTCCTAAAAGATTGGGAATGGCAAGTCCCGAGACCATCGCAAAAACAGTAGCCGCTCCCATGATGCTCATTTCAAAGATGGCACATCCTTTTGTATGGTTGCTCACCAAAACATCAAGCTTCATCTTAAAAATATTCAGGATTTCTTCAGACGACTCGTTGGTTACCGAAGAGGAAATCAAAGCGATTATCAGTGAGGGTACTGAGCATGGTGCCATTGAAGAGACCGAGCAGGAGATCATTGAACGCGTGATGCATCTAGGTGACAGAAATCTGACTTCGCTGATGACACATCGCAGCGACGTAATTTGGTTTGAACTGAATGACAACGAAAAAAGTATCAGGGAGAAAATCCTCGCAGAGCCACATTCTGTTTATCCCGTTTGTGATAAATCCATCGATCATATCAAAGGAATTGTTTCTATCAAAGACATGTATGTAAATCCTGATGACATATCATTCAAGGAGGTAATGAAGACCCCCTTGTTTGTTCCTGAAAATATCACTCCTTATCAACTGCTTGAAAAATTCAAGCAAACAAAAATACATACTTCATTTGTGGTAGATGAGTATGGTACGCTCCTGGGACTCGTCACACTCAATGATATTTTAGAGGCAATTGTAGGAGATTTGCCTCAACAGGATGAAAGTGATTATGAGGTTGTGCAAAGGGAAGACGGCAGTTACCTGGTAGATGCACAAATACCCTTCTACGAATTCCTGTCGAGATTTGAAAAAGCAGAATGGATGAATGAAGGTGAACATGAATTTGACACCTTGGCTGGTTTCATTCTCCATTCCCTGGAGCATATTCCGGTTACAGGCGAGCATTTTGAATGGAAGGGATTTTCGTTCGAGATTGTAGACATGGATGGTCATAGAATCGACAAAATTTTGGTCAAGGTTTCTGATGCGATTAGAAACGAAATGGAGGAATCATAAATGGATTTATCATTAAGGGGGAAAACCGCATTGATAAGTGGAGCTTCACAAGGAATTGGGAAAGCCATCGCTGTGGAACTTTCAAAACTTGGCGCAAACTGTATTTTATTGGCGAGAAATACCGAGGCACTTCAGTCTGTTGTTGAAGCGCTTGATCTTTCTGTTGGGCAGTCTCATCAATTCTTTGCAATTGATTTTAATGCATCCGATGCACTGAAAAAGTTGGCTGAAACAATAACCGGATCTCATTCCATTGATATACTCATCAATAATACCGGAGGGCCTTCTGCTGGTTTGATTTTAGAAGAAGCACCAGAGAAATTTGAAGCTGTTTTCAAACAACATGTAGTGTCAAATCAAATCCTCACACAAGCAGTGGTACCGGGAATGAAACAGAAATCTTGGGGGAGAATAATCAACGTTGTTTCGACTTCTGTACGCACTCCTTTGGATAACCTGGGTGTTTCCAATACGATCAGAGCTGCGGTTGCCTCATGGTCTAAGTCTTTGTCGAACGAATTGGCAGTCCATGGTATAACAGTCAACAGCTTGTTGCCCGGATTTATTTCAACAACAAGACTTGATGCAGTAGCGAATAGTTTTGCAGAAAAAGCACATATATCCAAAACAGAGATGGAAGAAAGAATGAAAAATTCTGTTCCTGCTAAAAGATTTGGTGAGCCATCCGAAATTGCAGCTGTTGCGGCATTCATTGCATCGCCTGCTGCATCTTATGTCAACGGCATTTCCATTCCTGTTGACGGAGGAAGAACTCCAACAATTTGATATGATAACATTCGCGAATACACTTGATTGTGCAGCGGCATTGGATCAGCAGGACCCACTGCTGAAATACAGAGATGCATTTATGCATCCAATTGAAAACAACCGTGAGAGAACTTATTTTTTAGGCAACTCTTTGGGTCTGCAACCCAAGAAGACAATGGATTCCATCCAACAAGTCTTGAAACAATGGCAACAAGATGGTGTGGAGTCGTTTTTTAAAGGGGATGACAACTGGCTGGCTTATCATAGGAAATTAACGAATCCACTTGCCGCCATCACCGGTGCCCTGCCTCATGAAATAACGGTCATGAATCAGCTAACTGTTAACATTCATTTGATGATGGTTAGTTTTTATCGGCCAGAAGGAAGGCGGAAAAAAATATTGATTGAATCAAAAGCATTTCCGAGTGATCAATATGCTGTCTCCTCTTTTGTGAGGCATATGGGATTCAATCCGGATGAGATTCTTGTAGAAATCAATCCCGATGCGGAGGGTGTCCCACCAACAAACCAGCAAGTAATCGATGCGATTCATCAATATGGCAATGATCTTGCAATGGTTTTTTTAAGTGGCGTTAATTATTATACGGGACAATTATTTGATTTACACTCTATAGCAAAGGCTTCAAGAGAGATTGGGGCTGTTGTTGGATTTGACCTTGCACACGCAGTTGGAAATGTCAAACTGGATTTGCATGACTGGGATGTTGATTTTGCATGCTGGTGTTCATACAAATACCTCAATGGAGGTCCGGGTGCAATTGCTGGAGCCTTTATCCATGAAAAGCACCATCTTTCAGAGATCAACAGACTTGAAGGTTGGTGGGGTGTCAAGCAGGATGAGAGATTTCTAATGAAGAGAAACTTTATCTCTTCTGGGGATGCCACTGCCTGGCAGTTGAGTACTTCGTCCATTTTATTATTTGCTTGTTTGCATGCATCTCTTCAAATTTTTGAGGATGCAGGCTGGAACAACCTATTGACCAAACAACAAAAAATGATTGAGTGGGCTGATTTTTTGTTGGGTGCAATTTCAAATAATGTATTTAAAAGAATCACGCCTCAGCTAAGAGGATGTCAAATTTCCCTCCAGTTTCAAAAAAACGGCAAGGAGGTATATAAAAGATTATTCGATCAGGGATTCATGATTGATTGGCGTGAGCCTGATGTCATCCGATTTGCGCCAGTCCCCCTTTATAATTCATACACAGAAATCTGGCATTTTTTTAATTCATTGAGAGAAATCACCAATGAACTAACTTTGAATGATTAGCAAGCAATGAATAGAAAGAATCTAATTAGTCAGATCAAAGAAAAGCAAACGTACTTATGTGTGGGGCTGGACACAGATCCCACCCTGATTCCATCTCATTTGCTGGTAGATGAGGACCCGGTATTTGCTTTTAACAAAGCCATCATTGATGCTACTTTGGGTAGTTGTATTGCATATAAAATCAATACTGCTTTTTATGAATCGCATGGGGTTGAAGGTTGGAGGGCTTTGGAAAAAACGGTCAACTATATCCCGGAAACACATTTTAAAATTGCAGATGCCAAGAGGGGTGACATCGGAAATACATCAGCGCAATATGCAAAGGCCTTCTTGCAGCATCTGCCATTTGATTCCATTACCATCGCTCCGTACATGGGGGAGGACAGTGTAAAACCCTTTCTACAATTTGAGGGCAAATGGGCTGTTGTGCTCGGACTTACATCCAATCCTGGCGCAGCTGATTTTGAACTGCAACAAATGAGTGATGGAAAAACGCTTTACGAAACAGTCATTGCAAAGGTGGCTTCCTGGGGCAATATTGAAAATCTTATGTTTGTTGTAGGTGCAACAAGGTCAGATGAATTCCTGCATTTAAGAAAACTCGTACCCGATCATTTTTTATTGGTTCCTGGTGTTGGAGCACAAGGCGGAAGCTTAGAAGAAATTTCTAAAAAAGCTATGAACAAGGATGTTGGATTATTGGTCAATGTAAGCCGCGACATTATTTATGCTTCAAAGGATCTTGATTTTGCACAGAAAGCAGGTGAAAAAGCTGCTGCATATGCCTCTCAAATGAAGCAATATTTACAGGAGTTTTGATCAAATCAACTTCTTGGAAACAAGCGATGCCAATATTGCATCAGACCAGATATCATATTCTGCGCTTGAAGGATGCAATCCATCATCAGCCAAAAATTTTGCAGCATTGCACCTTATTCGACCACCACTTGTAATTTCAATATAATTGCAGTCATGACTCATAGAAATTTTACTGTTGATCTCGTTGTACTGGTCTATCTCCAACCTGATTTTATTTCGATCCCGATCTTTTGCAAATGGGGTACATCCCCAATCAGGTATACTGACAACAAATACATGCGAAGAATTGTCCACGTAAGCAATTGCTTTTTGCAATAGATATTCAAACTCTTTTTTATACGTATTGATATCCATTCCACGGTATTGGTTATTGACTCCAATAAGCAGAGTGGAGAATGTAAAGTTGCCGTTGATTTTTTTCAAGGCGATGTTTTCAAGCAATTCACCGGTTGTCCAGCCAGTCTTTGCAATGATGGTTGGTTCAAATATTTTCCCCGATGCCTTTTTGATTTTTTTTACCAATTGGTTGGGAAAATTCTCAGTCAAATCAACACCTTCACCAATGGTGTAGGAGTCGCCTAAGAAAATGAAAGAATGTTGATTCGTCAGCATGCTGCTAAATTAGCACAGTTCAACATGTATCCTATTGCTTTCATCATATTTTATTAACGTAAATTGCAGCCATGTTAAAAAACGGATTTGTACTGTTTTTTGCTTTGCAGGTGTTTTATATTTCAAATGCCCAGATCAAAGACACATCCATCATTTGGGAGGGCAAGCAAGTCATGCTTTCCCCCATTGTGATCAGGAGTGGTACCAATGTACCAGGGTTTATCCGCAAGGTGGAGGATGATACCACCTTTTACAAGGCGTTTAAGAATTTAAGGGTTTTGAATTTTTCTTCCATCAATGATATCAGGATGTTGGATAAAAAAGGAAGAGTGGAATCAAGCTTATACAGCAAGACCAGGCAATGGGCAAAACGGGGTTGCCGTGTCACCAATGTACTGGAGGAAAAAGTCACGGGAGATTTTTATGATCGGAAAGGTGATTATAATTATTATACAGCAGAATTATATGCTTCCTTGTTTTTTTCAAAAGATACAATCTGTGGTCAAACGAATCTTATCAAAGACATGAATCGTTCGATCAAAGGAAAAAAGGGGCTGGAAAAAAATAAGGAGCAACTCAAAATGCTTTTTTTCAATCCAGGAAAAGATATACCTGGAATTCCGTTGATGGGGGATAAAGTAAAAGTATTTGACAAGGCGCATGCGGGACTCTATGATTTTTCAGTTGACATACAAGATTATAAAGGAAAATCCGCCTACCTGTTTACCCTTAAAATGAAGGAAGGGCTTTCTTTTTTTAAAAGAGACAATGTTGTAATCGATGAAATGACAACATGGTTTGATTATGATAGTTTTGAAGTGCTGTCAAGAAACTACAAAATGAGTTACAGTGCAGGCGTCTACAAGTTTAATGTTACAATGGATGTTGAAATTTCCAAATTTGGAAAATTATTATATCCATCTGTTATCCGGTACAATGGCAGTTGGGGAGTAATGGTGAAAGGTAGTGAAAGAGGCGTTTTTACTGCAACGGTTTATGGTCTTTCAAGCAATTGATTGTTTTTTGAGTAGCCTCTCCATTTTTCAATAACAGCATTCATGTCTTCCGGCAATGCACTGTCAAATCTCATATCTTTTTCCGTAAGTGGATGTGTGAAGCCCAATGTCTTTGCATGAAGCGCTTGTCTATTGCAGATGGTGAAGCAGTTTTCTACGAATTGTTTGTACTTGCTAAAAACGGTTCCTTTCACAATGGCATCACCTCCATAAGTGTCGTCATTGAATAAGGGGTGACCGATGTGTTGCATGTGAACCCTGATCTGATGTGTTCTGCCTGTTTCCAATCTACATTCAACGATGCTTACATATTTCAGGTCTTCCAAAACGGTAAAGTGTGTAATTGCTTCTTTGCCATGGTCTCCCTCAGGATATACATCCATCAGTTTTCTTAATCGCTGATGCCGCGCGATATGTCCGGTGATCGTTCCTTCTTCTTCCTCAAAATTCCCCCAAACCAGTGCGATGTATTTTCTTTCAACTGTATGATCAAAAAATTGTTTGGCCAACTTCATTGCTGCCAATTCAGATTTGGCCAACACAATCAAGCCGCTTGTATTTTTATCAATGCGGTGTACCATTCCAAATCTGGGCAATTTGGATTCATCCAGGTCAGGCATTTGTTGCTTTAAGTGCCATGCAACCCCATTGATCAATGTGCCATTGAAATTTCCCGATCCGGGATGAACTACGAGTCCGGCAGGTTTGTTGATCACCAATACATGATCGTCCTCAAAAACAATGTTCAACGTCATTTGCTCAGGCACTATTTCATAGGTTTCCTGTTCGGTATCTGAATAGAAGATGATCTGATCAAAAGGTTTGACTTTATAATTGGATTTGATGGGTTGATTGTTCACAAGTACCATTCCATTGTCGATGGCCTGCTGAATTTTATTTCTGGATGTGTTGACCACCCTGTTCAGTATAAATTTATCAATCCGCAAGGGTTCTTGTCCTTTGTCAACCTGTATGGTCAGCCTCTCATAAAGCTCATCTGCAGCTGCATCTTTAACATCATCTATATGATCTATTTCTTTTTTCAAGAGCCTGATTCTGTATTTTTGCAAAGTTAACGCCTTTCCCAACGATTTAAGAAGTATGCATCAAAAGGTCCAGTTCAGCGATTTAGGTTCAATGGAATACGGAGAAGCCTGGAAATTTCAGGAGTCACTGCTTTTACAAAATGCAGACATCAAAAAAAAGATTGCAAATGGCAACCTTGCTGAGGATACCATACATCATTTGCTTTTTTGTGAGCACCCACCTGTGTATACATTGGGTAAGAGTGGTAAAGAAGAACATGTATTGATCAGCAAGGAAGAATTGGCTAAACGAAATATTGCCTATTATGAAACCAATAGAGGTGGGGATATTACCTTTCATGGTCCTGGTCAAATTGTAGGATATCCGATCCTGGATCTTGAAAAATACTACCGCGATATTGGTCGCTATTTGAGGTCACTCGAAGAAGTAATTATTCTTTCACTTGCTGAGTATGGCATCAAAGGCGAGAGGAGCAAAGGTGAAACGGGGGTATGGATTGATGTTGACAACAAAATGAAAGCGCGTAAAATTTGTGCCATGGGCGTTCGTTGCAGCAGGTGGATTACCATGCATGGATTCGCACTGAATGTCAATACAAACCTTGATTATTTCACCATGATTGTTCCTTGTGGCATTGCTGACAAGCAGGTAACTTCCATTCAGAAAGAGTTGGGTAGAGAATTGGATATCGAGACTGTCAAAAAAGTTCTGATTGATAAATTTCAGGCTGTATTTGATTGCCAGGTTGTTTAATCACCATTGATAAAGAATTTCCCCTTTTCCTTTACCCTTTCACCCTCTGATATTTCATACCTGAACCACCCACTGTAGATAAAATTGGATTTGTCGATCAGCAATTGCGATTCTTTGATATTTTTCATGTGAAAGATGATTTCACCATCCTCTTTCCATACTTGCAGGTTAAATTTTCGCTTATTCGTTTCAGGCAGAACGAGCGTAAGGTTGTTTTCTTTGTTGATGAAGAGAAATGGATTTGGACTTAGGTTGTTTGCAGGTCCAATTATTTCGGTGATGAGTTGGATGTTAAATCTTGTATGAAAGGTATCTTCTCTCAAGGTGAAAGCGCTTTCAATCAGTTTCTTTTTACTGATTGTTTCAATGGTATCGGGATCATTATCCGCCAGTACAGTTTTCTCTTCTTCAAGGATCAATTCTTTTTTCACAGGTATTGAAATGCTGTCTTTTTTCGGAATAATCATTGGGCTTGCTTCAACGATGGGAGCAGATGCTTTTTTGGAGGAGGTAAAATAATATTTGCCATTGGTGCTCACATAAAAAATTCTGTAATAATGGACGAGACTTTTATTGCCTTTGTCCGCATATCCATTTTGGGGTGTATTCGGATCAGGCATGGAGCCAATCGATTTGTAACCATTTAAAGAGTCTATCGATCTTTGAATCACCAAAAGCGTAAGTGTTTCAGGTGGTTTCTCCCAACTAATGATGGTAGTTCCATTTTTATCTGTTGCATTGAAGGATGGAAGCTGTTGCGCGAAAGCGATGGCAATTGTAGCGTGTATGAAAATCAATATTTGGAAAAACAATTTCAAACGACGTAGGCTTTGATTTTAAAATTATTGAAAATTCAGTTTACCCGGTTGAATGCTTCTATTGCCCTGCAAGCCGCCACTGTGGATTAGTAAAATGTTGGATCCCTTTTTGAAATAGTCATGTTGAAGCAATGTGTAAAATCCTGCGATCATCTTTCCTGTATATACAAAATCTGTTGGAATGCCGTGTTGGTCGAAAAACCAATTCATGGCATCAAAGAGGATCTGATTTGATTTTCCGTACCCGCCAAATTGAAAGTCAAACTGAATGTCAAGCTGATTTTGTTTATCAATCAAGTTTTCATGGAGGGCATATATTTCTTTGTGGAGGGAATGGTTGTTTTTTACAGCAGAAAAAAGAATTAGCTTTTGATTGCAGTCTAATTTTAGTAGGAGTCCTGCTGCCATCGTCCCGGTTCCTCCAGCTGCAATGACATAATCATATGATCCAGCCTCGTCAAAATTCAAGATCTCACTTGCTCCCATCATGCCTCTTGCATCGTATCCGCCCATGGGAACCATCATCACCTCGGGGGGTATATTTTTTTGAAATTCTTTTTGAAATTCTGCGAATGTATCTGGTGGGATGAATTTCAGTTCCATGCCATACTTGACACATTCTTTTAATGTGTCATTGAGTACTTTGGGTTCCAGCCCCTTGATACAGCCTATCGATTGAAGTCCTTGTTCCCGGCATGCATATGCAGCAGCATGGAGGTGATTGGAATAGTATCCGCCAAAAGTCACCAAAGTGGTTTTCCCTTCCCGGATTGCTTCTTGAAAGTAATATTTCAATTTAAAATATTTGTTCCCTGAAACAATGGGATGCAATTTGTCGAGGCGTAAAATGGAAACATCCACAGATTTTTCTCTCGTGTATACATCTTCGACATGTTCTATGTATTGATTCAATTGCATGAATTGTTAATTCTTTTGATGCAAGTAATTTTCGTCATAATTTCGCACAAATTTAACCGAATGAAACCCACTTTGTTGATTCTGGCTGCCGGCATGGCCTCCCGATACGGAGGGATGAAGCAAATTGAGGGGTTTGGTCCTGATGATGAAACCATCATGGATTATTCGATTTACGATGCCATCAGGGCGGGATTCGGTAAGATAGTGTTCATCATTCGTGAAGAGTTTGCAGAGCAATTCAAGCAGATTTTTGAGCCCAAGCTCAAGGGAAGGGTTGCAACTGAATATGTGTACCAGCACATGGATGCTTACCTGGAAGGATTTCAAAGACCTGCAGACAGGACCAAACCCTGGGGAACAGCGCATGCAGTTCTTTGTGCAAAGGAAGTGATCAATGAGCCTTTTGCAGTCATCAATGCAGATGATTTTTATGGACGCGATTCATTTGAAAAAGCTGCTCATTTTTTAAAAGCCGACTGCACTGAAAAGCATTATGCAATTGTTGGATATGAGCTCAAGCAGACTTTGTCTGCGCACGGCACTGTCAACCGTGGGGTATGTGGTACTGACAGTGAGGGACACTTGCATAGTGTAGTAGAAAGGCTCAATATTTCATACCAGGGTGGCATTGTAAAGTGTGAGGATGGAATGACTCCTGATACGCTTGATGCCAATACGATAGTTTCTATGAATTTCTGGTGTTTTCATCCATCCATTTTTAGTTATACTGAGAAACTGTTTCAACAATTTTTAAAAGAGAGAGGACAAGAACCCAAATCAGAATTCTTTATTCCAATAGTGGCAGATCAATTTATGCATGATGGAAGCGGAAAAGTTGAAATCATCCCAACGGATGCCATTTGGTTTGGTGTTACTTACAAAGAAGATGCTCCTGCAGTAAGAAAAGCAATCAGTGGGTTGCTTGAAGAAGGAGTTTATCCAGCTGGACTCTGGCGCAATTAAACCACAATTATCCAAGTACAACCTTGACCATGTAAATATGGTCCTGTACTTTCTTGACCTGGGTAGATCTATTGGCCCCTTTCAGGACAGATGTTCCCTTCATGCGAATGTTCAAATCCTTCTCCGTTTCTTTGAGTGATTCAATTACACGGAAAATATTTTTGGATTTGGTGGCAAATACTACTCCATTGGCAGATGCCTGTCTGGCGTTCAAAATACCAATCACTTCTCCGTTTTTGTTGAATACGGGTCCACCGCTGTTTCCAGGATTTGCTGTGATCGTGATTTGACAAGACATGGTATCTCCTTCCAGGCCCATTTGAGCACTCAGGTACCCTTCATTGTATACGATTTCATCTTTGGGGAATCCCAACGTAAAAACAGGTTCAGAAAGATCAGTTTTCTTTCTGCTGAATCCATAAGGCAATGATGAGGAAGATGCAAAATCAGCATCATTTATTTTGAGCAGTGCAATATCTGATTCCAGGTCTTTATGAACTATTTCGGCAAGAAAATCCTTTCCCTCTATATTTTGAACATACACTTTTTTGGCACCTTTTAATACGTGTGCACTTGTTACCAAAAATCCATTTGGATCAACCATGAAACTCGTACCGCCGAACTTTACATCCGCTCCAGGCTCAATTTTGGTTTTGATTTTATTGAATTCAGAAATCTGTCTGGTGGATTGTTTTTCCAGGTTGCTTACTTTCCTTCTCAATTCTTCAAGATCTCTGATGGGGGCATTGGGTGAAAAAATAGAAACCATGCCGCTGATGAACAATGCTGTAATGCCTGCGATCGATGCAGCCACTGCAACCACCCTGCGGTATTTGCTCCAAAGGTTGATGATTTTTGCTCTTGTTTTTAGTTGTATATCTTTAATATCACCATTCTCCTGAAGCGTGTGATGTGTATCGTAGAGATTTGACTTGAAACGTCTAACCTGTCCATATCTCTCCATCTCTTCCAAGAAAAAGTGGTACTCAACAACGGATTGATCAACCTCTGGATTGGATTTGCGAAGTTCTTCGAACAATGCCTTTTCCTCCTGATTGAGTGCTCCCTTCAGGTATTTTTCTACCAATTCTGCAATGTGGAGTTGCTCCATATCAATATTTTTATCAATTGCTTTTATACTGGGCGAAGAACAGTTTTTTGAGCCTTACCAGGCATTTGTATTTTTGGTTCTTCGCATTGTCTGCGTTGGTATAACCGAAGAAACTTGCAATCTCATGCATGTTTTTTCGGTGCACATAAAAAGCTTCTATCAAGCTTTTACAGGGTTCCCCAATTTTGCCCATTGCGGTGCGCATTGAAAGATATTGCTGTGTGAGCTTTTCATGCTGTTCCATATCTTCTTCAACTGCGACAACCTTATCATGGTTCTCAACCTGGGTCTCAATCCTTCTAGCGTACTGTAACTTTTTGAGCCACAGTCTTCTACAAACAGAATAGAGGTAAGTTTTTATCTGACAGGTCAGTTCAAACTCTGGGGACCTTGATTTTTCATAGAGCACCATCATGGCCTCCTGAAATACATCCCTTGCGTCATCCTCCGTACCATTGTTGCTAATGATAAAATGTTGAATCATGCTGTAATTTTCTTTGTAAACAGCCTCGATTGCACCTTTTTCATTGTTGCCAACGGACCTGAAAACCTCTTTTTCCTGTTCAGTAATAGCCACTTTTCTGATATTAATACGCTTTATTTTGGGTTGTAACCCACAAAAGAACAAAAAAAACTTTTTAAAAAAGGGTTACATTCCTTTACTTTGCGTATTAATTTTAAATTTTCACTTTTAACTTTCAAAAACCCAAAAGAATGAAAAAAGTATTTGCAATTCTAGCTATCGCTGCTTTAGCATCTTGCGGCGGTTCTCAAGAAGCTCCAGCTGCTGACACAACTGCTGTTGCTGCTGACACTACTGCTGTAGTTGACTCTGCTGCTGTTGTTGACACAACTGCTGCTGCTGACACTACTAAGCACTAAGAATTTTTCATATGGCAAGCAATCGTTGAAGTCGTCCCGTTTCTACGGGATGACTTTTTTATTTTATTGATTATCAGTTCTTTATATCGCAAAAGGCTTGTTTTATTCCAATAAGACTAACTTTGCAAAAAATTAAACATGAGTTTTGAAGCGTTAGGTATTGAAGCGTCGTTATTATCAGGCATTCAGTCACTTGGGTTTGTTAACCCTACCCCCATACAAGAAAAAGCCATTCCAATCCTCCTGAGCGGGACCAAAGATTTTGTCGGATTGGCATCGACAGGAACAGGAAAAACCGCAGCATTTGGACTTCCCCTTCTTCAATTGGTAGATGGAAACATCAGGAGTCCCCAGGCGCTGGTGGTTTGTCCCACCCGCGAACTTTGTGTTCAAATTACTAAGGATATTACAAACTTTTCTTTAAACAAAAAGTCAATACGTTCTGTTGCTGTTTACGGAGGTGCATCCATCGGCCAGCAAATCAGGGAACTCAAGCAGGGTG
>Ga0129336_10001816_pt1 | contig 13036 bp, 15 predicted proteins | sample CPB6_02_DNA_FD_96878 | JGI IMG/M metagenome (GOLD analysis project Ga0129336, IMG submission 96878) | Freshwater to marine salinity gradient microbial communities from Chesapeake Bay, USA - CPBay_Sum_0.6_0.2_DNA | ecosystem: Environmental > Aquatic > Marine > Coastal | place: USA: Chesapeake...
GCCTGTGGCGGAAGCGCGTCCCGTTTTTTTCCAAACCGGCCCCCCCTGTAGAGGAGACCACGCGATGAGTTCACAATGGACCGAACGCGCCCCCTGGCGCATGGATCCCCCCGCAGCCCGCTGGATGCTGCGCCTGTTGTCCAATCTGGCCTGCGGCCGTCTGGATCTGACGCTGCCTGACGGTCGTGTGCTGACATTCAACGGACATGCGCCCGGCCCGCATGCCACGCTGCATCTCGGGGACTGGCGCGTATGCAGCGACATACTACAGAAAGGGGACATCGGTCTTGCCGAGTGTTACATCGACGGCCGGGCGGGCACAGATGACCTCGTCAGCCTGCTGCTGCTTGCGGCGCGAAACAGCGAGGCACTGGAGCAGGCCGTTCACGGACGCTGGTGGGCGACGCTTGTATACCGCTTGCGCCACTGGTTGCGTCCCAACACCCGCGCCGGCAGCCGCCGCAACATCCACGCGCATTATGATCTCGGCAACCCGTTCTACGCACTGTGGCTGGACGAATCGATGACGTACTCCGCCGCCCTGTTCGGCGGGGATGCATCGCGCACGCTGGCTGATGCGCAGCAGGCCAAGTACCGGCGCATCCTGCGCGAACTGGATGTGCGTCCCGGTGACCATATCCTCGAGATCGGCTGCGGCTGGGGTGGTTTCGCGGAAGTGGCGGCCGGTGCCGGCTGCCGAGTGACCGGTATCACCATTTCTCGCGAGCAGTTCGACTATGCCCAAGACCGTCTGCGCCGGGCCGGGCTGCAGGATCTTGTGACCCTGCAACTGGCCGACTATCGCGATATCACCGGTTCATTCGATCATGTGGTGTCGATAGAAATGTTTGAGGCGGTCGGAGAACGGTATTGGCCGGCTTTTTTCTCCACTGTCAAAGCGCGGCTCAAGCCCGGCGGGCGTGCGGTGGTGCAAACCATCACCATCGCGGACAGCAAGTTCGACCGTTACCGTCAGGGGACGGATTTCATCCAGCAATACATATTCCCGGGTGGCATGCTGCCATCACCCCGGCGCTTTGACGCGGAGGTTGGTCAGGCAGGCCTGGTGTCCGAGGCACGACACGCCTTTGGCATTGATTATGCGACAACCCTGAACCATTGGCATCAGCGCTTCAATACGGTGGAGCCAGTCGTGCGTGCGCAGGGCTTTGACGACCGTTTCATACGTACCTGGCGGTTTTATCTTGCCTACTGTGAGGCCGGGTTCCGGACGGCGGCGACCGATGTCATGCAATTTACCCTGCGTCATGCCTGAGACAGCGCCTAGTGGCACCGGTCGCAGCCCTGTGGATGACTGTGCCCGCCGTCGCTTTGAATATGCGTAATGTCTGGCCTTTACTCTTGGCCTTGGCCCTGCCGGCCGGCGCGGCGACCGTGCCGGCCGAATTGCCGCCAGCCGTCTGCAGCGCAATGGAACCCTGCCGGATGGTAGGCAAGGGGAGGCTCCGCTGGCTGGGCTTCCATGTCTATGACGCAGCACTCTGGGCGCCTGAAGGCCGCTGGCGCGCGGACGCCGCCTACGCGCTTGACATCGTTTATGCGCGCGAGATCACGGGTGTGCAGCTGGCCGAGACCAGCGTCACGGAAATCCGCCGCATGGGTGTTCGCGACGAACCCTTGCTGTTGCGCTGGGAAGCGCTGCTGCGAGACGTATTTCCGGATGTCCGCTCCGGCAGCCGTCTGACCGGTCTTTACCGGCCCGGGCGCGGCCTGCAGTTTTTTGCTGACGGGCGACCGCTCGGTGTGATTAACGATCATGCGCTGGCGCAGCGCTTTTTCGGGATCTGGCTTGATCCGCATACCTTGAAGCCCGATTTGCGCATGGCGCTGTTGGGTGATCATGGCAGCACTCAGTAAGCCGGCGCTTGCCGCGTATGCAGCCGTTGCGCTTCCGCTGGCCGCAGCCGCACTGCCGGTACATGTGCACATCCCGAAATTCTATTCGGGTCTCGGCCTCGAGCTGGCTCTGATCGGCGCGCTCTTGCTGGCGGTGCGCCTGCTCGATGCGCTGAGCGATCCTTTACTGGGCGCACTGGCCGACCGCATCCCGGCATCGCGCGGGGGGCGGCGCAGCATGATTGTGGTGGCTGCACCACTGCTGGCGGGTGGCCTGTGGCTGTTGTTTACGCCGCCGTCCTCTCCCGGCGTTCTGGCGCCCTGGCTGGCCGTTACATTGATGCTGTGCTATCTCGGCCTCAGTGCCGCGAGCATTGCCCACTTCGCGCTGGGCAGTGCGCTGTCGCGTGATTACGCCGAGCGCACCCGCATCACCGCGGCACGCGGCGTCGCGGCTCTGGCCGGTGTGATGCTGGCGGCGGCGCTGCCTGAGTGGCTGGTGAAGCGCTTGGGCCCGGGCGAGGGTTTTGCGCTTTTCGCGCTGTCGTTCGCGCCGCTGATATTGATCGCGGCCGCAATTACGGTTTTTGCCGGACCGCGTCCTGCGGTTACCCCGCGACCGCGTCCTTTCAGCGCGGTTGCGACTCTGCAGCCGCTTCGCAACCGGCGCTTTCGCGCGCTCGCGCTGGTGTTCTTGGTGAACGGCGTCGCGGCAGCAGTGCCGGCGACACTGCTGCTGTTCTTCGCGGCCGATGTGCTGCAGCGGCCGGATCTCACCCCCCTCTTCCTGCTGCTGTATTTTGTTTCCGGCGCTGCCGGCATGCCGCTGTGGATGACGCTTGCTGCCCGCTTCGGCAAGGCCCGCGCCTGGCTGGCCGGCATGGCCATGGCAGTCACGGCCTTCGTCTGGACCTGGTTTCTCGGCGCAGGGGATGCCTTTGCCTTTGCTGCCGTGTGCGTGTTGTCAGGTCTCGCCTTCGGTTCCGATCTGGCGTTGCCAGCGTCGCTGCTGGCTGATGTCATTGACGATGACGAACACGGCGGCAGCCGTCCCGACGGCGCGTATTTCGGTCTCTGGCACCTGCTGGAGAAGCTGGCCCTGGCGCTGGCCGCCGGTATCGCGCTGCCCGTACTGCAGTGGCTCGGTTACCAGCCCGGTGATGCCGCCGGCGCCGGCTCCGTACTGTCGGCGGTCTATGCGCTGCTGCCCTGTCTGATCAAGCTCGCGGCGGCGTGGTTGCTGTGGCGCACCGTACATGAGGTACGCCGCGATCAACTTCTAGGAGAATCCGCATGAACCTCCGACACTGTCTGCTGCTCGGTCTGGCGTTATTGCTGGCCGGCTGCGGCGCCATTCCGGTTGAAACCTATCGTGACGAGCAGCCGGTGCTCGACCTGCGCCGCTACTTCGACGGGACCGTCGACGCCTGGGGCATGTTCCAGGACCGCAGCGGCAAGGTGGTGAAGCGGTTCACCGTGCGCATCGACGCCAAATGGGAGGGGGATACCGGTGTGCTTGATGAACATTTCGAATACGCCGATGGCAGCAAGAGCCGGCGCGTGTGGACCATTACCCGTATCGGCGAGAACCGCTATCGCGGCACTGCCGGCGATGTGGTCGGCGAGGCAATCGGTGAAGTCAGCGGCAATGCGCTGCGCTGGCGCTATGTGTTGCAACTGGAGGTGGACGGCCGCAGCTGGAACGTGGATTTCGATGACTGGATGTATCTGATGGATGATCAGGTGATGCTTAACCGCTCAGTGATGAGCAAGTTCGGCATTTATCTGGGTGAAGTCACTTTGACCTTCCGCAGGCGGTCATGAGCCTGAATCCACCGATCCGCGACTGGCGCGGCTTGCGCGTATGGATAGTGGGCGCATCGAGCGGCATCGGTGCCGCTCTCGCGGAGGCGTTGTTGTCGCGGGGCGCGCATGTGGCGCTTTCCGCGCGACGGGTGGCACCGTTAACGGCGCTGGCCTCTACGGCAGGCCCTCGGGCCCTGGTCCTGCCGCTGGACGTGACGGATGTGCAGGCGGTTCCGGTGGCGCTTGACCGGATAGTCGCTGCGTGGGCGGGGGTCGATCTTGTTGTACTTGCGGCCGGAACCCATCAACCGGTGCGAGCCTGGGATCTGGATGCCGTGGCGGCGAGAGGTTTGCTGGATATCAATCTTCAAGGGGTGCTGAACTGCCTGCCGCCGGTCATTGCGCGCTTGCTTGCCCAGCACAGCGGTGCAATTGCCGTGATTTCCAGCGTCGCCGGTTACCGCGGACTGCCGACGGCGCTGGTGTACGGCGCCGGGAAGGCCGCGCTGAACAATCTGACGGAGACGCTGTATCTGGATCTGGCGCCGAAAGGCATCGGTGTGCACCTGGTCTGCCCCGGATTCGTGAAAACGCCGTTGACTGACCGCAATACGTTTCCGATGCCAGCGCTGATCAGCGCACCCGCGGCGGCGGAAGCCATCATCGGCGGGTTTGAAAAAGGCGAATTCGAGATACATTTCCCGAAACGATTTACCGGAGTGCTGAAGATGCTGCGTCTGCTGCCCTACCGCTGGTACTTTCCGCTGATTCGCCGGATGACGGGGCTGTGATGTCTGCGCCTGTAGACCGTATCGTCGCCTGTTTCGAGTCCCTGACGCCGGAGGGGCTGGATGCGCTGTACGGCATCTATGCTCCGCAATGCCGGTTTGTTGACCCGTTCAATGACGTGCGCGGCGCCGACGCCGTGGTTGATATTTTCCGGCACATGTTTTTGGTGCTGGATGCGCCGCGTTTCCGGGTGCTCGAGCGTTTTCATGGCAGCAGCGGGCTGTGCCTGACCTGGCAATTCGAATTCCGCTTTCGCCATTACCGTCGCCACACGTTGCAGCAGGTCCCGGGCGCCAGCGTGCTGCGGCTGGACGGGGACGGGCGCATCGTTGAGCACCGCGACTACTGGGATGCCGCCGCCGGAATCTACGAACAACTGCCGGCCGTCGGCGTCCTGATGCGCTGGCTGAAAAAACAGGGGCGTCCGCAGACGCCCTGATGGCAAAGCCGGCAGCCGGCGATCAGTTGAGGAACTCGAACAGGCGGACGACCTTGCGTACGCCGCCGGTTGTGCGTGCCACCTCTGTCGCGTCCTGGGCTTCCTGTTTCCTGACCAGGCCGAGCAGATAGACCACGCTGTTTTCCGTGACGACCTTGACGTGAACCGGGCTGAATTTTCCGGCGTCCACGAAGCGTGCCTTCACCTTGGAGGTGATGACGGCGTCATTGGTGCGGGACTGCAGTGAACTGTTGCCGGCGACCTGGAGTTCGTTATACACCCCTGCGACATTGTCGACGCCGCGCGCAATCTTTTCGGCTTCGGCCTTGGCATTTTCGCTCGCCACTTCTCCGGTGAGCAGTGCAAAACGGTTGAAGCTGGTGACATTGACATGGGCGTTCTTGATTTTCTCTTCGATGCGGGAGGAAATCTTCAGCTCGATGCCCTGGTCTTCGGTGATGGTGCCGACCGTGCGCCGGTCTTCGGCCACCAGCACCCCGGTGGCAACGCCGCCGATCGCAACGGCAGCGCAGCCGGAAAAGACAGGCAGCAGGGCGATCAGACACAGTACAAGGGGTTTGCGCATGTTATTCGACTCCTAGCAGTAAACAGTCAATGCCATCGCACAGGCAGTGCAATGTCAGCAGATGAACTTCCTGGATGCGTGCAGTGGATTGCGCTGGCACGCAGATATGAACGTCGTCCGGCGTCAAAAGTTCACCCATTCCGCCACCGTTGCGGCCCGTCAGTGCAACGACAGTCATGCCGCATTCGTGCGCGGCCTCGACGGCGGCCAGCACATTCGGGGAGCTTCCGCTGGTGGTGATGGCGAGGAGTACGTCGCCGGCGTGTCCCAAGGCGCGGACCTGTTTGGAGAAAATCTGCCGGTAGTCGTAATCGTTCGCAATCGACGTCAGCGTCGAACTGTCGGTCGTCAGCGCCATCGCCGCAAGCCCCGGACGCTCCATCTCGAAACGATTGAGCAATTCGGCGGAAAAGTGCTGGGCATCGGCCGCTGATCCGCCGTTGCCGCAGGACAGGATCTTGCCGTCGTTCCGCAGGCAATCGACCATGCGCCGGACTGCGTCCGCAATGGGTGCGCTGAGCGCGTCCATGCACTGAAGTTTCAGATGGGCACTTTCGGAAAAATTCTCGCCGATGCGGCTGACCAGGTCCATGCGCGGCATTGTAACGTAAAGCCTATTCGACCATGACGTTGCGCAACCACTCCGGCGGCTGCGTCGTTGAGGACAGCAATACGGCGTCGAACCGGCAATCAGGGGTACGTGCCAGGCCGGCGAGGTAGTGCCGCGCCGCCGCCATCAGCCGGCGCTGTTTGGCGACAGTGATGCTTGCTGCCGCGCCGCCGAAACCGGCATGCGAGCGCTGCCGGACCTCGACGAATACCAGCGTGTCGCCGTCCCGCGCGATCAGATCGATTTCGCCGAAGCGGCAGCGGTAGTTGCACTCGAGGATGCACAGCCCGGCGTTTTCAAGATGCCGGGCGGCGATGCGTTCGGCTTCCCTGCCGCGGCTGCGCGGATCCGTGGTCATCGCCCTTGCCGCCCCGGCCTGAGATAATGGCGGCAAACGGCCTTCGCGCTCAGCGAGCGGCGGATCATGACGGGACAGGACTGCATTGAAGGAAACCGTAGCCGAGAAGGGCACATTATATGTAGTGGCGACGCCGGTCGGAAACCTGGAGGACATTACTCTGCGGGCGCTGGCGGTGTTGCGGAGTTGCGACACGGTGGCTGCGGAAGATACCCGTGTCACGCGGCGGTTGCTTGACCGCTACGGGATCACGGCGCGCCTGATGTCATTGCATGAGCACAATGAGCAAAGCGCGGCCGCGGCGGTGGTGGAACGGCTACGGGCAGGCGAGGCGGTGTCGTATGTGAGCGACGCCGGCACGCCGGGGATCGCGGACCCCGGGGCGCGCCTGGTCAGTGCGGTGCGGGCCGCAGGGCTGCCCGTGGTGCCGGTGCCCGGGGCGAATGCAGTCAGCGTCGCCCTGTCGGCGAGCGGCTGGGATGCCTCACGCTATCGATTCTGCGGATTTATGCCGGCGCGTTCGGCGGAGCGGCACAAGGTACTGCTGTCGTTGCGGGCAGATCCGGATCTGCTGGTTTTTTATGAGGCACCGCACCGCGTGCTGGAGACGGTCGCGGATCTCTGTGACGTGCTCGGCGTGGCGCGCCGGATTCTGATCGCGCGGGAGCTGACGAAATTGCATGAGTCACTGCATGTCAGTCCGCTCGGCGAGGCGGCAGAATGGCTGGCCGGAGACGCCAACCGGCAGCGCGGCGAGTTTGTGCTCGTGGTGGAAGGCGCCGCCGCCGCGGTCGAGTGCGAACCGGTCGATGTGGCGGCGGTGCTGCTGCCGCTGCTGGAAGCGCTGCCGCTGAAGCAGGCAGTCGCGCTGACGGTACGTCTGACCGGGGCCGGTCGAAACGCTGTTTATGCGCGGGCACTCGAATTGCGAGACGGATTACGCGACAATGCTACTACGCCGGATGGCGGCGCGACACCGGATTGATCACTGCATGAATGAAATCACCATAGACCGGCCGGATGACTGGCATTTGCATCTGCGGGATGGCGACGCCATGCGCGATGTGCTGCCGCATACTGCAGCGCGCTTCGCGCGGGCGATCGTGATGCCGAACCTGAAACCGCCGGTGACAACGGCGGCACGGGCAATGGATTATCGTGAACGCATATTGGTTGCGCTGCCCGCCGGCAGCGATTTCGAGCCTCTGATGACGCTCTACCTGACGGACAACACGCCGCCGGAGGAGATCGTGCGCGCCAAAGACAGCGGGTGCGTGCATGCGGTTAAATACTACCCGGCCGGCGCCACGACCAATTCGGATTCCGGTGTCACCGCCATCGAGAAATGCTTTCCGGTTCTTGAGGCCATGGAGCGCGTCGGGATGCCGCTGCTGGTGCATGGCGAGGTGACCGATTCCGACATCGACATCTTCGACCGGGAACGCGTCTTCATTGAACGTACCCTGATTCCGTTGAGCGAGCGGTTCGCCGGCCTGAAGATCGTGATGGAGCACATCACCACGCAGGAGGCTGCGTCATTTGTCAGTGCGGCCGCGCCGCGGATCGCTGCGACCATTACCGCACATCATCTTCTGTTGAACCGCAACGACATGCTGGCGGGCGGTGTCCGTCCGCATCTCTATTGTCTGCCTGTGCTGAAACGTGAAGCGCATCGCCGCGCGCTGGTTGCCGCGGCAACCAGCGGCAGTCCGAAATTTTTTCTCGGTACCGATAGTGCGCCGCATGCCCGGCATACCAAGGAGCATGCTTGCGGCTGCGCCGGCATGTATACCGCACTGGGCGGTATCGAGTTGTATGCGGAAGTGTTCGATGCGGCCGGCGCACTGGACCGGTTGCAGGGTTTTGCGAGCCACTTTGGCGCCGATTTTTACGGCTTGCCGCGCAATCGCAGCCGTGTAACGCTGCGACGCTCATCATGGAAGGTGCCGGAGTCCCTGCCCTTCGGCGCAGATGTGCTGGTGCCTTTGCGTGCCGGCGGATCGATCGCCTGGGTACTGGCAGACCGTTGAAAGACCACGGAATCAACGGGTGACGCATTGAAGCAAGGTGTCCCGTCACGGCTTGCAGAGCCGCCGCGCGAAGGCGGGTTGCCGGTCAATCACCCCTGTCATTACCGGCAGTTGACGCTGCCCGTCGGCGATCTCTGGCTGTATGCCTATGGTTCTCTGATGTGGCATCCGCCGTTCCGTCATACCGATGCACAGCCGGCGCTGCTGCGCGGCTATCACCGTTCGTTCTGCATTTACTCCACGCGCTACCGGGGTACGACAGCTGCACCGGGCCTGGTCCTAGGCCTCGATCACGGCGGCGCCTGTCGCGGTCGCGCGTTTCGCATCCCGCGCGCCGATGCCATGACGGCGCTGGAGGCAGTGTGGCAGCAGGAGATGCGGCGCTGTGTGTATGTGCCCCGTTTTTTGCCGGTGCAGTTGTCGTCTGGGAGACCTCGGCCGGCACTGACCCTGCTCGCCAACCGCAATCATGGCGGCTACGCCGGCAAACTGCCTGAAGAGGAGGTCGCCCGAACTATCGCGTCCTGTCGAGGTGAGCGTGGACCGAATATCGACTATCTGGTGAATACGATCACGCAACTGCATGAAATGGGTGTGCAGGATGCGCATTTGCACCGCGTGCTGGCGGCGGTCCGCAGGATCGAACGCCGGCACGGCGCCGGTACTGAGCGGCCTGCATGATAAAATCGCACCGTGAAGTCGGCCAGGCAGTCGCTGTGTTCGGGTTCAAGCAGGCGACATCAGTCGACTGTGCCGCGCATAGAGGAAAGTCCGGGCTCCACAGGGTAGGGTGACGGGTAACGCCCGTCCGCCGTGAGGCGAGGAACAGGGCCACAGAGACGAGTCCGCCGACCGCAAGGCCGGCGGGGTGAAACGCGGTAACCTCCACCCGGAGCAACACCGAATAGGCAAGCGATGACGCGTCCCGCCGAGCTTGCGGGTAGGTGGCTTGAGCCAGTCAGTGATGGCTGGCCCAGAGGAATGACTGTCCACGACAGAACCCGGCTTACCGGCCGGCTTCACACCTTTCCCCTTTTTTATTCTCTCCTTGCTGGCCCACCGGTATCGAAGTGCGGGCTAATTGCCTGATTTATAAGCATATTTTCTTAATAGTACACTTTCAGTACGCGCCATATCTCATTGTTTTTATTGAATTATTTTTCATTGATGAAATGGTTGGATTTTTTATCAGGAATGTGTCGTAAGTTATTGTCGTAAAAAAGAAAATCCTGATTGCATGGCTTGACCCGACTGTTTGCCTTCTTTATAGTGGGAAATAGTGGAGAAAAGTGGGAATTCTTGGGGGGCTTGTTCGCTTTTGCCCTGACGAACCCGCAAATGCTCAAGGGGATGCCGTGTTTCGAGGAATCGCGCAATTACATCTGGATAGCAAGGGGCGGCTCGCCGTCCCGGCGCGCTATCGCGATGTTTTGCAGGAGCGCTGCGCCGGCCACCTGGTGATGACCGCGGATGCTGACCGCTGTCTGCTGATGTATCCGCTCCCGGATTGGGAACTGATCCAGCAGAAACTCGAAGGCTTGTCGAATCTTGATCCGCGCGTGCGTGAATTGCAGCGCCGGTTGATCGGTTTCGCTGTGGATGTCGACATGGACAGTGCCGGACGCGTGCTGATCACGCCCGAACTGCGGCGATTCGCGCAGCTGGAGCGCAACGCGGTGCTGGTCGGCCAAGGCAAGAAATTCGAACTCTGGGATCAGGAGCGCTGGTCGCATCTGATCGATAACGCGGGTGGCTTTGGCGAAGGCGGGCTGCCGGCAGAACTGGAGAATTTTTCGTTGTGACGGGCGGCGCACACGCCGCGGTGCTTGCAGCAGAGGCGGTGGAGGCACTGAATGTGCGCAGCGACGGCGTTTACGTGGATTGCACATTCGGCCGAGGCGGTCATAGCCGGCTGATTCTGGAGCGGCTCGGTGAAGGAGGACGGTTGATAGCAATGGATCGCGATCCGGCAGCGGTCACCGCGGCGCGGCAATGGCGCGATGCGCGCTTCAGCATTCATCACACCGCCTTCAGCCGGCTCGAATCCGTTTTGCGCGCCGACGGCACGGCGCTTGTCGACGGAATTCTGCTGGATCTGGGCGTGTCGTCACCGCAGCTTGATGACGCCGCACGCGGTTTCAGTTTCCGTCGCGATGCGCCGCTGGACATGCGCATGGATACCACGCAGGGACAGAGTGCCGAACAGTGGCTGGCAACAGCAGAAGAATCCGACATCAGGGAGGTCATCAGGCATCATGGCGAAGAACGGTTTGCTAAACAGATTGCAGCAGCGATTGTTGCGGCTCGGGCGCGGAGCCCTGTTGACACCACACGAAAACTTGCCGCGCTCGTGGCAGAAGTCATTCCGACGCGCGAGCCACGTCAAGACCCGGCGACGCGTACCTTCCAGGCTCTACGGATTCACGTCAATCAGGAGCTCGAGGAGCTATCGCTAGTGCTCCCGCAATGCGTGGCGGCGCTCAGGCCCGCCGGCCGCCTTGCCGTCATCAGCTTTCACTCCCTCGAGGACCGCATCGTCAAGCGCTTCATGCGTGACGAGTCGGTCGCGGATCGTTTGCCTTCCCGCCTGCCGGTGCGCGCACGTGACTTGCCGGAACCGCGACTCCGGCTGTGTGGCAAGGCACGACGGCCCGGCGAGGCCGAGGTGACAGCCAACCCGCGTGCCCGCAGTGCAGTGATGCGTGTTGCCGAGCGGACGGAGGCACGGTAGCCGTGACATCCCGTCTGGTTTTTCTGCTGTTTCTGGCGCTGATCGGGTCTGCGCTGGCCGTGGTCAGTTCGCAGCACAAGGCGCGCAAACTCTACCTTGACCTCCAGAGAGAGCAGACGACGGCCAAGCAGCTAGAAATCGAGTGGGGGCAATTGCAGCTCGAGCAGGGAACCTGGTCTACGCATGCGCGCATCGAAAAGTTTGCCGTGAGCCGCCTGGGGATGATGGCGCCGCCGCCGGGCCGCATCGAGATCGTGCGGTTACCGCAAAAGGACAAGCCGTGAGCCGCTCGCCGGCGGCATTGGCCGCTGTCGGACCCGCTTTGCAGCCGTGGCGTGCGAATCTCGTGCTGATCGTGATTCTGCTCTGGTTTGCAGTACTCGCCGGCCGGGCGCTGTGGCTGCAGGCGCTCAACGATGATTTTCTGAAACGCAAAGGGGAGTCGCGCTACTCCCGGGTGCTCGAACTGAGTGCGAGCCGCGGCATGATCGTCGATCGCAACCTTGAGCCGCTGGCCATATCGACGCCGGTGGAGTCGGTGGCGGCGTCGCCCGGGGATGTCGAGGCCGACCCGGCGGAATTGCGCAAACTGGCGCAATTGCTGGAGTTGCGGCCCGATGATCTTCGGGCAAAGCTGGCGGATACCCGGCGCGAGTTTGTGTATCTCAAGCGCCAGCTGCCGCCGGATCAGGCAGAGAAAGTGGTGCGCCTCGGCATACCGGGTGTTTTCCTGCAGCGCGAACACCGCCGTTATTACCCGGCGGGCGAAGTGATGGCGCACGTGCTTGGATTCACGGGGATCGATGACCGCGGACAGGAAGCGCTGGAGCTGGCATTTGATCAACGCCTGACCGGACAACCCGGCAGCCGCCGCGTGATCAAGGACCGGCTCGGCCGCATTGTCGAGGATGTCGAGGGGATCCGCGCGCCGCGCAACGGTGAACGGCTGGTTCTGTCGATTGATACCCGCATCCAGTACATCGCCTTCCGGGAGTTGCGCGAGGCGGTCCTCAAGCATCGCGCGCGGGCCGGCGGCATTGTCGTGCTGGATGCGCAGACCGGTGAAGTGCTGGCAATGGCCAACCTCCCGACCTACAACCCGAATAACCGCGGCAAACTCGAACCCGGGCGGACGCGAAACCGCGTGGTCACGGACCTCTTCGAGCCGGGGTCCACGCTGAAGCCGTTTACCGCTGCTGCGGCATTGGAGCTGGGGATGGTGAAGCCGGAGTCGATCATCCAGACCGGACAGGGACAGTTGACGATAGGCAGCAAGACCATACGTGACACCCATCCGCACGGTGCATTGACGGTCGCGCAGGTGATCCAGAAATCGTCCAATGTCGGCTCTGCAAAACTCGCACTCGGAATGCCGGCTGAGCAGTTGTGGAGTGTGCTGTCCAAGTCGGGATTCGGTTTGCCGCCGCGATCCGGCTATCCCGGAGAAGGTGCCGGGCGCCTGCGCGCGCCGAAAACCTGGAAGACGATCGAGCAGGCGACCATGTCCTACGGACACGGTATTTCCGTATCGCTGTTGCAACTCGCGCGGGCCTACACGGTATTCGCGACGGGCGGCGAGTTGCGGCCGGTGACCCTGCTCAGGCGCGATGGCGCCGCGCCGGGTGAGCGCGCCATGTCGGCGAAAACCGCGAATGCTGTCCGTGAAATGCTGGAAATGGCGACTCAGGCCGGTGGTACGGCACCCCGTGCCCAGGTATCCGGATTTACGGTTGCCGGGAAAACCGGCACCGCGCACAAGCTGGATGGCCGCACTTACGCCGCCAACAAATATATTGCGTCGTTTGCAGGCTTTGCACCGGCGACGCGCCC
>Ga0129336_10001817_pt1 | contig 13032 bp, 13 predicted proteins | sample CPB6_02_DNA_FD_96878 | JGI IMG/M metagenome (GOLD analysis project Ga0129336, IMG submission 96878) | Freshwater to marine salinity gradient microbial communities from Chesapeake Bay, USA - CPBay_Sum_0.6_0.2_DNA | ecosystem: Environmental > Aquatic > Marine > Coastal | place: USA: Chesapeake...
AGTGCCATCGGGCCCGCGCCGCGCGGCGTGCGCGACAGCAAGGACTGCGACGAAGCGACACGCGAGATGCTTGCTCCTCGAGTGAGGGCATGGGCACGCCGCAGTGCGGTCGGTATGGCATCGGCGGGCGAGATCGATTCGATCGGAATCATCGGTGCCCTCGCGTTGGCTGCCGCTCGTGCCATCAACGCGACAGGAGTCCGCCCCGACGTCGTGCTCCTCGATGGCAAGCACGACTGGCTGTCACGCGTGGCACCGCAGGCGAGAGTCGTGACGCGCGTCAAGGCGGACACCTCGTGCGCCGCGGTCGCTGCCGCAAGCATCATCGCGAAGGTTGAGCGCGACGCCCACATGGTGCGTCTGGCGAGTGAGCATCCGGCGTACCGCTGGGACAGCAACAAGGGGTACGCCGCCCCTGAGCACGTGATGGCTCTCGAGCATCACGGGCCCACCCCCGTGCACCGCGTGAGTTGGCGACTGCCGGGCACCCCCCTCACCCCGCACTGACGATCCACAGAACTCGTCCGCCGCCTCCATCCACAGGCCGCCTGTGTGCTCGATCTGGGAGGGCTCACGCGACGACGCTTCCCCCGAGGGCCACGGGCCCGTGGAGGGAGACGGATGGGTACGCAGCATGTACAACGCGGGCGCTGGGGAGAGGACCTCGCGGCGCGACACCTCGAGGGCACAGGCCTGACCATCGTCGAGCGCAACTGGAGGTGTCGCGCGGGGGAGATCGACATCGTCGCTGCGGACTCCGACACGGGCACGCTGATCATCTGCGAGGTCAAGACGCGCAGCACGGAGGACTTCGGTTCGCCACTCGCTGCCATCACTCCCCGCAAACTCCGTCGCCTGCGCATGCTCGCCTCGGAGTGGCTGCGCGATCACGACACTCACGCCAGGGCTATCCGCATCGATGTCATCGGCATCGTGCTGAGCACTCGAGGCGCACCCGCTCTCGAGCACCTGCGGGGAGTCAGCTGATGGTCGCTCGATGCCGCACGAGCGTCATCGAGGGTGTCCGCGCGCGTTCGATCACTGTCGAAACCGTGGTCGGCGCTGGACTCCCGGGTATCACCCTGGTGGGTCTGGTCGACACGGCGGTGCGCGAAGCCCGCGAGCGCATTCGAACTGCTTTCGATCACGCGGGTCTGGAGTGGCCGCGCACCAAGATTACCGTCGCCTTGCTCCCCGCCTCTCTGCCCAAGCGCGGCAGTGGATTCGATGCAGCGATCGCTGTGTCCATCCTGGCGGCCGAAGGTCACGTACCCATGGACCGGGCAGCCTCCGCCTGCGTGCTCGGTGAGTTGGGACTGGACGGACGGATGCACCCGGTCCGCGGAGTGATCGCGGCAGCGCTGGCGCTGCGGGGCACCGGGGTGCGCCTCCTGGTGCCGTCCGAGTCGTTGGGTCAAGCGGCGCTCGTCAGCGGAGTGGATGTCGGTGGAGTGCGCGACCTCGCGCACCTGGTCCGGGTGCTGCGCGGTGAGGCGCCTGCCGAGGACGCCGAGCCCGCGCCCGCCGTGGGCGGGTCGCGCGTGCCCGACCTCTCGGATGTGCGCGGCCAGTCCGAGGCCCGCCGAGCGTTGGAGATATGCGCCGCCGGGGGTCACCATCTCGCCATGGTGGGTGTGCCAGGGGTTGGCAAGACCTTGCTGGCCGAGCGACTGCCGGGCCTGCTGCCCGCACTCGATGACGATGCCGCACTCGAAGTGACGTCCATCTGGTCGATCGCCGGTCACGAGCGCGGGGCCGTGGTGCGACAGGCCCCCTTTCAGGCTCCGCACCACACGGCATCTGCTGCCGCTGTGCTCGGGGGCGGGCAGGGAGGACGACTCAGGATCGGCGCGGTCACCCTGGCCCATCGGGGGGTGCTCTTCATGGACGAGGCTCCCGAGTTCTCGCGCACTGTCCTCGACGGCTTGCGCGAGCCCCTCGAGAGCGGGGAAGTGAGACTGGCGCGCGCTGACGCCCAGGCGGTCCTGCCCGCGCGATTCAGTCTGGTCCTCGCTGCGAACCCGTGCCCGTGCGGTCACGGGATCGGGATGGACGCGCACTGCACGTGCTCTCCTCTCCAGCGCCGGCGGTATGCCACGAAGCTCTCGGGTCCCATCCTCGATCGCATCGACTGTCGTGTGGTCCTGGAGCGACCCTCCTTGGCTGAGTTGGGAGAAGAGCCCGAGACCACCGGGGCGGTTGCCGACCGTGTTCGACAGGCCCGCGACCGTGCGGGCGCTCGATGGATGTCTGCTGACGTGCCCTGGCGCGTCAACGCCGATATTCCGGGCCCTTGGCTGCGTCGTCACTATCCCGCGAATGACGCTGGCGCGAAGATCCTTCGCGGCGCGTTGAGTCGTACGACGTTGAGCTTGCGCGGCGCTGACCGCGTCCTTCGCGTCGCGTGGACGCTCGCGGATCTCGATGGCTCAGCACGTCCGGGTGCCGATCACGTGGCGACGGCGATGGTCCTGCGCGGGTCGGAGGCGCCGTGGGCGGCGTGATCGACGAGCGGGACGCTCGGCTGCTCCTCACCCAGTGGTGCGAGGCGGGAGACGCCGCCGTGGGGTTGCGCGTCCGCGAGCGTGGGCCCGGCGCGGTCGTCGAGGAGATCCTCGCCGGTGTATCGCCCCTGCCAGACTCAGCCGGTGCGGGCGGTCGCGTGCGACCAGGCACCTCCCTGGGCGACGCCATGACGCGCTGGATCGAGCCTGCCCGAGCCACCGCTGAGCGCATCGGCGCGCGCTACGTCGTGCCGGGTGATCCGGAGTGGCCCACGCAACTCCAGGACCTCCGTGACCGGTCTCCCTGGGGTCTGTGGGTTGCCGGTGCGGGAAACCTCAGGCTCCTCGCTCTGCGCTCGATCTCCGTCGTGGGTGCCCGATCGGCCACGGCGTACGGCGAGTCCATCGCCCGTGAACTCGCGGCCCATCTCGCGGAGAGCGGTTGGCTCACGGTCTCCGGCGGAGCCTTCGGGATCGACGCTGCTGCTCACCGTGGGGCTATTGCAGCCGCCGGCACCACCGCGTGCGTGCTGGCAGGTGGCATCGACGTCCCCTATCCGCGCTCCCACGCCGACCTGCTCGCGCGCATTCGTGAGACCGGTGTCCTCGTGAGCGAGGCACCGCTCGGTGGTGCGGCCATGCGCCATCGCTTCCTCACGCGCAACCGCCTCATCGCGGCACTGAGTCGCGGCACGGTGCTTGTCGAGGCGGCTGTGCGCTCGGGCGGTAGGTCGACCGTTCGTGAAGCGCGAGAGATCAATCGTGTCGTCATGGCCTTCCCGGGACCGGTGACATCGCCCATGTCCGCAGGCTGCCACGTGGTGATTCGGGATGAAGGCGTCCACCTCGTGACATCGCCGCGCGAGGTGCTTGCTCTCGTCGAGGGGCGATTGGCACCACGCGATGAAGGGCACTCCGCTGTGGAAGATGACCTGGACTGGAGACAGCGACGCGTCTTGGATGCGGTTCCCGTGCGCCGAGTCGCTCCCCTGTCCAGCATCGCCAGCCTCTCCGGACTGGGCATGACCGAGGCCATGGCGGCGCTGGGCATGCTTGACGCACTCGGCCTGGTCGCACGCAAGGGTGACGGCTGGGTACGGGCTCGCACGTGAGTCGCTGCGCGGTTACGCGCTGATGACCCGTCAGCATGGAGGGGTGTCCGAGGAATCGGTGGATCGCTGGTCCCGCGTCGTTGCGCGGTTCCGGGACCACCTTGCCCTCGAACTGGGTCGCAGTGATCACACGGTCCGTGCCTACGTCGGTGACCTGGAGTCGCTCGCGGAGTTCGCCCGGGCGAGGGATGTGTGCGATGTCGGCGACCTCACCCTGCTGACGCTGCGCGGCTGGCTGGCCGAGCAGGAGCGGCGCGGACTGTCGCGCAGCACCCTCGCTCGCCGTTCTGCGAGCGCTCGCGTCTTCACCGAGTGGGCCGTCGAACGCGGCCTCCTGGAGGCCGACGTGGCCGCGCGACTGGCCTCGCCGAAGCGTGTGCATCGTCTCCCGGCCGTGCTCACGGCGGATCAGGCAACCGCCGTGCTTGATGCGGCCAGCGAGGCGGCTGAGTCCCCCATCGGACTGCGTGACGTCGCCATTCTGGAGGTCCTCTACGCGACCGGGATTCGCGTGGGCGAACTCGTCGGCCTGGATGTCGATGACATCGATCGGACCCGGCGCACTCTGCGCGTTCTGGGCAAGGGCGGCCGCGAGCGCACCGTGCCCTTCGGGCTCCCTGCCGAGCGGGCGATAGCCGCGTGGCTGGACGAGGGTCGCGGCAGCCTTCTCACGGATGCTTCAGGGGCAGCGGCGTTCCTCGGCGCCCGTGGCGGGCGCATCGATCCGCGCACCGTGCGTGCGGTCGTGCATCGCACCGTGGGCGCGGTAGAGGGCGCTGCAGACATCGGTCCGCACGGCTGGCGGCACACGTCTGCCACCCATGTCCTCGAAGGCGGGGCCGACCTTCGCGCCGTTCAGGAGATCCTGGGGCACGCCAGCCTGGCGACGACGCAGATCTACACGCACGTGTCGGTCGAGCGCCTCCGCAGGAGCTACGAGCAGGCTCATCCGCGCGCCTAGATCGTGCGTCAGGGTCCCGCAGGGCCGAGGGGCTTGAGAACGATGGTGTGCCTCAGCAGGAGCGCCGGATCGGCGTAGCGCCGGCCGTTCTTCAGTCCCCAGTGCAGGCCATCGGCGTGGCTGTTCGATCTCGCGACGGTGCCGATGACTGCACCTCGCTGGACTCGCTGGCCGACTTCGACGGTCGCGATGACGCTCTGATACGTCGTCCGCCATCCGGTGCGCCCCAGGATCCGGTGGGGATGCTCGATCGCGATGACCGCCTTGCCGGCAACCTTTCCGGCGACCCGCACGATGCCTGAGGCCGGGGAGCGGACGACCTGGCCCGGATCGGCGCGCAGATCGACTCCTCGGTGCCCGGGGGAGTAGGCGCCCGCGGGGGCGATGAAGGGGCGCTCGACGACCAGGGGGGTCACGGGGGCGAGCCACGATTGGGTGGCGAGCAGGACGGGAGCGAGGAACGCCAGAGGGGTCATCGCCTCAGGGTCGAAGGTTCCCGGCCCGAGGGGAAGGCTCGACGGAGCACCTGGGGACAACCCACCTCCGGCGACCTGCGTAGAATCACCCCTCGGTCCGGGTTCGCCCGGATACATCGCGTGTCCCACCCCCGGATGGGGGACGGCCGTCGGTCCCGGTCCTCCGGGCAGGCCACCAGGGGCACCAGGGGCTGACGTCGACCGACGCCAGCCGACAACCGACAGCGGTGGGGTGTGCCCTGCCGCGCAAAGGAGTGCCCCATGGCCGTCGTCACGATGCGCCAGCTGCTCGAGAGCGGTGTCCACTTCGGCCACCAGACGCGACGCTGGAATCCCAAGATGAAGCGCTTCATCTTCACGGAGCGCAATGGCATCTACATCATCGATCTGCAGCAGTCGCTGTCCTACATCGACAACGCCTACGAGTTCGTCAAGGAGACCGTCGCCCGCGGGGGCTCGATCCTCTTCGTCGGCACCAAGAAGCAGGCGCAGGAGCCCATCGCCCAGCAGGCAACGCGCGTAGGGATGCCCTACGTCAATCATCGGTGGCTCGGCGGCATGCTGACCAACTTCAACACTGTGCACAAGCGGATTCAGCGTCTCAAGGAGCTTGAGGGTCTCGAGACCGATCCGGCGGCTGCTGGCCTGACCAAGAAGGAACTCCTCGTCCTCGATCGCGAGCGTGTCAAGCTCGATCGCACGCTCGGCGGCATTCGTGACATGGCCAAGCTTCCGAGTGCGGTGTGGGTCATCGACTCCAACAAGGAGCACATCGCGGTCGGCGAGGCCAAGAAGCTCGGCATTCCGGTGATCTCGATCCTCGACACCAACTGCGACCCCGACGACATCGACTTCCCCATTCCGGGCAATGACGATGCGATCCGCAGCGTCACCCTGCTCACCCGTGTGATCGCCGACGCTGTGGCCGAGGGCCTCATCGCCCGTGCCGGCCGTGCCGCCGCCGCGACAGATGGTGAGACCGTCGAGGTCATCGTCGAAGAGCCGCTGGCCGAGTGGGAGCAGGAACTGCTCGCGGGCGGTGCCACCACTGAGACCGTCGAGGTCGTTACGACCGAAGCAGAGGGACAGGCATGAGCACGATCACCGCAGCGGACGTCAAGAAGCTCCGCGACATCACTGGCGCCGGCATGATGGAGTGCAAGAAGGCGCTGGAGGAGTCCGGTGGCGACATCGACAAGGCCATCGAGTCCCTGCGCATCTCCGGTGCGGCCAAGGCTGCGAAGCGCGGAGCCGAGCGCACCGCGGGCAACGGCCTCGTGGTGTCCCAGGACAACGTCATGGTCGAGTTGCTGTGCGAGACGGACTTCGTCGCGAAGAGCGAGGACTTCCAGGCACTCGCGGGGACGATCGTGAGCACTGCTGCGGAGCTCCAGGTCGGCGACCAGGCGACCCTCGCGCAGCAGATGATGACCGACGGGCGCACCGTAGACCAGGCAATCTCGGATCTCGCTGGCATCATCGGCGAGAAGCTCGAGCTCGGCCGCGTCGCCATGCTCAAGGCGCCGGTCGCTGTCTACATGCACAAGCGGGCTTCTGATCTGCCCGCGCAGGTCGGTGTGATGGTGTCCTACACCGGCAACGAGGACGACGCCCGCAACGCCGCGATGCAGGTCGCCGCGATGCGACCCACCTACGTCACGCGCGACGAGGTCCCCGCTGATGTTGTCGACAACGAGCGACGCATCGCCGAGGCCACGGCCAAGGAGGAGGGCAAGCCTGAGGCTGCCCTGCCCAAGATCGTCGAGGGCCGCCTGCAGGGATTCTTCAAGGAGTCCGTGCTGCTCGAGCAGCCCTCCGTGATCGACAACAAGAAGACGGTGGGCCAGGTTCTCGCGGATGCGGGCACGTCGGTGACGGCGTTCGCCCGATTCGAGGTCGGCCAGGGCTGAGAGGCGAGCAGACCGGCTCCGCCGGACTGCTACGGTCAGGGCCATGGGAGGGCCGGTGTCGGACAGCGGGGCCGTCCAGCCATCGCTCGAGGGCACCATCGACACCTGGGCCGAGACGCCCGAAGGCGGCTGGGACCGAGTGCTGCTGAAGCTCTCGGGGGAGGCGTTTGCCGGCGATGGTGACCTCGGCGTCGACCCGGATGTCGTGCAGTCCATCGCGCGCCAGATCGCCGCGGTGGTGCGTTCGGGCACGGAAGTGGCCGTCGTCATCGGCGGCGGCAACTACTTCCGCGGCGCTCAGTTGTCCCAGCGCGGCATGGACCGTGCTCGTGCCGACTACATGGGCATGCTCGGCACGGTGATGAACTGCCTGGCCCTTCAGGACTTCCTCGAGAAGCAGGGTGTCGAGACCCGGGTGCAGACGGCGATCACCATGGGCCAGGTGGCCGAGGCCTATGTGCCGCGAAGGGCGATGCGTCACCTGGAGAAGGGGCGGGTCGTGATCTTCGGCGCCGGCCTCGGAGCGCCGTACTTCTCGACGGACAGCACGGCGGCCCAGCGTGCCTTGGAGATCGGTGCCCGGATCGTGCTCATGGCCAAGGCGGTCGACGGCATCTACGACGCCGATCCACGCACCCATCCCGATGCGAAGCGCTTCGACCGGCTGTCCTACGACGAAGTTCTTGCTCGCGACCTCAAGGTTGCCGATGCGACGGCAATCAGCCTGTGTCGCGACAATGCCATGCCCATCCTGGTCTTCGATCTACTCGTCGAGGGCAACATCGCCCGGGCGGTGCGGGGTGAGAGGATCGGGACTCTGGTCACGCGCACCGATGGGAAGGACGTCACGTGAGCGAGCAGGTCGATGAGGTCCTCCTCGAGGCTGAGGACAAGATGGACAAGGCCGTTGAGGTCGCCCGTGAAGACTTCTCGACCATCCGCACGGGCCGTGCCAACCCGGGGATGTTCGCCAAGGTGATGGTCGACTACTACGGAACGCTGACCCCGGTCAATCAGTTGGCCTCATTCGCCTCCCCTGAAGCGCGCATGATGATCGTCACGCCCTATGACAAGGGATCCCTGGCGGCCATCGAAAAGGCCATCCGCGACTCCGATCTTGGCGTCAACCCCACCAATGACGGAAGCATCATCCGAGTTGTCCTCCCGGCCCTCACCGAAGAGCGGCGCAAGGAGTACATCAAGGTGGCCCGGCAGAAGGCGGAGGATGCACGCATCTCCGTGCGCAACATCCGCCGGCACGCCAAGGAGGCCATGGAGAAGATGGTCAAGGATCACGAGGTCGGTGAAGATGACGTCAAGCGCGGCGAGAAGCATCTCGAGGACGTGACGCACAAGACCGTCGCTCATATTGACGAGATCCTCAAGCACAAGGAAGCCGAGCTCCTCGAGGTCTAGTCGATGACCGAGCCATCAGGGGCACAGGACCCGGCGCCCAGCCCCGGTCGCGCTGGGCGCAATCTGCCGGCGGCGATCGCGTCGGGTGTGGTGCTCGCGGCCCTTGTGGTGGTCAGCCTGGTGTGGCTCCCATGGCTCTTCGGAGTGCTCGCCGCCGCGGCGCTGTGCCTGGCCATCCACGAGCTGACCACCGCCTTCGCCTCCGCGGGCATCCGGGTCGCGCGCACGCCGGTCTACGCCACCACCCTGGTCGGGATGGCGGCGGCCTACATCTGGGGGACCGAGGCGCTACTCATCACCGTGGGCGCCGGTGTCGTTGCCGTCCTCATGTGGCGCATTCGCCGCGGTACGGACGGCTACCTGCGAGATGCCAGTGCCAGCGTCTTCCTGCTCGGCTACGTATCCCTGATGGCGGGATTCGCGATGCTGATGCTGGCCGCTCCCGATGGGCCATGGCGCATCATCGTCTTCATCCTGCTCACCATCGGCAATGACATCGGCGGCTACGCGACCGGCGTGCTCTTCGGCCGCCATCCGATCGCTCCCCAGGTCAGCCCCAAGAAGTCATGGGAGGGCTTCGGCGGCTCGCTCGTCGTGCAGTGCCTCATCGGCGTCGGCGCGTTCATCTGGATTTTCCAGGCACCGTGGTGGCAGGGGCTCATCATGGGAGCCGTGCTCACGGTCACTGCCACCGCTGGCGACTTCATCGAGAGTGCGATCAAGCGTGACCTCGGGGTCAAGGACATGGGCTCCCTGCTCCCGGGCCACGGCGGCATCATGGACCGGCTGGACTCGCTGGTGATCAATGCCTTCGCCGCGTGGGCGCTCTTTGCCCTCTTCCTCGGCCAGGGCTGATGCGACACTGGACCCATGCCTGCACCCGGTGAGCTGACCTTCGAGGCTCCGCGTCGCGGCAAGCCTCCTCGTCACCTCGCGGATCTCGACATGGCCGGTCGCCGCGAGGCCATCGTTGATCTGGGCCTGCCTGCCTTCCGTGCTGACCAGGCCTCGCGCCACTACTTCGGCCGACTCGAGCCCGACCCGATGACCTGGACCGATCTTGGGCCGGGCGACCGCGCCATCGTCGCTGACTCGCTCATGCCGGCACTGCTGACCCCGGTGAGCGAGTTGTCATGCGATGACGGAGCGACCGTCAAGGTCCTGTGGAAACTTCACGACGGCTCCCGCGTCGAGTCTGTCCTCATGGGCTATCGCGATCGGGTGACCATCTGCGTATCGAGTCAGGCGGGCTGCGGCATGAACTGCCCTTTCTGCGCGACCGGCCAGGCCGGTCTCACGCGCAACCTGTCCTCGGCCGAGATCGTCGGGCAGGTCATCGAGGGTTCGCGACTGGTGAGGTACGGCGACTTCCCTGGCGATCGCGATCGCGTGAGCAACGTGGTCTTCATGGGGATGGGTGAACCCCTCGCGAACTACCGCGCCCTCATGGGAGCGATCCACCGCATGGTCGACCCCGTCCCCGAGGGGCTCGGCATGTCCGCCCGCGGCATCACCGTATCGACGGTGGGCCTGGTCCCTCGGATCCGCGAACTCGCCGGCGAGGGGCTGCCGCTGCGACTCGCGGTGTCGCTCCACGCGCCCGATGACGAGCTACGCGACACCTTGGTGCCGATCAACACTCGGTATCCGATCTCCGAGGTGCTGGACGCGGCCTGGTACTACTCCGACATGACCGGCCGGCGCGTGAGCATTGAGTACGCGCTCATCAAGGACATCAATGACCAGCGGTGGCGCGCTGAACTCCTCGCGAAGCGGCTGCGCGGGCATCGCGTGCACGTCAACCTCATTCCACTCAATCCGACGCCAGGCTCGAAGTGGACGGCGTCGGACATCCGGGACGAGCGCGCCTTCGTCGGCGCTCTCGAGGATGCTCGTGTGCCGGTGACCGTGCGGGATACCCGGGGACGCGAGATCGATGGCGCATGCGGGCAGCTTGCGGCTGCGGAGGCAGGCAGGTGAGCACGGCGCCGTTTCGGTCGCGCGGTGCCCGTTGAGCGGTCGCTGTCAGCGTGCTGCGGACCGTGGTGATCTCGTCGCTTGTCATCTTGGGCAGCAGCTTCACCCGGGATGCGCGTAATGTCGGCCCGGGCATTGCCCCGTTCATGGTGTTCTTCCTCATTCTGTGGGCGTCGATCGTCACCGGCTACCTCATCTGGCAGGTCCGCGCCATCAAGCGCTCCGCGTACCCGGAGGTTCGAGCCTTGGAGACGCTGGTAACCGGCGGCATCATGATGCTCGCCGTGGGTTTCGGAGACATCACTCCGGTTTCGGTGCTGGCGCGGTCGGTGGCAATGACGCAGATGCTCTTCGACATCGCTCTGCTCGCCGTCTTCGTCCGCATCGTGGCCGGGGCCGTCAAGACAAGCCGATCCCACCAGGCCGACTAGGCAGGTGCGCTACCGTCCAGGCCATGGAAGCGACGTCGGACCGGTCTGCGGTGGCGGCAAACGCCGGTGTCGCGGCGCATGCGAGAAGCCTCGCAGAGCCTGCTGACTTCTGGGCGCGCGCTGCGCACCTCATCGACTGGGTTACTCCACCGGAGCAGACTCTCGATGACAGCGGAGCTCCGCTGTACCGCTGGTTCACAGGAGGTGAGCTCAACACCTGCGCCAATGCGCTCGATCGTCACGTGGCAGCGGGCAGAGGGGATCGCACGGCGCTGATCCACGACAGCGCCTACACCGGCGAGGTCACGACCTTCACGTACGCCGAGCTCCTCGAGCGCGTGGCGCGCTTCGCCGGCGCTCTCCGGGCCCAGGGTGTCGAGCGTGGCGATCGCGTGATCATCTACCTGCCGATGGTGCCCGAGGCGGTGATCGCGATGCTCGCATGTGCACGCCTTGGCGCCGTGCACTCAGTGGTCTTCGGCGGTTTCGCCGCGCCGGAACTGGCGGCCCGCATCGACGACGCCAAGCCCGCCGCCATCATCACGGCCTCCTGCGGGATCGAGGTCGGCCGCGTCGTGCCCTATAAGCCGCTGGTCGACGATGCCCGCGCCCTTGCGGAGCACCGAGCCCGGGCGTGCATCGTCCTGCAGCGCCCACAGCTATCGGCAGAGATGGGCGATGGCGATGTGGATTGGGATTCGGCACTCGAGGCCGCAGGCCCCGTGGATCCGGTGACGGTGCGGGCCACGGATCCGCTGTACATCCTGTACACCTCGGGGACGACCGGGCGGCCCAAGGGAATCGTCCGGGACAACGGCGGCCATGCGGTGGCCATGGCCTGGAGCCTGCCGCACGTCTATGGGATCGGCCCGGATGATGTGTGGTGGGCCGCCTCCGATGTCGGCTGGGTCGTCGGGCACTCCTACATCGTCTATGCGCCCTTGATCACTGGGTGCACCACCGTGATGTACGAGGGTAAGCCGGTCGGCACTCCCGATGCAGGCGCCTTCTGGCGGATCGTGGAACAGCACGGTGTCCACGGAGTCTTTGCGGCACCGACGGCGATCCGAGCAATCAAGAAGGAGGACCCCGCCGGTGAGTTGCTCGCGCGCCACGATGTGTCGACGCTGCGCAGCCTCTTCCTCGCAGGTGAGCGACTCGATCCGGACACCTTCGCATGGGCAACCGATCGGCTCGGCATCCCGGTGATCGACAACTGGTGGCAGACGGAGACAGGCTGGCCCATTGCCTCGAGCATGCGCGGACTCGACCCCCTGCCGCTCAAGGTGGGCTCGCCTTCGCGTCCGGTGCCCGGCTACGACGTCCGCGTGCTGGACGAGCATGGCGCGGAAGTCGATACCGGAGTCGAGGGCAACATCGCGATCCGACTGCCGCTGCCCCCCGGCGCGCTGCCGACGCTGTGGGGCGACGACGAGCGCTACGTCGAGGCCTACCTCTCGGCCTTCCCCGGCTATTACGCGACGGGGGACGGCGGACACATCGACGACGACGGGTACCTCTACGTCATGGGACGGACGGACGACGTCATCAATGTCGCGGGCCACCGCCTCACGACCGGATCGCTGGAGGCGGCGGTCGCCGGTCATCCCGACGTCGCGGAGTGCGCGGTGATCGGGGTCCAGGATGCGATCAAGGGACAGGTGCCGCGGGCCTTCGTCGTGCTCAAGGCGGGCACGGATCCCGATCCGGCGCGGCTCCAGGCGGAAGTGACCGCGCTGGTGCGCGAGACCGTAGGGCCGGTGGCCGCCTTGCGCGACGTGCGCGTGGTGCCAGGGCTTCCGAAGACGCGCTCGGGCAAGATCCTGCGGCGCTCGATGCGCGCCATCGCCGACGGTCGCGACGAGGCCGTGCCGTCGACGATTGAGGATCCGCGGGTGCTTGACGCCATCGCCCCCCTCCTGCGAGGCGATGCGTGAACGGTCCCCTGCAGGGAGTCGTGGTGGCCGACTTCAGCCGCGTCCTCGCCGGCCCCTACGCCACGATGATGCTGGGTGACCTCGGCGCAGAGATCATCAAGGTCGAGCGCCCCGGGCACGGGGATGACACACGATCCTGGGGTCCGCCGTACACCCCTCAGGGACAGTCGACCTACTTCGCCGGCGTCAATCGCAACAAGTCCACGCGCGCGATCGACCTCCGTGACCCGGAGGGAGTGGCCGAGGCCCGAGCGCTGGCCCTCAGCGCGGATGTCTTCGTGGAGAACTTCAAGCCGGGGGCACTCGAT
>Ga0129336_10001818_pt1 | contig 13030 bp, 9 predicted proteins | sample CPB6_02_DNA_FD_96878 | JGI IMG/M metagenome (GOLD analysis project Ga0129336, IMG submission 96878) | Freshwater to marine salinity gradient microbial communities from Chesapeake Bay, USA - CPBay_Sum_0.6_0.2_DNA | ecosystem: Environmental > Aquatic > Marine > Coastal | place: USA: Chesapeake Bay...
AAAGTGCATTTAGTTGGTTAACTGTAGACCCAGGAGCAGGTGGTACTACTTTGACTATTGCTGATAATACCTATTTCGCAACCAGCGGAACTGTATATATAGATAACGAACTTATTTTTTACAATGGCAAAGGTGGAACTACCCAACTTCAAAATTGTACAAGAGGGACTACATTAAGTTACTACCAGAATGGTACTAATAAAACATTCTCAGCAGGTGCAGCCGCGAGTCATCCTATTAATACAGGAGTTATACAGGTCAGCAGTCTTGCTCAACCTACCCTTAGCCATTGGGGTAGTGCGCTAATATGCGATGGTATATTTGACAATGACAGGGGTTATATTTTTAATTATCAGGTAACAGATAGGACCCTCAATGTCAATACGCAAACTGTGTTTATGATTAGATTGGCTCCTAGTGTTAGTAACAGTACAATTGGCGATTTAGGTATTAAAGATCTTTTAAATAGAAGTCAATTATTATTAAGCCAATGCGGTGTAAGTCTTGCTAGGCCATCAAGTGGTGGAAACGTTCCTAATAGTGTGGTAATTGAAGGCGTACTAAATCCAAAAAACTATACTACAGCCTCATGGCAGTCATTAAACTTAGACTTTCAAGGCGGACAACCTAGCCTAGCTCAGGTAGCAAATACTTTTACATTTAGTTCAGCATCCTATGCCTTGCCTGGGGAACAGGTATTTGCGTTTGTGGCAAACCCTGTAGGTGATGCTAACTTAGACTTAAGTTCTCTTAAGGAACTTACAAATAGTCCGTTTGGCGGAGTAGGTGCATACCCAAATGGTCCTGACGTGCTAGCAATTAATGCTCGAATAAGCGGCGGCTCGGGAAATCCTACAGTTCAGGCAGCAGTGTTATTAAGATGGTCAGAGGCCCAGGCATAATTTATGACAACAGTAGCACGTTCGTTATCCTATCTACAAGATACCGCAGGATCAATTACTACAAGTACAATTAACCCTGCTACAGGACCTGTAGTTATCGCTATTAACGGTAGCGAAAAGGTTAGAGTAGATAATAACGGCTACTTACTGGTCAACATGCAGACCAGCACAGGAAGTTTTTTCTTACAGGTTGCAGGCGACATTTACGCAACAGGCACACTATACGCAGGATCTATATTTTCTCAAACAATTACTGGTAGTATTAATACTGCTACCAACCTAAACGGTGGCGCAGCAGGGCAAATCCCAGTTCAAAGTGGATTTGGTCAAACTACATTTTTAGGAGCAGGTTCTGCTGGTGATATATTGGTATTTGGATCTTCATTACCTACCTTTCAAAATACTCTTACACTAACATCTACCGTAGCATCTACAAATACTCAAACAGGTGCTTTACAGGTAAGAGGTGGTGTAGCCATTGGCGGTAATCTTAACGTATTTGGCGGTAAAAGTATCGCAGGTATTAACACAATTACTAATACCACACAGGCAACATCTACAACTACAGGTGCTCTACAAGTAGCAGGTGGAGTTGGTATACAAGGTAATCTTCATGTAGGCGGTACAATTGTAGGATCAGTCGGTGCTGCTACCAGTGCAACTACCAGTAGTTTTGCTACAACTGCTACTAATTTAGCAGGCGGTACAGCAGGTGCTATAGCATATCAACAAAGCCCAGGACAGACAACTTTTCTTAATACCGGTCAAAATAACTATGTGCTAGCAATGAGTTCTGGACTTCCAACCTGGCAAGCACTAAGCGGTTTACCTTCAGGCAACGCAACTACGGCTAGTAACGTGGCAGCAGGTACTATAGGACAAATACCTTATCAATCAGCAGCAGGTACAACTAATTTCTTTGGACCAGGTGCTGCTGGAGAAATTTTAGTCAGTAGAGGAGCCAATAGTTCAGGCCCACTTTTTCAAAATACATTAACACTAGCAGGTACCACTGCGGCAACAAGTACTCAAACAGGTGCTCTACAGGTCATAGGTGGTGTAGGCATTGGTGGTAACCTACATGTCGGTGGAACAATTTACGGTAATGGCACTGCTATTAGACCAAGGGTAGTAAGTTATACAGAAGCAGCCACAGTAACTTTTAACATAGATACCACTGATATAGCCATTTTAATTAGTACTGCTGCAGCAGGAACAATTACATTTGCTGTGCCCACCGGTACCCCATTTAACGGACAAAAACTTATTCTACGTATGACTTCTACAAATGCACAAACCCTAGCATTTAGTGTAGCGTCTGGTGGATTTCAAGGATCTAATGATATGTCTCTGCCCACAAGTAGCACAGCAGGTAGAACAGATTATCTAGGATTTATATATAATTCAACTGCTCAAAAATGGCAGTGTATAGCCAAGGTATTTGGCTTTGCTTGATAGGAGAACAGTATGAAAATTTATACTATTAAATTTGAGTATAAAGGGTTTAAAATTTTAGACGGTCTTAAATTACCCGATGACCATACTCTAACAGATTCTGAAATACAGGATAAACTTGAAAAATTAACCTGGTTTCATATTAACAGAATAGATACACCTGTTCCGCCATCTGCGGATCAACTGTTAGAACCTAGTCTTATTCCACAATACTAATATGCCTTTATACTGGAGAGGACCTTCCGGAACCCGAAACGGCGGACTATTTTCAACCGCAAGTAATTGGTGGACAAATTCTAATAAAAATGTAATAAATTCTGCAACTGTAGGTTCTTCAACAGATTGTGTTATAGATGAGTGGAGCGGTGGAGGTATATTTACCTTTAGTGGAACGTGTAGAGATCTTACTATAAGCACTTATATAGGAGACTGTAACTCTACAGTCACCGCCTTTACTCTGAATATCAATGGAAATTGTATTTTAGACGGAGCCAGCGGTAATATTAGAGGCCCTTCAGGAAGCGGAGGATTCAACCTTACAGGGTCAAGCAACGTAACTTTTCACGGAGGCGGCATAGCATTTAATCGAGTTATATTTGCTAAAACAGGACAAACAACTTTCACTGGTACTTTATTTTGTACTTGGGCTCTAACATCAGAATGGGTATGGTCTAGCGGTCAATTGAATATTAATAGTCCCCATCAAATTCAATGTTACAGAGTAGGCGCTTCCGGTACAACTGCTAGAACTTTAAATATGGACACTACTATAGACGTGTGGGGTTCAGTTTTTGCTTGGGCTAATACTGCTATAACATGGAGCCAGTGGCCTAATATGCCTACAATTAATTGGAATCCGCAGGTAAGTACAAATCCGATTTCATATAGTAGCGGACCCACCTCAAGAGCAAGGTCAATAAATCTAGACATTTCGGACGGAACAATAAGTCCTAGAAGTGTGACTGTATCTACCTCCCCATCTCATCACTGGGTTTTTGGCAATGGAGCCACCATAAATGGTACCATCGCTTACTGGAATACCTATAATGATAATGGAGGTAATAGAACTCAGGCCAGTCTTAATATTCATATGGGCGCAGTAGGAGGCGAGAGGAGAACTTACTCTAGTGATGTTTTAATTAGTTCTATAACTTGTGGTGCGGTGGGTTCAGGAGGAACAAACTATGATGATCCCGGAAGTCGAGCAGAATATGGGTTAGAGTTGGTTAGAGCGACTACGTTTAATTTAAATCAAAATTTAAATCATTCTCTAGAGGATGTCTATGACTGTAGAAATAATAGCACTGGTTTAGGCACTTCTGTTTTTAATTGCACTGGTGGAACTTCAAGAACAAACTTTAATCTTATAGGACCAATCCGTGGTAGCACTATCACCATTAGTATTCCTCCCAGTGACGGAAGTATCTGTTGGATAAATGATGTACGTATATCTAGCAACCTTACATTAACACAGGGTACTATAAATTTAGACGCAGATGTTGCAGTAGGGTCTTTTGTCAGTAGTAATTCTAATACTAGACGTATTGAATTTGACTGGGCTTGGATAATAACAGGAAATCAATCAGGTGACACATTCGGTGGTAGTGGTATATTAAGCATGGCCACTATAACTGGTCTTACTTCAGATGCTTTGACTGCAGACGGTGGATTTATATTAAACGGAACCGGCTCATCAACCTGGGGTAATATTGCACAGGCTAATGCTATGCGTGTGATTATGCGTAGAAATTCTGTATTAAATAATACAACGGCAAATGCCTGTTATTTTTTAAAAATTGAGGATGGAGTGAGTCCTGGTACTAACAGTCAAGTGACTGTTATGTATGATGGGGTTACATATGATAATTCTCCTGGAAGTATGCTTAATTTAACAGTAATTCTAGGAGCGCCCGCAAATCCAGGAGGAGAATATGGCTATTCATTCCCATTTAAAGTTGCCTCAGTATCTTCTAACGTTGCAGGAGCTAATTGGAGATTTGACGGATTTCAGTCTAATGGAATGACTCTAAGCGGTACTGGTGCTAATTATATCTTAGCAAACGCTTCTGATGTGACAGGAGCAATTAATTGTACCGGTGCTGGAGCATATTACGAATTTGGCTATGTTAGATGTAACACTGTAGTTGCTAACGGAGCAATTAATGGCTCTACTCAAGCAAGTTATTTTATAAATGACTTAATTTGTAGCCAAGTTTGGGGATTTACTTTAACGCAAGGAATATTAACTTTAGGTTTTTATTGTAATTTCCAAACGAATGGATTTATTTCTAGTAATTCCAATACAAGACGAATTAATTTTGATTATAATTATATCAACATAACCGGAACAGGTGGAATCTCTATGACAACTACCACCGGTATGACCACTGACATGAATGATACAGGAGAGGGTGGATTTAATATTACCGGTACTGGATCATGTACCTTAGGTACTCTTAATTACCAAAATGCTCCAAAAATAATACATGATGGTAATTTTACATTTAATAGCGGTAATGTTTGGAGTTATCTATTAAAAAATGGTCGTACTATAGGTTTCTCTACTATTACTCTAGTAAGAGATCTTTTCTACGACGAAGGTGCACCGTCATCTCTGGCCAATCTTACTATAATCTTAGCGCATAACTATGACGGATCAACGTACTCAACTTGGGATTATAGAACAACTAGAATAGGTACAATTAACAGTCTCGTACAAGGTCTTTGGAATTTAAATTACCTATTTGTGACTAACTCTAATTTCACAGGAACTGGATCTGTTTACAATTTCAATGAAGCATATTCAAACGGCACTATTGTATGTGGAGGGAATGCTGCCACTACGCATAACTTAAATTATGTTAGGGCCAGTAACCTAACATTAAATGGAACAGGTAGTGCTTATCTATCATCAGACGTAGTAGTTAGTCTAACTCTAACATTAACCAGCGGTAACCTCACGTTGAATAGTGATATGTATGCTAGAAATTTTTCAGGCAGTAATTCAAACTCTCGAAGTATAATACTAGCCGGAAGAACTTTTTTTAATAACGATCAAGCAGGAGGATATGGTTCATTTACCATGGCTACCAGTACCAACATGACCACTGATGGGAAAAACGGAAATGGATGGTTTCAGATAGAAGGGGCACCTTCTACCGTAAACTTCGGAACAACCTGGAGTGAAAATACTGCGCCTAATGTAAAATGGTATCTTAATATTGGGTACGACGGACAGATATTTGGAAACATAGAATTTGGCGCAAATTCCGGTAATGCCAGTCTGACAAGAACCTATACTGTTTATGGTAGTATGACAGGTGACCTAAGCGCCAACACTTTACAAAATGCCACATTCAATCTAGCTAGTTCAGATGCTAGAACTATTAATGTATCAGGCAGTCAACGAATAGGTACACTTACTACTACAGCCAACGGAAGTTATACTGTAAATAATGTTTATTTTAATAACTTTACATTAGCCGGAAACGGAGCAACATATACATGGACTGATAATAATGCATCTAGTCTAACATTAAATTTAACAGGACCGAATTCTACTTATAACTTTACATTCGGCGGTTTTACAACCTTAAACATTAATGCCAGCAACGGTACAATTAATTTAAGCGGTGTAAGTATTTACGGAAATAACCAAGGAACTACTGGTGTTAACTTTACCCAGGGCACAGTAAATTGTACAGGAAATAACAGTGCTGGTGTGGTTACAAGTACAGGTTCTATTTCAAGAACTTGGAATCAACTTACATCTAGGTTTTACCTAAATGGTGGTACGGGCACTGTATTAATGTTTGCAGGTGCGACTAATTTTGTTTGTACTTCTGGAGGTAGTCAAGGACCGGATGGCGGAACTTTTGTAGTTCTAACGGCTTCTACAATGGTTGATCCTGGGACTTTAGGAGCAAATAGTCCCTGTGTTGTTATAGCCGCAGGATCTGCTTCCCCAGTGACTTTGGCATCTAACAGAGATTGGCGAGTTTTATCTAATAATAATAGTAACGATTCGTCAACTTGGGGCAATATACAATCTGGAGTTGCGACATTTAATATTTGGCGTAGTTTAGAAGTTCAATCTACTAGTTTTGGAACTTTCAGTAGTTGGTCAACAAATAAATCATTTACTTGGAAAGGTACTGATAACGGCGCTCTGATATTACAAGCAGATTTCATAGATACTCTAACTCTTACAGGATCTAATTTAATACAATTTTCAACCGATTATTCGACCAAACATGTTAATACTTTAAGTTTAGGGGGAAGTACACATTTATATTTGCTTACAGGCAATTTAAAAGTAAATATTTTTAGCACTGCCAATGAGACAAATACAAAAACTTTGTCGGTCAATACTAACAATTTAGTAGTAGGTAGTTTTTTTAATACTGCAGCAGGAACTTTAACTTTTAATGGTACTGGATATATTCAGGTTACTGGTTCAAGTGTACAAAATGGTTCAGCAACATATCCATATACGCTAGGCGGAGGACCTAATTTTAACTTGGCCAGCGGCGTTACAATATTAACAGAATTTAATGCAAATATACTTGTATTAGACGGAACTATCACCTTTAACGCAACTGCATATATTAACGGCGATATTTCTTTTACAAATAATGTTGAAACTGCTTCAGTTTCTAGCGCGATTTGGTATATAGGCGGTAGTTCTAGAACTACCACTTTAAATGTAGGTAACACTACAAACAAAATTCCAGCACTGTACACTAATACCAACGGTGTAACTAGTAGAATATTTTCATTTACTAATAATGTATACACTGTGGCTATCCGTATAGATAATGGTATGACATGGAATACCAATAATTATGCTGTAAGAGCACAGAGTCAAATACGTATACAAGGTACGACTAATTTAGGAACCAGTGCTATAACTATAGATGGAACTGGTGCAGGTACAGGATGGGATAGTTCAGCAGGCACTGCGGTGATTAATACTCATACATCATCAATAACATTTACAGGTACAGGAGCAGATAAAAATTTCACATTTGGACAGAATCAAAACTTCTATCAAATTATTAATTCAGGAGTTTTCACTGTAACACCTAGCAGAGTAGGTTATCTCAATGTAACCGCCAGTGCTACAAACCAAGGTACTATTGATGAAATTTCTAATGCTGTAAATCCTAGCGGATTTAAATTTACCAACACTCCAAAAATTGTTAGTTTTTTAATTAGTGGAGTAGCAAGCAATTTAGCATATATAGAAGGTAATGCTACCAAACCGGGCTCTACTGGTTTAGTAAATAGACAGTATCTGAGTGTAAAAAATAGTGCTGTATCTGGAGGTGCTCCTCCAGGATGGTATGCAGGCGATGCTAGTACCGACGAAGGAGGTAATAGCGGTTGGATATTTACAAACGTACCAGGATTATTCATACCACGCGGTGAGTTCTTCTTATTCTTTTGATTTAAACTAAGCAATAGGGTTTACTAAATATAACGTACTAGATAAACCTCTATGGCTAAAATTCACATTTTAAATCCTTTCTACTTCTGGCCTATAAATAACGGAGCCATTGGACTATAATATGGCTACTTTACCAGGCACAGGTCAGCAGATTTCTTTCGGTCAGGTAAACAGAGTGTTTACCAATAATGCCGGTGGATCTGCAGGAGATGCGCCTAGTGGTGGTCAAAATATTAAACTTAGTGCTGTTTTAGGTTCAAGGCCTACTTATGGTATCAATCAATCTACAGGTACACAAATTAGTTTATCTCTAACTTTTGGCGGAAAGACTGGACCATACTCTTGATAGGTAACACATGAAATTCGATCAAATTGCTAAAATAGTACACAATACAGATTTATCGCCTAGTAAATGGGAATTGGACACAATAATTTGGTGGGATCGAACAACAAATAAAAAATCATTGTTACGGTTTTTTGACAGAATTAACACTTTAAAAACAAAAACTGCTCTATCAGTTAGCGAACAAACTGAACTAGAAAACCTTCTTGAATTGTTAGACGAACTTGAAGAACAAGATTGTAAAGATCTTTTACGTCAAACTGAAGATGAAGCAAAAGATGCCTTTATAGAACATTTATCCAGAGTCGGGGCTATACAAATTCTCACCAACGGTAAAATGGACTATGATATAATGGAAACTGCTTGTAAATTAAGCCCTAATGATTTTATAATGTGCGCTAAGAGAACGCAAGATTTAATCAGTCAGATTCAGGGTCTTGTAATAAAAGGTGAAACTCTTAGCAAAGATGTAGCAGGCGCATGAAAAAGAAATCTGTATTTTCAACAACAACTTGGTCAAGCAAAAAAGGAAAACTAGCAGTTCTAATTCCTGTTAGAGACACATTACATTCTGCTCATGCGTTATGTATAGCAGAAATGGTAAAACTGAATACTATGAACGATCTAGACACTCATGTGTTTATGGATGCTAGCACAATACTTCTTACTCAACGTGAAAGGTTAGCCACTGCTGCTGTAGATCTAGGAGCAGAATATTGTTTATGGTTAGATAGCGATATTACTTTTCCTGCAGGTATAGCATTAAAATTATTAGCACACAATGAACCTATTGTTGCCTGTAACTATATAAGACGACAATTGCCGGCAAAAGGAGTTGCTTATCAAGTCATAGGAGACTGGGAAAATCCATTACCATTTGAAATATATGATGATCTTGTAGAAGTACAGGGAGTAGGAATGGGCTGTATGTTAATGAAAACAGAAATTTTTAGCAAGATTCCTAAACCCTGGTTTGAATTCGGATGGAGTCCTGAAAGCAATGATCATTTAGGCGAAGACATGTTACTTTGTCAAAAAATCGCCAGCGCAGGCTACACTGTTAAAATAGATAGTGTGCTTAGCCAAGAATTAAGGCATCTAGGAACTTGGGCATTTGGCCCAGATTTGTTAAATTAGAGAAATTAAAAGTTCTAGTTTCGCTCTAGTAATTTTGTTATTAAAAATCTTATTGGCTCCTTGATGTAATGGTTTTGGCCATTTGTCATATGCACACCAAGCATAACCAGAATGTTCGTCATTTAGAACTGGAATAAATTCTTTGTCAACTAATAGTACGTAGGTACTGTATTGAAATTGTTGATCGTTACTAATAAAAAATTCTAAAGGGATGTATTTTTTAATAGACTGAGTCAGTCCTATTTCCTCTTCTATTTCTCTATTCAGTGTATCAACGGGAGTATTATCACTAGGATCTTTTTTGCCGCCTACGAATCCCCAATGACCTGCTGTTTTCCCCTGGGTCCTAAGTAAAAATAAAAATTTTTTTGTTTCTGCTGCTAAGAATAGTCCACCACTACAAATTATTTTGTTCACAAAATTAAACGCCACAGTTTATTGGTATAATATCCTTCGTAACTCTTTTGCCAACTAGTTCCGGTCCATTGATATTGAGTACCTGTATAGGCATTAGTTATGTAAACTACACTAGTTGCTGTGGAACTATTGAAAATTGTAGACCATGCTGTTCCGGTCCATTCTATAATATCATTGGCAAATGCTTGATGATCTGAATTATCAGCGTTTTTCCATGCTATAGGACCAGAATACGTACCATTTCCGAAATCCGGAGAACTATTTAGATCTTCCAATATTAGATACCTAGTTCCAGCAGATAAAGTAGTAGGATTATAAGTTTCTGGATTTACTATAGCATCAACAGTACCTCGCCCGCTAATTAAAGTATTAGTAGGTATAGTATCTGGATCAATATTCAAAACCATGCTATAATCATCTAATGGGTTAAGACTGATGTATGAAATAATCTCACTTCCCGCTTCAGTGCTAAATCTTAATTGACTAAGTCCTGCTCTAAACTTACCAGGATACTGATCTAATATCCTGTGCCAGGACACAGAATTTCCAGGATCTAATAAATCTGCGTTTTGTGCCACAGAATAAGGAATTAATCGTGCTGTACCGTTAATTACTAATAGGTCGTAATTACCTGGAGTGACTATAACATCTTCGTCTGGACTAATATCTCCGAATACATCCACCGCACCTTCTTTTCCATAGACATTAAGAATAGTTCCTTGAGCACTATTAGCAAATATATTACTAATAATTTTTGTAATAACCCCTAGTTTTCTTACCTTAGCAGGTGGTGTAATCCATACAGGGGCGGTAAATGTCATGGTCAGTATATCAATGTCTTCATTTATGCCCTGAGGAATACTCCTACTACTCCAAGTCTGTGATTCTAAATGGAGAACACTAAGACTAGTCCAATCTATATAATTGTCTGTAGTCTGTATTTCGAAACTAGGATTAAAAAATACTACAATCTGTTCCCATATCTGTAGTTTTTGATCCATACTAGTTGTCCATATATCTGCGTTTAATGTAATCAGATAGGGACTTGGCATTATTCTTTCTACTGTATAATTACTTCCCTGGTTGTGTAAGTAGGTGTTTGTATCAGGATCTACATCTCGCTCTCTAATATTGATTTTACTGATAAAAGTAGGATCCTGCATTCTTGGTCTATCAAACTGTAGATCCTTTATATAGCAAGCAATTAAAGGCACACTTGGAATAGCGTTTTCACTATTCTTTTTCATTATTTGTGCTACCTGTCTGGTCATGTCGCCATACCTAACAGGCACTTGAATAATATTACCTTTGCCATCTTTGTAGGCAAAGTTACTCATTATGTTAATAAACTGGGCCAGATATCTGCGTATTTGCCCGTCGTAAAAATAATCCATTTAGACGTCCGCCTTTGGTTTTAATGCCTTACTCAAACTTTGTTTTTGCGGAACAACTTCACCTGCTATGGTTGCGGTATTATTATTGTTTACAAAACTTGCCTTAAGTTTTTGTCTTACTAGTCCTGGGTCATTAGTTTGAGTTTCACCTAATGTACTAATAGTCATTCTAACATTATCTTCAAATCTTATCCAATGTGTTCCGTCAAATCTATACATTCTATTAGGCAAATAATCTGTTCGTAGGAAAAAGTCGCCTGAGGTAGGATTAGATGGAAATCCTACTCCAAATCCATAAGGACTACCATTAGGCGGAATACCGTCACCAGTAAGATATCCAACATAATAATTTTTATTAGGAGTTTCTAATACCGCACTTACATTGGTATTTGTACTAGAAACATTTATGTCAGTTTGACTAACATCTAATGTATTTGCTAAACCATCATTGTCTTTAGGGACAATATAAAAATGCCGTGTTTCATAACCACTTTTCACAACATCAGCCTCTGCCTGTAGTATAACTTGATTGTTAATTTCTAAACTTCTTGTATAATCGCTCATTAGATCTTTAAGTGTGCTACCATCTCCCGCTCCGGAATCTTTTGATAAAATTTCATTAAATTCTTGTCTATCAACCAGAGGCTGACATTTGGCTCTTATTAGATGTGGATACCAGGTTTGGCTATAACCTGTAGCAGGTCTTGTAACATCACTGACTACATAAAATCGTTTTAGCGCAGCCAGATTGTCATCTAAAGCATATTCATCTTTTTGATGCGGTAATTCTAGTACATCCCCTGGCATTATTTTCCTACCTAGTGCTTCGAAACTTGAACGGAGATGAAATGTAATCATAACATTGTCATTCTGTAAAAAAATTCCAAACTGACTTAGATTAAAATCTACATCCTGGAGTGTATATATCCCTCTTATCACATAGACATCAGGATCATAATGCCTGTCTCTATTTTCCATAAACAATAAATCTTGTATTCCTAATTCAGGAATTTCATTACTCTGAATAGGTTGGGCAGGTGTGCTTTCGCCTGCTTGGGGACTAACAGGACCTACGTACTTGTGAATAAACACATCTGTACCGCCTATCTGAAATTGTTCGTTTATTACTTTATCTAAAAAACGAAAATCGTGGCTTTTTTCTGGACGATATAAAGAAAGTCTTGGCATAGTTATTATTTATTGCTAAATATGGTTATGACTGAGAATGAATTAGAACGCCAAAAAGTAGTTGACTATTGTAAACTGATGTTAGGTGATGGCATGGTTGAGGTAGAATTAGACCCAAGTCATTATAACCTAGCCATAGATCGTGCTTTGGCGAAATTTCGTCAACGAAGTAGTAATGCTACAGAAGAAAGTTATGGATTTTTAATGATACAGGTGGATATTAATGAATATACACTACCTCAAGAAGTTACTAATGTAAGACAAATCTTTAGAAGAAGTATAGGATCAAGATCAGGTGGGGGACAGGGCGGTACACTATTCGAACCATTTAATCTAGCGTATTCTAACACATACTTATTAACTGCTACAAACATGGGTGGATTAGCAACATATTATGCGTTCGCTAGTTATCAAAAACAAGTAGGAAAAATGTTTGGAAGCGATATTAACTTTACTTTCAATAAAACTACTAAAAAACTTACTCTAATGCAACGTCCAAGAAGTGAGGAAGAAGTACTTTTATGGCTTTATAATTACAGACCTGATTTCAACCTTTTACAAGATCAGTTCGCCAGTCAATGGATCCGCGATTATTCCTTGGCTACCTGTAAATTAATGTTAGGCGAAGCAAGAGAAAAATTTGCCCAGATCGCTAGCCCTCAAGGCAGTACCAGTCTTAATGGAACTGCGCTAAAAAGTGAAGCAAAAGCAGATTTAGAAGTCTTAGAACAAGACATTATTAATT
>Ga0129336_10001819_pt1 | contig 13025 bp, 25 predicted proteins | sample CPB6_02_DNA_FD_96878 | JGI IMG/M metagenome (GOLD analysis project Ga0129336, IMG submission 96878) | Freshwater to marine salinity gradient microbial communities from Chesapeake Bay, USA - CPBay_Sum_0.6_0.2_DNA | ecosystem: Environmental > Aquatic > Marine > Coastal | place: USA: Chesapeake...
CTAGAAAGAATATTTAAAATTTGTGATAGAGAATTCATGACGGCAAATAAGCCTAGTATAACTGTCCCCTGAAAAGTTTTATTAACCATATCAGTATTATCGCTGATTGAATGATATATATTTGCTGCCACCATAATATAAAACATTAATTGATATATCATAATACACCAGTATAAGAATCATTGACGAATAACCTTTTCAGCCAAGATAAATCAGGATTAATATAGGAAATATCCATTTTACTCATAGATATAAATGTATCAAATATTTTTTTAGCATTTTCATCAAACAATTGTGTACCATGTGAAGGCATCATAATAACTTTTGTAATGCCTTCTTGGTGTAGTGCCATTATACAGTCATTACAGCATTGACCAGTTACATATGCTACGGCATTTTCTGGTCTAACTATGCAATTAGATAAAGCATTGCGTTCAGCATGTATCATCCATGGATATTTTTCTGGACGAGATGTGGGTAGATTTTGATCATCTAGTCCTTTTGCAAATCCATTATATCCCATACCTAATACACGATGAGATCTGTCTGTAATCACACATCCGTGTTGAGTATGTATATCATGACTACGTTGTGAGGCTACTTTGGCTAGCCCCAAAAAGTAATCGGTCCATGATGGTCGCATGAATTATTTTTCTAGGAGTTTTTTATATAATACTAATGATGCTACTGAACCAACAACTCCCATTACAACCCCAGCGGGTTGCATCGGTGTCATCCCCAGTAGATAGGTTATTATACCACCTGCGTATGATCCCGCAACCCCTAAAACTATAGTTTTGACGAATCCGAAATTTTCTTCACCCGGCACTATTGCCTTGGCTATACTACCAACAAATAATCCATAAACACTCCAGATTACAATATTAAACATTGGATGCCTCCACTAAAGTTTGAACTTCGTCATCCTTGATATTCTCTCCTACAGTTAAAATACTAGACAATAATCTTAAACCATATTTTCTATAGTCTTCTGGAGATAGTTCACGCCTAAGAACTTTTTTAATTCTCATTTTTGTAAACCAGCCCTGATTTTTACTAAAAGATCTAATCTGTTCGCCATATAAATTATATTTTTCTGATTTAGATAATGAACTATAATTTTGTTTATTATTACATTCTTGTAAAATTCTAATGCATGTTAACACTATACTGACAACCATTAGAATAATCACTACGCTGCCAAAATGTTCATCATCCGATAAACCAGCATTTTTAATTACCTTATTCGCTATCAATCGGAGTTGTTCATTTTCTGCTGCCATATTATCTCCTGAAGATTAGTCTTCTGGGTGCTGGTTGTGTTATGGTTTTTGGTTTCGTTTGAGGAGTTGGACAAGTACCATCTTTACACTCTGGTTGTTGTTCTTGTGATAGCCCAGGTTCTTGCTTAGTCTCTGGTTCGCAATAGCCACATTCTACTTTACTTATACCATCTCCACTAATATAATACCCCTTCCCCTTACAAACTGGGCAGTCTTTGCGTTGATATTTTTTATCTATGTTTGTATGCGTTGCTTTAATGACTCCTCCAACGAGTGTGACGGCAGCAGATGTGGAACCAGTATAAACACTAGTATGATGGATAGCAACAGAAGCCAATAAAATAGCACATATTAAAGTTTTCATGATTTTTTGTTCCTATTACGCCATGGTAATATTTTTTTACGTTCTGTCTTAGGTTCTGGTTGTGGATTATCTTCACCTTTATTTGGAGCAAAAATTTTAATGATAGATAATATAAAATCTGTAATTAAAATTAATAGTCTATTTAAAGCTATGCGATCTATAATTCTCATATATTGATTCCTAGTTATCTAAATAATCAAACCCATAGTTGGGTAATTTTTGTACTGGAAATCCATCAAAATTACTAAAAGCATAACTCCCATTCTGCTTTAACATTCCGGCAGCAACATCTGCCTTAATTAAGAAACTCCCGTCTGGAATTGGCCCCCATGCTGGATGACCTCCATCATTCCACTTACCCCAGCTATTTTGGACTAAAAAGGCTGGTTCATCACCAGTATCATCACACGCAATCCATGCCATACAATGAGCCCAACTACCACTTGTTCTAGCAAATCCCTTGCTATCTCTTTTATTACTAAATCCATAACTAGAACATACTGCTAATCCATAACCATTAGCTAAAGCATCTCTAGCTTCTTCTACTGTTCGAACTAATGATGTGGTACGGATCTGGTGATCATCAGCTAAATCTATAACTTTATCTGGAAGTCCACGGGCGCCCCATCCAGCACCTAGATTACCATTATATTTAGAAAAGTCTGCTACACCAGGATAATTTTTACGAACTACTATTCCACCATTTTTGGTTACAAATTGTGCAGCACGGGCACAACTCATGCCTTGTCCACCGTGGCCTCTATATCCATAGATAGCTTCAGTAGCTCCCTTGGCTAACCAGTCTTCTGATTCATGATTAATATCAATTTCTACTGCTCTACTAATATCACAAGCATTTCTAGTTCCATGGCTTACGCAATCCCCTGTAGTTTGTCTCTCATTATATGGATTCTTATCAAACTTCAATACGCTTTTATATGGAGTAGATAGCTTACCTTTTCCTGATTCAGAAATCTTTTTACTGGCAGCACCGAATAATGGATATTTAGATTCTTCCATTAAATAATCAAAAATATGCTGCTCCCATATACAACCACTAAATCCTTCACGATAGTTATTATATAATTCTTCTGGACTATAACGTGGCATTACTTGCTCCCTTCATTACAGGCCCATGCTAATGCTTTAAAACCAGATACTGCTTTTGCCCTTAATGCTTCATCTAAATTAACACTATCATCAGTACCTATAGCTGTAAGCACTACTGCTTCACAAGCTTTACCAAGCCCATTATACTTTCCCTTCATATCTAATTTAAGCATTGCTCCACTCAAAGAATTAGCTTGACGAATCTCTGATGTGTTACGCACTATCATATTTTCACCATCTAATTCTAGTAGAGTAGCCATATCAGAATATAAAGACGCTAATCTTTTACCATCTTCATAACGATCATTATTACCAGCTTTTAATGATGTAATAACATCGTCACACTTAGCTAAAATTGCTGAATCTGTTGGCTTTTCAAAAACCACAGGATTAACTACTACTGGTGTTGGTTTACGATTAACCAAACTAGATAAATCTGGCTTTGTTAGACCGATAACAACTAATAAACCAGCAACTATTAAAGTTAATGTTTTAGAGTTCATGATACTATATCCTTTTTATTTGGACAGCCAGTTGGACTAAGATAAGGGAACATACTATCAGCTACTTTGACAGCTTCTTCACATCCGCTTTGTACTGCCAAATCTCTGGTCTGCTTCCATGACTGTACCAGCTTAAAAAATAGATCTTCAGATTTTTCGCTGACTGCGGGAACTGGGCTGACTACTGATGGAAGAGATGGTAACGATGGCACCTTAATATTACTCAATAGTCCACCAAGTATTTTTTGCACTGGACTCAGTTTATCCTTAAATATAACCCACAGCGCTAATCCCACACCAGCATATAAAGCGATATCCATACCACTTAGACTACTACTAAACTGATCAAAACTTTCTGTAAAATTCATATAATACTCACTTTATGAAGGTTGTTCCTCTTTTTTAGATACTGTGAAAATTCCTACATTTCTAAATGTTGTGACCATAGCATCTATAGCTGAACTTGCCAATAGCATTATAAGACTTTTCACATACTTATGTATAATAGGCTCTAATAGATTAGGAACAAATGGGATATCAACAACTAAGAAAACACTATCATAAAAACTCGATAATAATTCCATGGCTACTGCTTTTTTATCTTTACCCGCAGTATTGGGTAGTTTAATTTCAATCGCTTGAATAATATCTGCAATAGCAAGTTGTATAATTTTCCAAGCTTGATCTACAGTAACTCTTTTACCAGCCTCTAATTGTGTCTTAAATTCAGCGGCTAGATTTTTTAATAGGTCTTGAAGTTGTTGTAGGTTTTCGTTTGACATTTTTCTTTTTTCCTTTTGGTTTTGGTTTAGTCTTTTCAATAGTTTCTTCTTGCTCAACAATAGTCTTTTTTAAATCCGTGCGTCCTTTAATATATTTATATAATACTGTTATTTGTCCAGCAATTAATATAACAGCTTCTAATCCTCGGCTAGTTTCCTCTATTAAATTTTCTTTTTGAGAATTTTCACCAATAATGCCAGTTAAGTATAGACCACTAAATATAAAGCTAACTACTGTAAACCAAAATTCGCTCGTTCTATATCCAGGTTTAATCATAGACTATTTCCCATTCACAATATGCCACTACCTGTGATATGTACAAAAATGCCATTATAAAATCTATTATCATATTTATTTTCAATATCACCAATAGCTGGTAAATTGCTCACGCTAGTATTGAGTGTTGAATAGTTACCAGCAACCGTTGTTGATACTACTGCTGTTCCATTTTTAATATCATTGCCACTTATAGCAACATTAATATCTGAAGCCATTATTTACTCCTTAGATTGAGATTATTGTTTATCAATTCTATTTTCTATATTTTCTAATGTTTTGGATAAAACCGCTAATTGAGTTTTTAGCTCTGCCATAACTTCTGTATTTTTCTGTAAAGCATTAGCAAATTGAGTCTGCATATCTCTACTAATTTCTAGTCTAGTCATAATGCTTTCTCTTTCTTTACTATATGGCGAATGCAGCTCTATTAATTCTACTATATCTTCTTTTGATAAAAGCCTACGCATAATGCCTAACCAAAATGCACCAATAGTAAATAATACCCCAAGAATGGTCATGCTGACATTTTCCCAAAAATTCATTAAACTAGATGGGTCTGGTTCAGCCATAATTAGCCCTTTCTAAAAAATAAGGCCACCACTATTCATGATGGCCTTTCATTTTTGCCCTTACTTTATATAATCATTAACTATTAGAATACTGTTTTAGCAGCATAGTTATCTGATGTTGGAACAACGCTACCGGACAGATAATTTAGCTTACCAGGAACTGCGGCTGTTGGAGTAGTGGCAGTATCAGATGATAGACTATCAACTGCTACAACTGGATAACCTCCATCCCATGCGTTAGTAACACGATTATAATGATTACCTCTAATAGCTGTAGTAAATCTACGAGTTCTTAGGGTCACTAAGCTATTGATGCTACGAACATTGCCTTTACTACCTGGGTTTAATATACTAGTATCAGCCACACCAGCAATTTCAGAAGTGATTAAAGCCGAAATTGGATCTGTGTGATTATGGGCGAATGTTCCACCGCTGATAGCTTTATCGGCCCAGCTATTATCAATTGGTGTTGATGCGAATACACCAACGTTGGCGTTAGATGTGCTAACACTACTAACAACGCCAGAATTTACAGTGCCATTAGCACGAATTGTACCCCCATTATTATTAGCAGTACCAGATGTTGCCATGTTTTTGCTCCGTGTCTTGAGTATTTAATTGGACAATAAAGTTATACACCATTTTTGTTTTTACGAATAGAATCGTATTTTACAAAATTTTCTAGTGCAAAAAGAGAAGATGTTCTAAATCCAAATAGGCCGGATTTAGCAATTGTAATAAAGTGTTTGTCTGTCCAGGTGTTACCAGTACATAAGACATCAATATCTTTAGAATTTTGATATAAAAAAATAGAGGCTAGTATATTATCGGCTAAATTATCAATAAAATATCCAGTAGAAGGATAAATATGCCTAATATTAAATGTGTCAAAAATTTCACAAATCTTTTTTAAACAATGATGATCAAATACCCTGTATTCTAAAATATATCTTGGTTGTACAGTATGCTCAGCACATAATTCGGTTATAGCTCTAATATCTTCTCTAATTTTATCATATTTTCTATTAGCGGCTAGATTTTGAGGCATAGTTATATCCACAGAAGACGCCCCAGCTTTTATAGCTTGCTCCACTGCGAATCTACGAGTTTTTAAGTCTGAAATTCCTAGGGGGTAATCTATTAGACAGGATAGGTGTGTATTATTAGTATCTATGCTAGCTTTAAGATTTCTTAATAAATAATATGGGACAGTTATACTGTCTACTTTATATTTTATAATATTGATTATTAATTGCTTAACATCAGTATCATTAATATCTGTATTAGTAATAGCAAAATCTATATACATTATATTATTTTAATTTTTTTATTAAGGTTTTAACATAGTCAATATTAGGATATTTTTTACTACCTAATATACCGTCTGCAAAACCATAATACACCGCTTCGTCAGATGTTAATATCCAATCTCCTTTATTATTTAATTGAGAAATAATATGTTTTTTTGCAATCATTTTTCGCCAATTTTTATTTTTAGCTAATTCACTAACCATACAGCTTTCTGTAAATATATCTACCATTTTGGCTGATTCTTGTTCATGCCATTTCGTGTGACTTATTGGTGTTCTAGAGTGATCACTTTCGGTCAGCCCAAAAGTGCCATAATGAATTAACATATTTACATTTGGCATTAAAATTCTGATATCTGGAGCTTGAAATATAACACTACTAGCAGACTGTACTTTTGCATATGCTAGTATAATAGTCTTAGCTTTTGATTTTTTGATAGCGTCATAAATTCCCATACAGTCCTCCCAGTCTCCACCAGGAAGATGCATATGAATTAATATGGGCTCAAGAGATAAGAGATTTAAATAACGTAAATTTTTTTCAAAAAGAATAGCAGACCTATAATCCGTGCCCGGCTCATCCTCTGCGTCTAGTATATATGAGTGTAAATATATTTCTCTATTTTCTATATCTATATTATAGTTATGAATATCATGTATGGTATTTGTATTATTTGCCATAAATTTTCTCTAAAGCTATATATATACGATCATTAATTAGTTTCATTGTTTCGCTATCGCTAAAACATTTACCGATACCAATTCTAAATCTATATCTAGTAAATATATCTAGAATTTCTACGCCGTCTGTTTTTTCTAAAATATCTTTAATATAATTGGAGATATTAAAATTTGTATGCCCCATCCAAAAATTAAAAATTTTCCCAGAAGCTGTATGTTCGTTATATGGAATTAAGCCTAGCGGAGACGCAATGACCTTAATGGCATTTTTCGGTTGTGGTGGCCTTAGTTCAGAATTATCAATATCTTCTCCTTCTTCCTCATCATATTCATTTATATCATGAGCGGATTGTGGGATATCTTTAATTTTATTATCATAATCTCTCCATTTAGCTTCATCCATATCTTCGCCAAATGGATCTACCCATTTTTCCCAAACTATAAGTGGTTTATTACTAGTCATTAAATTGCTCATCTAGTTATTATTATCTGTAGTATGCCCAAATAAAGACGGGGCTATGATTGGCTCGTTATTAGCCAGCTGTTCTTCTTGTTCTACTTCAATAATTTTATTGCCCCAGTTTTTAATTATTTTTTGAACACACTTAAATTCTTCTGGTCCTTTAGAACCAATATCGTTTAATATTTCTATAATTGATTGGGCATAATATCCTTCATTAATATGAAATAATAAATCTCCAAATCTTTTAGCGGCAATCTGGTCTAAGTTATTTAGTAATATTTTAATAGCAATTTTCTTTTCTATAGCAGTATTATCATCAAATTCAAAAGTAATACTAGTATTTGATACATGACAATCCTCTACTTCTATAGAAGCTTGTGGTTGCTGGTTATTATAAAAGAGTTTTTTAATTAATTGTAACATTACTGTAGTTTTCTAATAACTTCAAATAACACATTGCTATACTGGGATTCCTGCATGTAATCAAACTCTATCCAATGAGCATTATTAATATTATTGGTATGATTAACAACGAAACCATATACAATATTTATTGTATCTATATCTCTAGAAAGTGATGGATTATTAATACTAATAAGCTGTGGTAAAAGTTCTAAATCGCTCACAAAAACATATTGTTTAATATAACTAACCAAAGAGTCTTCTAAATGATTGACATTATTTTGTTCAATATAAGTATTTATAAATTCTATGCTATCTGGTTTAGTAGATAGAATATATTTTTTATTTTTTGGTATATCAGTTGCAAAGATGATACAATATATTTTATTATAAAATTTATCCATTAATAATACCTCTAATAATTTCTAGACTCTTATTTAAGCCTTGTCTGACTGCTTCTCTAGTTATGCCATATTGTTGTCCAATTTTTTCAAAAGTTAATCCCTCAAAGTAATATAGCTTGATATACTCTTTTTGTCTAGAAGTTAAGCAGTCTAGAGATAACAGACTATCTATTAGCGTCTTTAGTTCGGCCGTATTTTCTATTTGCATTAAGATTTCTTCAGGAGACATTGTTCTTTCATCTTTTGTATATGAGTGAGCAGCACCATCTTCATCGTTACTCATATGGTCTAAAGAATAAACTTTTTTAGATAGTTTTTTAGACCTTTTTACGCTTTTAGTTAAATACGTTTGAATTGCCCATAATGCACATTGATTTCTATATGAATATTTAGTCTTTTTAGTTCCCTTTTCATTTTGGTAATTTTCGTCCCACCTCCAGTCTGCCATCATCATTGCATTAGCAACAGAAGCAATCGCATCTTCATCTTTTAGCATTTTTGCTGCTAAACCTTGATAAAATTGATTTGAAAATTTAGAAATAGATTTTTTAGCTAGCATTATATATGTATCTAGACTATCAAATTTAATTTGTTTGTGGTCTTTATATGCAATTTTTTGATTACCAATACCATTAACTTGTATTAACATTTTTATCCTTTATTTAATAATAGTTTCTTTGGGTACGATCTTATTTACAATATCAAAAATAATACTTTTAATAGTAGTTCTTAAAACAATACGATCATTGCTGGAAAAACCAATACTAATATCTTCACATTTATCAAGATTAAAATCTGGATAATATCTAGATAAAATTAAATCTAACTCTTCATCTTTAATATTTATATATATTGGCTGAGATAGTTTATTAGCAATTATATGTAGCTTTTGAATAATTTGATCTTGTGGATCATAATTATGTTTATGTAAAAGTCTGCTAATAAGCCATTGTATAAAAATATCAGATTCGTCATCCATAAAGTAGTCCTGAGTCCTATAGGATCATATCGTCCTATGTCGCAGTCAACATGAATTTTCTTTTGGTCCTATGCCTGGAAGTATACCAGCTTTCCAGGCTTGTGTCAAATGGCCTTCTTAGAAAAACTTATTTTTTTAGTCCTAATTGTTTTTTGCTAGCTTCTGGTAAAGCTGCGACAAACTCTGGCTTATTTTTGATTTTATTATAAAGCTTTTTCAGAAATGCTTCATAGCTCATTTGGCCTTTCATGCGACCAAAGTTGCTAATGGCATCTGGAACATCTTGTGGGGTTACAATTGGAAAAGAGCGAGTTTCTGGAAATAAAAAATCACTATCTTTTAACTCGCTTCTTTTTTGGTCTTTATAAGTTTTTTGATAAGCTTCTGTTATACCGTTTAGAATATCATTAATGCGATCCATAATATATCTTTCTATTTTAAGTACTAATTAAAGTTTTACTATTGCTTGGCGGAAATATTTCTTCATGAGGTGTTGAAGACGGTGGCATAGAAACTATATACACATAATGGGCAGTTACAATAGCATAATAGCAATGCTGTCCACTAAATGGTACTTCCCATGTTAAATATTCTGGATTAATATATCCTACTGTTGAATCTAATAGGCCGTCTTTATATATTTCTAAAGACCAGTACATTAACGTATAACCATCAGTTAATGTTCCATATGTCCAATCTATTTTAATATTATTACCATTTTGACTTAATACTGTTGGATTATTTTGATACACAGCGTAATTACCATCGCTATATTGACAACCATTACACTGCTGTAGTGTTAATGGATCTGACCACGGCCCCTGGCCATTAGCATTAATTGCAGCAATTCTAAAAGCATTATAACCATCTTGATTTTGTTCTAAAAATATATCGTCTGAAGTTACATCGTCTATTGCAATACCAGTACTTATAACTAGTTGATTAGGATGAGTTTCTGTTGGATCAGCATTACCAGTAGTATATATAGATGCTGATGGTACTAGATATAGTGGACACGGAGATCCACTGCAATTTGGTGGAGATGATTCTAAATAACAAGGATCAATATATAATGTTTGTATTCTATATTCTACGATATTATTATTATTGACTGTTGGTGGCTCCCATTTAAAATTATATGCAATATCATCAGGATCTCCAATAGCTAATGTTCCACTCCATGCCAGTCCTGTCCATTCGTATGTGCCAGCGCCATCATAATAAAAATATTCAATTTGACCTGGAACGCCAGTATCACTCACAGTATAACAATAGAAAGTGTCTGCTGCTAGATTTTTATCTATAAAATATGAACTTCCATTCTTATATAAGTAGTGAGTATACATTAAAAACTATTTATCCTTTAATGGACCCCCAACGATCCAGGCATCACAAGTTCGTTCACCAGCACATTTAAAATCAAATAGTTCACAATAACCAAGATTTGCCTCTAATATAATGTCATTAGCAATATCTTCTTCTTTAATAGAAGCTATGCCCTTTTGTATACATTCAAGCATTTTTTCTTTTACAACAAAAGCAGCACAATTACCACATCGCATAGTCTTTGCTTCATCGGTTGTTGTATTAAATAGTGCTGCTTTTTTTATCCAAAATTCTTCATTATCTAAATCTGGATTAGCAGGCCCGTAATTTGCTTTATCTACACAGTTTTTCCTATTAGCTAAGTTTAGACTAATATCTTGAGTAGCTTTTGGGCATTCAATATTAGTTTTTACTGTTTCTAATAGTTGTTCTGCTCTTGATTTATGCATATTAAACCTGTAATGTTAAGAAATTATCAATACCCATTTGTTCAATTAGCTTAAGATATCCTTCATATAATACTATACCATCTTCACTACCCTGTAGTAATGGTATCATCATATTTGCAGTCATTTCATCTCCCACTGCTCTCGCAGCAGTGATAGTAGCTCTTTCTACTTTAGCAGCATTACGAACACCATCTAAATTAAACTCAATTAAAGCTTTAATATCATGCCTCTTCCATACTCTTGGTGTTACAGAAAGTGGCTGATAATCTTGGTCAAAAAATTCTAGTCTTTCAATGTTTTTTCTTGCGTGTTCATGTTCTTCTTCAGAGTCTGCTTTAATAATATCTGCAAGCTTTTTATATCCCCATCTCTCAAGATGCACAGCCTGTGCAGTAAGTTCTGTGGTCTGTTGCCAATGGATATTAAGAGATGCTTTGAGTAGATTTATTATATCTTGTGATGAATATCCTTCAACCTGTTGAGATTTAGATATATTAATTAAATCGTGAATTGATTTTGACATATTTACTCCTAATTATGTTAAGTCTGAAACATTTGGGGATGACCAAAATTTACAACTCCAATATCTTGCTTTCCACCTGGGGCCAGGATTGGTATCACAATGATGTCTGGCTCTAAAATTTTTACGTCGTTCTGGATCGTCTCTTTTTATTTCCATATTTGGATCTCCAAATCTAACGATAACAATATTTCCGCTGTCGTTTTTAGTATAAACAGCGAACTTTTTAGGGCCGTTTGGAGTTCTAAATGGCTTATTTAATATAACTTTTCTACCCTGATATTCTGCGGAGTATGCGTCTTCTGTTTCTAAGTCAGATGGCTCCTCAACCTCATCATCATCCTCATATTTTCCAGGCTCGTAATACATTACAAAATCATGAATATTTTGTATATATATTTCTGCTTTAGAAACCATATCTTTTGTCCACTCTTGAAATTCAAGTGGAATAGTCATAGTCTTCATTTTTTCTACAATAGCCATCAACTGATCATGCATTTTCATTACTTGTTCTATGGCCATTTCGCTATCATTAGACTGGGCTTTTTTCCAGGCGTCTTTACTTGGCCTGTTTGGATCTCCAGGCTTTGCTGGTTTATAATTCTTACCTTCTCGTTCTTTCTTTTTACGAATATTTTCCCATAATCCTGGTTTTTCCTTAGCTATATCTAATTCTTCTTCAGTTTCTCCAAGATCTATATAGTCTGTGTCTGGTGGTACAACAAAATTAATTTCATTAATTTCTTCACCTTCTTTATCTTCTTCTTGACCACATTCCAAACAGTCATATTTAGACCCTAAAGATAATATATCTAATACATAATCAAAAAGACCACCACCAGACTTTTTTCTAGTTTGCCCTAAACAAATAGCAACCCTTTGTTTATTGTCTGGATAGTCTTTTTTCATTGTCTCGTTGCCCATGCAACGGGCCACAAAAGCTTGCTTATCTTCGTTTGGATTTGGCTTTGGTATTGGCATAATAACTGTTATTCCTGTTAAAGGTTTCTAAAATAATTTTTGTAGTATGATCCCATGTATAATTATTGGCCGTTAAGACTCCATTAGGATTAGAGTCTATACGATTATTATACACATATCTCATATGTTCTACTGCTTGTGCTAGTTGATTATCTCCCAACTTAGCCCATTTACCAGTACCATTAAACCATTTCCCATCGTTAGCAACTTCTAATTCATCTATATTTACTAGATAAGAATTATCTGAAGTACAATATTCTGTATGGGCTGAATAATTTGTAACTATTACAGGCTTGTTCATAGCCATACTTTCAATAATTTCGTTATTCCATCCTTCTGCTCTAGACAAAAAGACGCCACAATCAGCTCTGTATATAAATTCTGCTAAATCATATTGAGTTTGTAATCTATTAAATAGTTTAATTTTACTTTTTAGTTTACTACTCTCTACTAAATTAATCCAATATTGGTTTTCTTTATCGTTTAAAAATGGATTATATGGTAACATCCAAAGCTCAACATTGTCATTTTCATCAAATGCCGCATCAAAAGTTTTTAATAGAAAATCATGAGACTTTCTGTGTTCCCATTTACCTATATGAAAAAATATATATTTATC
>Ga0129336_10001822_pt1 | contig 13018 bp, 18 predicted proteins | sample CPB6_02_DNA_FD_96878 | JGI IMG/M metagenome (GOLD analysis project Ga0129336, IMG submission 96878) | Freshwater to marine salinity gradient microbial communities from Chesapeake Bay, USA - CPBay_Sum_0.6_0.2_DNA | ecosystem: Environmental > Aquatic > Marine > Coastal | place: USA: Chesapeake...
GAGGACGCCGCGTTCGCGGAACTCACCAAAGCCATCAGCGAGGCAACATCCATCGATTGCTACCTCGGTCGTCGATGAGATGAAGCGGGCGGCAGGGTCTTATGGCTCTGCCGCCGTCCTCGTGTGGCCGAAAGCAGGAGCGCCGGAATGATCTACCTTGCAAAGATCGAGGGCAGGCAACTGAGAGAGGCGGCGGAATGACCAAGCTCCGCGTGCTCGACCTGTTCAGCGGTATCGGCGGCTTCAGCCTCGGCCTTGAACGCACGGGCGGGTTTGAGACCGTCGCCTTCTGCGAAATCGAGGAATACCCCCGCCGCGTCCTTCAGAAACACTGGCCCAAGGTTCCCATCTACCATGACGTTAGAGAACTCACAGCCGACACTCTTCGACGGGATGGAATTGCCGTCGATGTCATCTGCGGCGGGTTCCCGTGCCAGGACCTTTCTCGAGCTGGGACTGGCAAAGGACTCGCCGGCGAGCGTTCAGGATTGTGGAGGGAGTTCGCAAGGCTCATTGGCGAGCTACGACCCTGCTACGCGATCTTGGAGAACGTGGCAGCGCTCCTTGACGACGGAATGGGAACCGTTCTCGGAGACTTGGCCGGCATCGGGTATGATGCGGAATGGCAAGTTGTTTCTGCGTGCTCCTTGGGTGCACCACACATGCGACAGCGCGTGTTCGCAGTGGCCTACCCCAACGGCGAGCATGGACGGCCGCGGGTTCGGCATTCCGCTGCACGAAAGAACCGGACGATACAAGAAATCTACGATCTTGCGGGTGCACGCGCTCGTGAAGGCGCACGGCTGGAAAATCCATCCGCGCTTTACCGAGGTGCTGATGGGGTTGCCTATGGGATGGACCGAAATCACGCCATCGGAAACGGCATCTATCCTGCCGTTCCGCAAATCATCGGCCGCGCGATCCTCCAAGCAGAAGGGCTGACGCCATGAACGCGATCATCCTAGCTCAGATCGACAAGGCTTTAGCAGCAGCAGCAGAGCGGAAAGCGAAGTCGAAGAAGAAAGCAGCCAAGAAGGCTCAGCAGGCCATGGCCCAGCAGCAGCAACGGATGGAGATCGTAAGGTCATGAAACAGACCGGCATTCGCGTGAAGGGCATAGACTACAAGGCCGACAAAGACGGGAACTTGAAGATCGTCAAGAAAGACACCGCCCCGCCTCATGCCCGTCAGGCCCGCAGGCGCAAGGCAAACAAGGTCACAGGCGTGAGGGCGGCGAAATGAGCCGAACATCAGAATTTGTTCAGGTCGACGCGGCTGCACGCGAGTTCAAGCGCGACGTTTCCAACATCGACTTTGATGCCGTGCAAGTCGTCATCCTCATCACTGCAGAAGACGGTGAAATGGGCATGAACGTCATCGGTGATCTAGACGTCGTGGCCGCATGTCTTCGGTCGGCTTTGGCTCAATTTGAGGAGTCCTTAGCCAACCCTAACTGACCGCCTACCGCGTGCGCGTCCCCTCACAAGGGAGCACTAGATGAGCAAGCAACCAAAGCCAATCAGAACTGACGCAGACGGCACCAATTGGTGGGCGTTTCTGTACGTGTACGAGTGGGACGGTGCCACATACTGCTTCGACATCGTAGCCAAATCTAAGGAGGAAGCCGACGCACGATTGAAGCGGCTTCCGCTTGCTCGCTACATCGGCCAGGGCTGTGGAGGTCCGATCCCGCTGCGCAGAGGGTGGCACGTTCCTTTGCTTGTGTGGTGGCGCAACTGGAGGGCCGCAGCATGACCGACATCCTCACCGCCTTCCACGTCCCGCCTCAGCGCGAGTTCAAGGCCGCGAAAGAGCTCGACCGCGCCGGCATCGGCTATGAGCTGCTGACCGAAACCGTCACGACACGACGCACGGGAAGCCGCAAGCCTGTCGAGCGCACCGTTCCGGCCATGCGCAGCTATCTCCCGGCAGAGCGCAAGCCTATCAACTCCCGGTACATTGGCCGGCCTGTCGGGCTTGTCTCGCGCAAGGACCTGATCCGCGTAGCGTCAAACCTTGACCGTTTCCAAGGCCGCCGCTCGGACAACCCATTCACCATCGGCCAGGCTGTCTATCGCGGCGAGGTTCCCGGAACCGTCGTTGATCGCGACGGCGAGATGTGCATGTTCGCCTGCACGATGTTCGGCAAGCAGCACGTTCGCCCCATCCACTACACTCAACTGCGCCCTGGTTGACCTTGCGGCAGAATTACGGCATAACGCGCAGTGACGGACGCCCGCGCCTTGTCAGCAGTGCCCGGACCCAGGCATCTCCCGCACGTGAGCGGTCGAGAGTAAAGCCACGCAAATCCGAAATTGCGCCCAAACAGACAGGCGGTCCCAACTGGGCCGCCCGTTTCGATTCCGCCACTCACTCACGCTCAACGCTGACCTGATCAGCACCCTACCAGGGCCCCGGAAAACCACTACGGTAGAACCAGCAAAATGCAGAACGTTCCGCTCGATTCAGACGTGTTCCAAGGAAAGGCAGAGGATAGCAGAGCCAGCGACGTGGCGGCAGTTCAGAAAATCCGCGCTATTCTTGAGCCGTTTAACCCAATGGAACGGCAGGCAATTCTGGAATTTGTTCGAGCGACGACAGCAAGCAACCCTTACGCAAACGTAGGCCAAATTGGCGGCGTCGCGGCGCAGCTTGGTGGCTTTCGTGGTCAACGATGACCGCCAACATCCTTGGGACTTGGTTCGTCCTTCTGCTCATTGCCATCGTCGTCGGAAACTATCTTGCCCACGACGGTTGGTGACATCGCTCGTAGCACCCGCATGCGTATCCTGCGGCTCAACTCAGGAGCCCGAACATGCACGCCGGTTCTGTTAATGACCTCATCCCCCACGCCAAGCGCGGCGGTTTGCTCTTTACGTGCCTCGCTGCGTCGATCGCGGCGACGTTCGGCTGGTCTCAAGGTCACGACCTTGTCAGCAAGGTTTGCCTCGCTGTGGGCCTCGCTGGCGCATCGTTCGTCGTCGGCTACGCCCTCGTCTTTGCCCACGCCGCGTTCAAGCAGGGCAAGCACGCTGTCGGCTGCGCCGCCGTGGCGCTCTTTGCTGTCGCGGTTGCCGTTGAACTGTTGAGCCATCTGGGGGCTACCGCAGCCTCCCGCCAAGCTGATCTATTGCAGGCCCGCCACCAGACCAACACCTACACTGACACGCGCGGCGAACTTGAGCGCGCCCGTTCCGATCTGGCCGCGATGAAACCCACCCGCACGCCCGCCGCCATCTCCGCTGAAATGCAAGGGATCGAGAGCCGCCCGTGGTTCGCCGGAACTGCCAACTGCGTTTCCCCCGGAAGCTATGGCAATTCGTGCCGCCGCTACATTGCGCTCAAGGGCGAACTCGCCACCGCACAGGCGCGGGCGGCTCTCGACAAGCGCGTGCAGGACCTCGCGGCACGCTCGGCAGAGTCCAGCACGGGCCATAGCGTTGCCGGCGCACAGTCACAAGTCCTGGCGTCTATTGCCACGCAGAGCACCAAGCCAACGGCGGATCAGGAGTTCTGGACCAACGTTGGCGTTTCCATGCTGCTGGCAATCTTCTTCGTGATGTCCGGCCTCCTCAACTTCATCGCCTACGCTTTCGAGCAGGCTGAAGCCGCAGCACAGCCCACTGCCAAGCTCTACGACTTCCCCGCTCCAACTGTCGGCTCTGCTCACATGAGCCCGACAAGCGGTCCCCGCGTTCCCGCCCAACTCAAGGCCACGGGATGATTTCCGAAGAAGACATCCGCATGGCCATTGTCAACGCCATCGCCTACGGCCACACCACTGAGGCCGCCATTGCCAAAGCCGTTGCTGACAAACTCCGCCAGCACGGCATCAACGTAAAGGAACCTGCTATGCCGATGAAACCGAAGCCCATGCCGAAGCCTGGCAAGCCCAAAAGCGGCAAGTGCTAACCGCACACCGTCTGCCAACTACAGTTCCTTCCTTGGCGATCACAGGAACACACCATCCTGCATCCAAGTGGGGCCATCGGCGCCATTCCACAGGATTGCACACGATGGATTTGCGGCGGGACGGAGTAGAGCTTAGGGGCAGCGGCAGGCTGAGCCAGGGCGAGAACAGCAGCAAGCGTGATCATGGGGTTCCCCGTGTTTCATGTGAAACTTGAAATCAATCAAGCGTAATCAAGATGCACGGCGGTAAGAGGCCAGGAGCTGGACGAAAGAAAGGCTCTCTTACAGCGAAAACGCAGGAAATAGTGGCCAAGGCTGCCAGTCAAGGGCTGATGCCACTTGAATACATGCTGAAGGTGCTGCGCGACGAAACGCAGTCGCACGATGAGCGCTTCAAGGCAGCAATTAACGCGGCTCCCTACCTTCACCCGAAGCTCAGTTCCGTCGAGCACAAGGGCGACCCGGACAACCCGCTAGAGACAGTCACGCGCATTGAGCTCACTACACCAGAGGGGCACGACCGCTCGGATCGAGCTCCCGCCCAAACTCCTTTGGGTGTTTTCGGGACAAGCTGACGTAAGAGGGGCTTACGGCGGCCGAGGTTCCGCCAAGACGCGCAGCTTTGCCAAGATGACGGCAGTTCGCGCGTATATGTGGGACAAGGCCGGCCGGGAAGGGATTATCCTGTGCGGTCGTCAGTTTATGAATTCGCTCGACGACTCGAGCATGGAGGAAGTGAAAGCAGCGATCCGGTCAGAACCTTGGCTGCATGCTCACTTCGACATCGGTGAGAAGTACATCCGCACCAAGAGCGGACGCATCGCCTACAAGTTCGCGGGCCTCGACCGCAACATTGACAGCATCAAGTCGAAGTCGCGCATCCTTCTGTGTTGGGTAGACGAAGCGGAGCCGGTCACAGAGGAAGCGTGGACCAAGCTGATTCCGACGCTGCGTGAGGAAGACTCAGAGCTTTGGATCACGTGGAACCCGGAAGGCAAGCGCAGCCCCACTCACTTGCGTTTCAGGGTCAACAATAAAGACCCGCGGTATCGCATCGTAGAGATCAACTGGCGTGACAATCCATGGTTTCCAGACGTGCTGGAACGCCAGCGCAAGCGAGACCTTGAGCAACGGCCTGACCTGTATCCGCACATCTGGGAAGGTGATTTCCGCAACGTCTTCGAAGGTGCCTATTACGTCAAGGAGCTGAGCATAGCGCTATCGAGCGGGCGCATCTGCACAGTGCCTTACGAGCCCAGCATTCCGGCACATACGGCGTGGGACTTGGGCAAGGGCGTCAACATGGCGGTGTGGATCTTCCAGATCGATGGCGGCCAGATCAGGGTGATCGACTTTATCGAAGGCTCACACGACGACGGCATTCCGGCGCTGGTCTCGAAGCTGAACGCAAAGCCTTACACGTACGGGATCGATTGGGTTCCGCACGACGCCAAGGTGAAAGAGATCGGCACTCAGAAAACCCGCGTCGAGTCTCTGCAACTTCTGAGGCGTAATCCAAAGCTGGTGCCTGATCACAAGGTAGAGGACGGCATCGAAGCGGCGCGGCAGACCATCGGTCGATGCTGGTTTGACACCGAACGCACGGAACTCGGGCTTGATGCGCTCCGGCAGTACCGCAGCGAATACGACGAGAAGAAATTGGTGTTCAGCGACAACCCGCGCCACGACTGGACCAGCCACGCTGCCGACGCTTTCCGATACCTCGCCATGGCTTGGCGCGAAATGACCGCAGCCAAGCCGGTAGACGAGACGCCCAAAGCGCTGGTGTTCGAAGTCAAGGACGGCGTTCTTCGCTCCAATATGAGCGTTCGAGAGATCATTGAAATGAACCGCAGGAAGCGCGCGGCTGATGACTGACACCGCGCATCAAGGCCAACAGATCGAAACGGAAGCCAAAGCCCTTGAACAAGGGATGGAGCCTGTCGACGTATGGCTGGCGCATATCCGCAAGGCCAAAGACGACGAGAAGGGCTGGCGCGAGGCGGCTGAAAACGCCATTGCGATCTATGAGGCTGGCGACCCGCGTAACGGCACGGCGCGGACAGCGTTCAACATCTATCATTCCAACGTCGAGACGATGGTGCCTGCGGCGTACAACTCTACGCCGATTCCCGACATTCGCCGGCGCTACGACGAGCCCGATCCGATTTCCAAGATCGTCGCCGATGTGATTGACCGCTCGCTTTCCTACAGCGTCGACCAATACGAATTTGACACGACGATGCGCGATGTCGTGCGGTCGGCGTTGACGGCAGGCCGGGGCGTTCCACGTGTCCGCTACAAGCCGCAGATGCGGCAAGAGCCCGATCCGGTGAGCGGTGAGCCCGTCGAGGTCAAGGGCTATGAGGAAGTCACCTGTGAAGTCGTGGCATGGGATCGGTTCATTCGTGGGCCTGGCCGCACGTGGGATGAAGTGCCGTGGATCGCCTTCGAGCACGACCTTACCCGCGACGAGATCAACCGTCTGGCCGGCGAGGACACCTCGCGCGAAATCCCGCTTACCGATGTCGACAAGAACGGCGCGAGAGAACTGAAGGCCAAGCCTGACGCTGGCATCTTCAAAACGACGAAGGTCTATGAGATCTGGGACAAGCGCCGCGGTCTGGTGCTGTTCATTCGCGAGGAAAAAGGCTCAGGCCCGCTTCGGATCGAGCAAGACCCGCTCGGATTGCCAGGGTTTTACTGCGTGCCGCGGCCGTTGCAGCCCATCTGGCGCTTGTCCAGCCTCGAGCCCGTGTGCCCGTATGAGGTCTATCGATCGCTGATCGAAGAACTCGACGTGGTAACGAAGCGGATTACCAAACTGGTCAAGCAGCTTCGCGCCAAGGGCCTCTACGACTCGTCAATGAAGGCCGATTTCGTCAAGCTTCAGAACGCAGACGACGGCATCTACGAGCCGGTAGAGGATGCCACCAAGTTTGCGGCTGGTGCAGGCGGTATCGAGAAGGGCATATTCAACTGGCCGATTGAGACCATCGCGGGCGTTGCTGAGAAGCTCTATGAGCACCGCGACCGGATCATTCAGACGGTCTACGAAGTCACGGGCCTGTCTGACATCGTGCGCGGCTCGACGCAGGCTAGCGAAACCGCCACTGCGCAGCAGATCAAGGCGCAGTATGCCGGGCTGCGCATCCAGCACTTCCAGCGCGAAGTGCAGCGTGTCGCGCGTGACCTGTTCAGGATGAAGGCCGCGATTATATGCAAGCACTTCTCGACTGAGAACTTGCAGATTATAACGGGAATCAAGATCGAGCCGCAGGTGGAGCAAATCCTGCGCTCAGACGCGTTGCGCGCCTACCGGATCGACATTGAGACCGACTCGACGATCCGCGGCGACGTGGGCCGTAAGCTCGAGCAGATGAGCCAGTTCATCCAAGGCACGGCATCGTTTGCGCAGGCGGTCGGCGGCATCGTGCAATCAGCCCCGCCACTGCTGCCGATGTTCACTGAGGTCTATGCATCGTTCGCGCGCCAGTTCGATCTCGGCAAGCAGGCTGAAGACGCGCTCGACCAAATGACCACGCAAGTTCAGCAGTTCATGCAGATGCAGCAGCAGCAGGCGCAGCAGCCTGACCCGGCCGTCCAGAAAGCGCAGATGGACGCGGAAGCGAAGCAGCAGGAAATGGGCTTCGAGCGCGAAGCGCATCAGATGGACATGCAGGCCAAGCAGGCCGATCTGCAGGTGAAACAGCAGACGGCGATGATCGACCTTGAATCCAAGCAGATGGGCGCACAGATCGACGCGCAGAAAGCCGTCCTTGGTGCCCAGGTTGCACAGCAGAAAGCAGCAATTAGGCCAATGAACGGGAGGCCGCAGTGACCCGTTACGTGTGGGATAAGAAATCCTTCATCTTCCGCGACCGCAAGACCGGCGAGCCTATGCAGGTCAAAGACCCCAACGCCATCTGCATGCCCATGATCTGCTCGGACATCCCCGAGTACCGCAGCCCGATTGACGGCCGGCCGATTTCATCCCGCTCGCATCGCCGTGAAGACCTGAAGCGCAATGACTGCATCGAAGTGGACCCGCCTCGCCGGCCGCGCGGGTTCAAAAACAAGCGCTTTGCAGCCAAGCACAACCTGCCACTCTGAGTAAGGAAACCGCATGGAAGAGCTAACCTCGGCGCCAGAAGCGCCCGAGACGCTATCACCTGCACCTGCTGACACGCCTGCGCCGTCAGAACCGGCAAAGGCCGTCGACGAAGCGCCGGAAAACCAAGCGCAAGCGGCTGAAAAGGCGCTCGACGACGATCTGCGCAAGACGTTTCGTAACGCCAACCGGAATCGTGATGACGATGGCAAGTTTGCGCCGAAGGATGGCAAGCCTGTCGAGAAGCCCGCCGAAGCCAAAGCGGCCGAACCGGAAAAGCCTGCCGAGCCGGCCAAGCCCGCAATTCCCCCGCCCAATAGCTGGGCCAAGGAAGCCAAGGCCGAGTGGGACAAGCTCCCGCCGAAGCTTCAGGAAACCATTGCGCAGCGCGAGGCCGACAGCCACAAGCAAATTAGCACGCTTGGCCAGTTTGCCAAGGCGATGGAGCCTATTCACAATACGCTTTCCGAACACGCGGATCGCATTCGCGCCTCGGGTAAGGACGTAGCGACGTACATGGCCGACGTGATGCGCGCTGATCAGGCACTCGCTCGCGATCCGGTCGGCTTCATCAAGACGGTGGCCGAACACTTCAAAATCGACACCAACGCCCTTTTTGATCCGTTTGCTCCCGCCCCCGACGCGCAGTCACAGCAGGTCACTGCACAACTTAACGCGGCCTGGGCGGAAATCGAGCAACTGAAACGCCAGCTAGGCGACACGCGCCATAGGGTCGAGGGCCGCGAGGCCCAAGAACTCCAAGCGCGCCAGTCAGCCTACGAGGCGGAAGTAGATGCGTTCTTCAACGACAAGCCCGACTTCAACGAGCTTGCCGAGGACATTCAGTTCAACATCGCGCAGCTCAAGCGCTCCAATCCTACCCTTGGAACGAAGGAACTGCTGCAGCAGGCTTATGAGCGTGCCAGGTGGGCCAACCCCGCCACACGCGACAAGCTCATCGCTGCGCAGCAGGCCGAGGCGGAAAAGAAGCGGATCGAGGCTGCGAAGCAAGCGGCGGCCACTGCCAAGCGCAGCGCCTCCATCAACGTCAACGGCAGCGTTCCCAGTTACGGCACGGCATCGCTCGACGATGATCTGCGGTCGATTTGGCGGCGCACCCACGCCTAAAGGCTAACGAAACATGCCCAGCCCTAATTCAACCTTCACCGAAATGGTGACGACCACGATGCGGAAGCACTACCGCAAGACGGTCGACAACGTGACCAAGCACAACGGCTTGCTGACGATCCTTAAAGAGCGCGGGAACATCAAGACCGATGCGTCCGGCGGCTACGAGATTGCAGTGCCGCTGTCATACGCCGAGAACAGCACCTACACGCGCTATTCCGGCTATGATACGCTGAACATCAATCAATCCGACGTGCTCAGCGCGGCCAAATACGACTGGTCCCAGGTCGCCCTGCACGTCACGGCGTCAGGTCGCGAGCTTCGGATGAACAATTCCGAAGAGCGCATGATTAATCTGGTCAAAGCGCGAATCGACGTGGCGATGTCGACGGCGGCCAATCAGTTCAGCGTCGACCTGTATTCGTCGGGCTCGCTGGCCAACCAGATCGGCGGTCTGGGCCTGATCATCCAGAACGACGGCACCGGCACGGTCGGCGGCATACCCTCGAGCACCTACAGCTTCTGGCGCAACAAGTTCGCCGAGGTAACTGGCGGTGACGTGGCGGCCGACGGCGCGGCAACGGGCACGGCGCTCACCTACGCCAACCTGCGCACCGGCATGAATACGCTGTGGCTCTCTCAGAACCGCGGCCAGGACAAGCCGGACTTGATCGTGTCGTCGCACGATATGTACTCGCTCTATGAGGGCGGGTTGCAGGATCTGCAGCGGTACGCAGACGCCAAGCTCGGCGCGCTCGGCTTCGAAAGCCTGAAGTACAAGTCGGCGTCGATCATCTTCGACGACAACACCAACTTCGGCACCACGGCTGAAAAGATGTACTTCCTCAACACGAAGTACCTCTATCTCATGGAGCACCCCGACGCCCGATGGTCCGAGGACGACGAAAAGGTGCCGGTCAACCAAGACGCCGTCGTGGTCCCCATCTACTGGATGGGCCAGCTCGTCTGCAGCAATCGCTCGCTGCAGGGCTGCTTGATCGACGTTGCGACCTAATCAGGAGAAACGACTATGACCACTGTTGCAGGTCTCAACCCCACTGAGAGCTATTCGTCACTGACGGGTGGCAACGCCGCAGGTCCGAACGACATCATCGCGGACCACGTGGGCAATTGCTACATTTTTGTCCAGGCGTCGGGCTCCATCGCTCAGTATGACGTCGTAGCGATCAGTTCCACCGGCATCGCGCAAGCGCTCACAAAGGCGCTGGCTGATACGGGCGTCGGCATCGGTGTGGCGTGCGCCACGCTGTCGTCGGCCTCGTATGGCTGGGCCCAGATTGAGGGCGTAACCTCGGTCAACGTGCTGCAGACGTGCTCGAGCTCGATTGCGCTCTACACGTCGGGCACTGCCGGCAAGTTGGACGACACCACGACTTCGCAAACCAAAATTGCGGGCCTCGTGATCCTGTCCAACAACACCACGACGGCAACGCAGGCCATCGTCGGCATGATGTCGACCAGGCCGTTCGCCGCGCTCTGATCAGCAACGGGCGGGGGCTTCGGTCCCCGCCTTCATTATAGGAGATCGCTTGAAGATCGCCGTCATTACGCCGTGCTACTCCGGCATGGTCAACCTGCAGTTCATGATGTCGCTGCTGACCACAATCCAGCGCGTCAAGAAAGCCGAAGCCACGTTCATCTCATGCGTGGGATGTTCGGACCTTCCTGCCGCTCGAAACGGCCTCGTGGCGCGCGCCATGGCGCAAGGCGCCGATAAGATCGTGATGATCGACGACGATGTAAGCTGGGACAGCGACGACTTTCCCAAGCTGGTTCTAAGCCCGGAAAAGATCATGGCCGGTGCCTACCAGAAGCGCCCGCACTACGTCGGCGCACAGCCGGAAATGGCGATCTCGCTGTGGCCAAAAGGGCTGGAAGCCGACGAACGCGGATTGGTCGAGGTCGAGGCGGCCGCAACCGGCTTCATGTGTGTCGATCGCGAAGTGTTCGAAGCGATGAAGCCGAAGTGCGAGAAGTATTCGGACCAGTCGCTGAAGCCTGCCGAAAACGAGCATCTGCATATGTGGTTCTCGTGGGGCTGGATGGAAAAAGCCGGCCTCACCTATCGCCGGGGTGAGGACTACACGTTTTGCGAAAAAGCCCGCTCGGTCGGGTTCAAGACGTGGGTGGATCCGTCAATCAAGCTCGGTCATCACGTCGGACAGTTCAAATTCGGCGCGTCATTGCCGCAAACCAACATCCTGTGAGGATTCATGCCAGCTAGCACGCGCGTTCTCAAATTCTGGACGGACTACAAAAATAAGGGCGGCAAGGTCGTTCCTATCGACATGGTGGAACTGTGCGCCGTTGGGCAAGCGGATCGCTCGACGTGGCGCACGCCGGTTTCGGTGTTCACCAAGCGGCTTCGTCCCGTGGCAGATCCGGTCAACGACCAGGCCGCGGTCATGATGCACGAGATCTGGAGCGTGGTTGAGCCGCAATACAACGCCTGGAAGCAGGGCCACGAAATCCCGGAGACCGGAACGCCGATCGGCGCATGGCCTGGCGTGTCCCCCGAACAAGCGCAGGTTCTGCGCAACGCTGGCTTCAAGTCCGTCGAGGAATTGGCAAACGCGACCGACAGCGCGATCAACCGAATCCAGCTTCCGGGCGCTCGCACGTTGGCTGAGAACGCCAAGCGGTTTATTGCGGCGCAGGACAAGGCCACGGTCGTCAACGAACTGGCTGCGAAGGACGCAGAAATCACGTCGCTAAAAGACCAGCTCGAGGAACTGCGCCAGATTGTGCTTTCGAAGATGAACGACGACGACGAAGCCCCGAAGCGCCGCGGCAGGCCGCCGAAGGTCGAGACCGAACTTCCTGCCGCGTGATCGGGTGATCCGGGGGCCTAAGCGATGAACCTTCTGGAAATCTGCCAGGACGTAGCCGACCGGATCGGCATTCCAAGGCCCACGGCAGTCGTCGGATCGAGTGATCAGAACGCGCGCCTTCTTTTGTCCGTCATCCAACAGGAAGGCCGCGACCTTGCCTCGCGCCACATGTGGCAAGCGCTCGTTAAGGAAAAGGTTTTCACCGCGACGGCTACCGAAACGCAAAGCGGCGTGATCCCAGAAGACTTTGACCGCTTCGTCGACGGCACGTTCTGGAACAGGACAGAGAACAGGCTCGTTCTCGGGCCCGCCTCGTCGCAGGAATGGCAGGCGCTGAAGTCAGATCGTATCCAGGCCATTCACGACATCTTTCGCCAGCGCGGCAATTCGCTGATGCTGCTGCCGACGCCAACGGCAGGCCAGGAATACGCCTTCGAATACGTGTCGGCGTGGTGGGTGGCCGAAGCCACGGACACCGGGACTGGCGCGTCAGATCAGTTCGAAAGCGACACGGACGTGCCCTTGCTGAGTGCCGAGGTTGTGTTGCTCGGCGGCGTCTGGCGGTTCCTGCGCGCCAAGGGGCTGGACTACTCGGAGCCGTTCCGATCCTACGAACTCGCATTGGCCCGCAAGCAAGGCCGCGACGGCGGGGCGCAGACACTGGCGATGAGCGGCCCTAGCGACAAGTACCCTGCGCCGAAGCCTACGATCCCCGATGGCAACTGGAACCTGTCATGACGCCCGACGCCAAGCGCCGTGTCGTCAGTGCATTGATGGCAGAGCAATTCAACCGTTCGGTGTCGCAGGACACGCTTGCGCAGCCGATGGCACCGGGGACGGAGGTTGCCGAACGCAGCTTTTTCCTTCCGCTCGGAACTTATAGCGACGGGCGCACGGGTATCGCATGGCCTGGCATTGCGACGGAACCCGCTGCCGCATGGTCAGGATTGCTCAATCGCGCGATGAACACAGGCTATGTCTCTGGTGACACGCAGAACACAGAGGACGCATTCAA